>PVMK01125943.1_pt1 | contig 20069 bp, 11 predicted proteins | sample 1853481 | NCBI WGS metagenome assembly PVMK01 (sample SAMN08533507, study PRJNA380276) | Marine sediment metagenome, whole genome shotgun sequencing project. | reverse complement strand
CAACCGTTCCGAAAGTAATACGCTGTATTTCGCCCGTCGTTATGTCATAAAAATAGATATCGCTTTTGCCAAACAAATCTTCAGGGCCGGGTTGCTGCCAAATCACCCAATCACCGGATATTGCCGGATGCGACGCAAAAAACTCGGAATCAGTGGGAATTTTCTGCTCAACGTCTGCCGTTAAATCATATGAGTGGACGGCTCCCGAGGCATCCACAACAACGAGTCGGTTTGCCGATAAATCCAAATCCCGGGGATTAATGGCTGCTGTTTGAATCATCCGGAATTGACCCGTATTGATGTCGTAGGCGTTGACAGCACCTGCTTCCAGCCAAATTAGATAGTTTTCTGAAATTCGAAGTTTTCTTGGGAAACTAAAAACTGCCGGTGCGATAATCTCGGTTTGACCCGTATCGATATCATAAAGAAATATTGCATTTTGATTCATCCCATCCGGATTTTTCCCTGACCAGGTGATATACCGGGCTGAAATATCGAGTTCGGACGCAAAAGTGGACGGAACCGAGGCAATTTGCCGTTCCTGACCGGTCGTTAGATCATAGAAGTAAATGTCCGCATCCGAGCTTTGTTGAGAAAATGTATTGCGTTTATCATACCAGGTGATTCTATTGCCGAAAATCCGCGGGCTTTCCTGGACAGCGCCATCATCCGTAACGGCGGAAGGAAAATCCTTGTCGCCCTCTTCGACCAGGACATAAACAGAATTGCCGACATTCTGGGTTATTGTGGAGAAATTGAGCTGAGCCACCGTAATATTCGCCTGGACAATCTTAAAGGGTCCCTCAATCGAGCCGGCCTCTAAAAGAGAATAGGTTTTACCCGGCTGCAGAATAGTCGTAAAGATTTCCATGCTGCCGTCATCACCCAGGGTGACCCGGGTTCCGTAGGGCCGTGTCAGGGGATCGCCGACAAAAATACCTTCGCCGGGTGTGCGGACCGACTTCCAGTATGCTTCAAGCACAGTTGCCCCGCTGAAATAGGGTGAAACGAAATTCGTCGTGTGGGTAAACTTATCGGCAAAATTACAGGGCTCGATCACCGTTCCATAGCTCGCAACGACCCCCGCTTCGAGCCATCTGAGAATGGACATTTGCGGGTTAGGGCCGGTTAATCTGCCCCCGGCGGATGTCAGGTGGTCGGCCACCGCCCCTGGAAGGTAACCGTTGGTGTCGATTTCCGGCACAGTTACCAGACCGGTAAAGTAAAATAAAACATCGGAGGTGTTGCTTAAATAATTTTCGGATGGAACTCCTGCGCTGTTATCGATGTAATTCATCACTAAAGCATCGGAGCGATTAAATGAGTCGACAGTGTTTATGAAGGTCTTGAATCGAGGAATACTTCTACTAACATCCGTTGTCCGGATAAAATAACCATCGCCTCCGGGAAACGTTTGATCGGCCGACGCAGCCCTGTCTATCAGATCAATCACATTCTGTTCGCCGGCCCCCGCCAGCATCATCGCCGGCCGCAGGCCAAAGTCACTGTGCGGATGCACGGAATCCGTATTGTAGTAGAGTGTTTCCCGCGTCGCTTCGCACACCCGGGAAGTGTCATTGTAATAATCCTCGTGGAATCCGAGGGCAAAGGCGCTGGTAATGGACATGCCTTTAGCGCTATCGTTCTCTTTTACCTTCCACGGTTCCGTCCAGGTAATGACCAAAGCCTGAATATCGGGCAACGCGTTGACAGCATCGTCCACCCGGGCTTTGATTACTTCAAAATCCTGTTGTGGGATACTGGTTGATCCGGCAGGAAAGCCGACTTCGATCACGTTTGCCCCAGGAATATCTCGAACCTGACTATAATAAGTGGCCACATTCACCGACTGAGGATCCTGACTGTTGACGATAAGCGCCACCTCCGTCGGCTGAATGGCCCTGCGGGGTAAAACCACGGTTACGGTTTGATTTCCATTGGGAGAGGAAGCGCTGATGGTTTCGCTTTCTCCCGCTTCATAGATGGCCTGGGCCTTGACCGAAAAGGCAGTGAAGATAATGGCAAAACAAATGCATAGAATATTTATTTTGGGTATGATAGATTTCATCCGGACCATATTTTCTCGATGAATCTCCCCGGGGCAGGCTACGGGGTATCTTTAAAGGGACAAACTTTCGATTTTAAGTCCCTCAATCCTTTCAAATGCTTTATGTTGTAAGTAGCGACTGAAAACCCAAGGAAAGCGCAGTGGCACCAATTATGAGGTCGTGGGCACCGATCTGAATACCTTTGCTACGCAAATCAGACCAAAGTTCTGCGTATATCCGGGCAATGGAAATATCAAATTTGTATATCGGGAACGACTCAATAACTTTTTCTACGTAGGCACTTCTTTTCAAACGCCTTTTAGTTGAATCCGCTCGGTGGACACCGTGGAGCAACTCAGCAGCTGTAATAACGCTAAGTCCAAAAGTCTCTTCCTCTCGATGCTCCGTAAACTTGTCGATATCAAATTCCCGCCTTTCTGCTTCAATAAGAACACTCGTATCGAGGATTACTCCCATAAACCCCCCGCTGGCATAAATGGTCGATCTTTTCGGCTATCTTCAAGATCTGCCGCAAAGGCATCCAACTCTTCACCGAGTCTTGGAAGTTTCTGCAGCAGGACTTTAAGTTCGCCCAGGGTTTTGATCTCTTTTTCTTCATCTATCGGCTTCATCGAAGCGACCGGTTTTCCACCTCTTTCAATAATATAGTGAACGCGTTTGAATTTTATTGTATTTAATACTTCTGAAAAATCCCTCACAGCCCGGGTTGCAGATATGCGCTTTTCCATTCACATAACCTCCGTGTAAAATATGATTATCATATTTTACATCTTGATCGCATTTTGTCAATGTTTTTGATGAAATCGTAAAAAGTCATTTTAGCGCCTGGATACCCGCCTTCGCGGGTATGACGGCTATTGTATCTGCTTGATATTAATATCTTTATTGTCATTCCCGCGAAGGCGGGAATCCAGATTAATGGGAAAATACTACCAGATCCAAAATGCCTTTGCCTTGACCCGGCACTATGGTATTATGGCCCGTTCTTTCTTCATCTATGGCTGTCCGCAAGAAAGACGGGTTTTTGAAAACAACTTAGCGCTCATGGGGTATAGACTTTAAATTGAACACTATCGGAGGCAGGATTATGACCGCATTACCGGAAAAAATCGGAACCTTAACGAGTGCCGACGGTGTCAAGATCTTTTATCGGCATTATCCGGCTGAATCTGAACGTGCCCGCCTGGTGATCGCCCACGGTTTGGGGGAGCACTCCGGCCGTTACGGAAACGTTGTTGAGCGGTTGCTGCCGAAAGGCATCAGTGTCTGGGTGCCGGATCATCGGGGGCATGGTCAAAGTGAAGGTAAACGTGGACATGTTCTAAATTTTGGTCAATATCTCGCGGACCTTCGGTTATCGGTTGAGCTGGCAGGAGAAGATCGTCCCCCAGGCATGAATTGTTTTCTGTTGGGCCACAGCATGGGCGGTTTGATAGCCCTGCATTTTGCCCGGCAGTTCCCGGATATTATTGACGGGGTGATCGCCTCATCGCCTGCTCTCGGGATGGCTATCAAAATTCCCGGTGTCAAAAAGGTGCTTGGGTCATTTATGTCGACCATCTGGCCGGCAATGACCATGGGCAATGAACTGGATGCCACCAAAATCAGTCACGATCCGCAGGTGGTCCGTGCCTATGGATCCGATCCCCTGGTACACGACCGGGTCAGCGTCCGTTTTTTTACCGAATTTTTGGCGGCCATGGAAACCGTGAATGAGCGGGCTTCAAGCTTGAAGGTTCCGACATTGCTGCAGGTGGCCGGTGACGATCATCTGGTAAACGTCTCAGTCCTCTGTTCAATTTTTTGAAAAACTGGACCTCGAGGACAAAACCCTGCATGTCTATGATGGACGGTATCACGAGATTTATAATGAAGATGAAAATCTGCGAAGACAAGTGCTCAAGGATCTGGAGGATTGGTTGGAGAAACGCATAGGGAATGACGAAGGACGAATGAAGAATGATCCGCCTTCGGCGAAGCAATAGATTATTGGTACCTATGCCGGATAAGCAGGAATTGACTATTGGGGGATGGTTCTATCTTCGGGCATTTTGTTGGGTTTCGCTGATAGCACAAAAATGGCTGGCAAGTAGGTTGGGTTGAGGAACGAAACCCATCAAACGATATCGGGATGCGCAACCCAACCTACGAATAAGCCGTGGCCGATGTTAGAACCCACAAGCCCGACTATTGTATTATGACTTTCTTAGCGTTCTCAGCGAACTCTGCGGTGAACTATTACTATGATGGAAAGTATTCCTTAAATATTCAATCTTCATTATTCACTATTCAATATACGCCGTATGGCCTTGTGTGCTTCTTCGAAATAGATGCTGTCCTCTTTGATGGCTGCATATTGCCTGAGTGCCTGCTGGAAGTCCCTGGCAGATTCAAGACGATGCGCCTGGGTTAAACGATAATAATCCAGTCGATCCCAGAGAACTTCCGATTCTTTGCCGGCACCATATTCTGCCAGGTAGTTCTTTAAATATTCCATCACGGCATTGAGGTCTTCATTTTGAGTCTTTTGCCGGGTAATGGCCAGGGTCGATTCAGCGAGAAGTTCCTTCGCCTGTCCCCTGTGCTCCGGAGATAGATTCAGATCTAAAAGATGTTTAAGGGAATTTTGTGCCGACAGGTATTTTCCCAATTTGATCTGTTTGGAAACGGCGGACAGCGCCCACTTGACTTTTAAGGGCGTATATGCCTGAAAATAGCCGAAATAGCCCACCAAAATAATCAACAGCGAAACGGTAAACCACAAACCCCATCCCGATTGTTTGTTCTGGGAGAGCATTTTGCCATCCAGCTTTTTTTCATCCCGGGCACGGTCTGAAATAAACGCCAGCGTCGCAGAACCGATTCTTATTTGATCTCCGGTGTAAAGACGTTTTTCGGCTATTGGTTTATCATTTAATAACAACGGGTTGGTTGTGCTTACATTTCTAACGACAAATCCATCTTCCCGGTTTTCAATCACACAGTGTGTACGGGAAACCAAAGGATCAAGCAGATTGAGGTCTGCTTCTACAGAGCGTCCGATGACAAGTTTTGTTTCGTTAAGAGGGTAGATTTTACTCTCGCCGGAAGCTGTTGTGCAAACCAGTCGAGGTCCGATCACTCTTTCCTTTTTGCGGGTCATAACCATGGTTTTTGCTTCCCGGGGAACGTCCGCGGATACCGCGCCCGGGCTTTTTTCTTCCTGATTTATATCAGTCATGGTCTCTGCCTTGTGTGATGAAAATCCACCTGTAACTTATGCACATAGACTTGACAATTTACACTGTGTTTGTTCCGCGAATATGGTTTCAGGTGTCAGTGTTCAGCCCGCCCTGGCGCGACGACTCAACTTTAATACGACCCACTCCATCAAGAAGGAAGAATGTTGCATCTGCATGGCACATGTAAAACCAGGTCTGGGCCAGGGGTGTCAGGAAAGGTAGACGCAATCGCATATCCTGAACACTGACACCTGAAACCTTACACTCAAAAGAGAAATAAAAATAGATAGAATTCTTACAATTCCTAAATCTCAAACCCGGACAAGCTTAGCCGGTCTCCGCGTAGCGGTGATCCCGCTCGCGGGGTTGAAGCGAAGCGTAAATCCCGCTTTATCGGGAAATAAAAAAGGATTAATCACGAAAACACGAAATTTAGAAAGTACGAAATTTTTCCCTTCAGTTTCAACAATCGTAACATTCTAAAATTATAACTATAATTTACCTTTTCAACCATTCAACCGCAAACTATTCAACGAGGTCTGTATACGGGGGTTTTATCGGCATTTATGTGCTGAGCTTTAATGAAAATTTTCGTAACCGTTCACGGGTTCAGAGGTTCAGCGGTTTGGGGTTCATGTCAAATCGGAACCATATGAGTAGATACCCGGGTCCAGAGTGCCCGGCACTGGTTTCTCCCTGAAAGGGAGTGTTGGTTTTATTACATATAAGTGCCTAAAATGAACTAAAGTGAGCTAAAGTGCCTAAAGTTAAGGAATTCTATCTTTTTTTATAAACGACAGAGCGTAGCGATACATCAACCCTGGCCCAGACCGATCACCCGTATGGTATGCTCATAAGTTCGGTTTGTAATGACACATCGGCAATATTATTATACATAAACAAGTCGCGACAGGGCGGGCTTTAGATCACTTATAACTTTAGTTCACTCCACACTTTGTATTATTTTCAAGGCAGAGCCCATTGTCTCTGACCTGGCCCAGAGGACCAGGTTTTCGATGCTAGAATAAAATATTCAGTGGGTTAGGGAGATAATCTCCTGCATTGGTTGAGCATTCTTAGTTACACCGGAACAAGCTTGCGCCGGTTGCATCGGTGTTGTATAGATATAGTACCCCGTTTCATAAATTGTGCGGTGAAAAATGGCAATTTGAAATAGTACTGTATTTCATTCGTTTTGAAGCAGCATTGAAATCCGAAATTCGAATTTTCACGACGGTTGATGCGTTTTGTCAACAAGTCAAATTACCAAAATTGTGAGCAGGACTTTTGACACATTACACTAGCAACATGTTGTAAGAAACTGAAGGTTTCAGTGTTCAGGGTTCAGTATTTAGCATCTCAACTCCCTGACACCCGAAACCTGAAACCTGACACCTGACACCTGAAACCTATAATTTGGATTGTATGAAAACAGAACTTCTCAAAAGTTTCGAAAAGATGCTGATCAGCTGTATTGATTTTTTCTTCAGGATACGGCCGCAACCATTTCCAGGCCATGACCGGGTCAAGGCATGCAAAATAGTATCTCATCGCGGCGAGCACGACAACAGCATGATTTTTGAGAATACCATCGAAGCCTTCGACCGGGCCTACGAGAAGGGAATATGGGGTATTGAACTTGACGTCCGCTGGACAAAGGACCTTCACCCGGTGATAATCCATGATCCGGACCTCAAACGGGTATTCGGAATTGATTTAGCCATCGGCGAAGTGACTCTGGATGGGCTGAAATCGCGGTGTTCCGCGGTTCCGTCACGTGCCGAGGTGATCGAAAAATTTGGTAAAAAATTGCATTTTATGATCGAAATAAAAGCCGAAAACTATCCGGACCCCGAACGGCAGAATGATATTTTCAAGGATTGTTTTTCTTCCCTTGAGCCGCGAATGGGCTATCATTTGATGTCCCTTAGCCCGCAAATGTTCGATTTGATCACCTTCGTGCCGGCTGCCACTTTAATCCCCATTGCCACCCTGAATCTGGTCCAACTCAGTGAATTGGCTCTGGAAAAAAATTACTGCGGCGTCGCCGGACACTATCTCTTGCTAAATAATGCAAGATTAGCAAAGCACCACAAAAAGGGACAACATGTGGGTACCGGATATCCCGCATCAAAAAACTGCCTGTTTCGGGAAATCAACCGGGGTGTTGAGTGGATTTTTTCCAATAATGCCGGAGAGCTGCAGGGGATCGCAAATAGGTTCGCCGAAAAAACACGTTGAGGGGGGGCGCATGGCCGTCAGGGTAAGCATATATTGTTAACATTTTGATGCTTTTAGACGGCAAATCACAAATCTCAATAACCAAATATTTGTAATTTGGGATTTCTCTCATGTACCATCCACCCAAATTCATAGCCTGACGGCTATTTCGATACGGCTCGTTAGTGACTATCCTTTCTATTTCAAAGTTCTGCCTATAATTTATTAATTTTATCCCTCAATCCCTAAATTCCTAAATTTTGTATTAATAATGTCCAATAGAATGAGCTGTTTTCATAGTAAATTACGAGGTCTGTAACAATTTCGCCCGCTCCTTTCCTTTTTCCTCGTCGACAAAGTAAAAAAGAACCGCACCTATAATAAAAAGAATTAGAATCGAGCCCATGCTCCAGCGGGATGCAACCTGTCCGATGGATATCAGTTGCTCGGCTGTGGGTGAGGGCGGCATCAGCATTCGCCGCACCATCAAACCGACAACACCCATCAGGGCCGGTCCGATGATGGCGGCGAATTTGCCCAGCATGTTATAAAACCCGTAGTATTCCGCCGCCTGATTTTTAGGTATCAAACGGGAGTAATAAGATCGGCTGAGGGCCTGGATGCCTCCCTGGACCAAACCTATGACGGCGGCCAGAACGTAAAACTCTTCCTTGCGCGTCATCATGGTGCCCCAAATAGTGACGCACATGTAAATGCCGATGGCCAGATAAATTGCTTTACGAACGCCCCAGCGTTCTCCCAGTTTCCCAAACACCAGGGCGGCCGGAAATCCCACAAATTGCACGAGCAAAAGCGCCACAATTAAATCATTGGACTCAAATCCCAGAGACAGGCCGTAGTCGACGGCCATGCGGATAATGGTGTCCACGCCGTCTATGTAAAACCAGTATGCCAGCAGGAATAAAAAAACGGTTTTTAAATGGCGGACTTTTTTGAATGTATTCACCAGTTGCTGAATGCCGGCCGTGACAATACTTTCACCCTTTTTTACTTTTGCAGCCGATTTATCATCCGGTACCCATGCAATCGTAAACAGGGTGAACAGACCCCACCAAAAGGCCACGGACAGAAAGGAAAACCGTACGGCGGCGGCGGCGTCCGGCAGCCCGAATTTTTGCGGCATCAGGGTCATCAGCACGTTGATGAGAAAGAGCAGGCCGCCTCCCAGGTAACCCATCGAAAAACCTAAACTGGAAACATAATCGATTTTATCTTCACCGGTGATATCCGGCAAAATAGCGTCATAGAAAATATTGGCTCCGGAAAAACCGATAACCCCCATGACATAAACAAAAATGGCCAGGCCCCATTGGCCTTTATGTACCAGAAAAAAACCGGCGGTCATCAAGACACCCAGGTATGCAAAAAAGAGCAGAAATTTTTTCTTAGCCGAGCCTTTATCGGCAATAGCGCCTAAAAACGGTGCTATGAGGGCGACAAATAAACTAGCAAGTGAATTTCCGAAACCCAGCTGGGCCGTGCTCATGTTGACGTCGACCCCGTAACTCCAGTACTGCTTGAAGAAGATCGGGAAAAATCCGGCCATGACAGTGGTGGCAAAGGCGGAATTCGCCCAATCGTACATCACCCAGCCCCAAACCGATTTTTTGTTAGATTCCAAGGCAGTACCTCCTGAAATTGACTATTTTCGATTGACGAATGACGAATGACGGGTTAACTAAAAAATGAACGTCGAACATCGAACATTGAACGTCCAACATCGAATAATGTATTCTGTCGATTTAAAAAAAAGACTGTGCAAAACGAATCTATCTTTTTCTGACAGGATCAACCAGGCTTCGCGAAAAAGCTTCGCCCTGGCAGGCGGGATGGACAGGATAGAGAAATACGAGTCCAAAATAAATCCTCTTTTCTCCCATCCCCCCTCTTCCCTCGTCCATCTTCCATCCTCCCTCGGGCCTCCCCAGCTTCCTTCTGCCCACCTTCCCAAACCTCTCATCTTCTCACCTGCTTTAATTACAGCTTCCGACCTCCGACCTAGTGCCGGCTGTTAGCCGACAAGATACGCTTATGGAGACGTTCCGCCCGCAGACAGAAAGTTTCCAGCTTGGCATTGATAAGCTGGGGAAACGGCGAGCCGTCGCTTTCTATGGCCAGAAACGGCAGTTCATCGATGTCGCTCAGCACACTGCGAAGCTGCTTGTTGTTCGGGTCGGTGGCGATTTTATCTTTGCTGTTCATGGTTTCGTTCAGGATGGATTCCGACAGCCGGTTGGGCATGCAACCGAAGGGGCCGATGGCAATCACACCGCATGAATGGGATACCACCTCCGTCAAGGAACTGCCGATGGTCAGGATGGCTTCCCCGGGAAGATCTCTGGAGATGTAAGGCGTGGCATTGTCAATGATTTTGTCCATGTTGAGGGGTTCTGCCTGCACCAGGCCCGAAGACGACAATATGGCTTTGATGCGCTTCTCATAGCGGGCCTGGAACTTGTTGCGAATTTTAAATTTTACCTTTTCCAAAAAGGTCATGTCTTCGGGATTCAACCCGGCGTCTACCATGTAATTGCAGTACAGGACCCATTCGGCCACAGGTGTGCAAACCGTGGCAAACCCCATCTGTGCCAGGCGCTCGGTCAGATACTGCCGGGATAAGGCATCCCGTCGCACAAAGATTTCACCGGCCAGGGTGATGACGGGCACGCTTTGCGGCGGTCGCTCCAGGGAAATACCGCCAAAGCGTTCGGCGCTCCGGGTGAGTTGCCGCTCCAGATCATCGTAATCTCCGCGTTCCATTTCTTTTAATATTTTCCGCCATTCTTCGTCAAACATCCCCATGGCGCTTTCAGTGTCTTTGGCATTGGTCAATAGCATGGAGCGGATGTCCTCGATCACATCCGATACCACGACCGCCCACCATCCCCTGCGTTCAAAATCATCACCCATGCCGACATAGGAGTTCTCCGAAGACAGGGCCAGCAGGGCCACATCCGGTATCTCGAGTCTTTTAACCAGATCTTCCATGAAAATGTAATACTGGCCGAAGCGGCAGGGTCCGGAGCCGGTGGCAAAAAAATACACCAGGACCTCGTCAGCGCGTTTGCCGTTGCCGATGTAGTTGAGCAGAGTGCCGGTGGTAAGAATCAGCGGCAAGCATTCCTTGCAGGTGGTGTTGGCGCGGCCCAGTTTTAAAACGGCTTCGTCGGACGGTCGATGCGCGATGGCATTGAAACCGGTTCCCCGCAGAATTGCGGCGAGTGCCTCGGACCCATACTTGCCCATGGAAGGCAGCAGCATGGTCACCCTGGGATCGGTCATCGGCAGCACCTCACCGTTGGAGGTGATGACGCTGGCCGTGCCGTTGCTCATGACGGTCCGGGCCGGTTTGAAAGTCTTCTTTCTGGTAACAATCTGCTTTTGGGCCACCAGTTGGCGGTAGGCATGAACGATGTCCAGAAAAGCTTCCACCCGTGTTTCCAGACCGGCATCTGCCGTGTGGTTGTCAAGTTCGAGGGTTAACGAAGGCTTGCGGCCCATCAGGTCCCGAAAATACCCCACCACAAACGAATCCGGCCCGCAGGAAAAGTTTGTGATGTAAGTCCCGAACAGTTGCGGGTGCCGCTTAACCAGACGTCCGGCCTTCATAATGAGTTTCCCCATTCCCCAGTACATATGCCGTTTGGAGCGCTCTTCGTCGACTTCAAGAAAATCAAGCGGAATTGCCGGTATGCCTCTTGAAGCGAATTTATGGGGGATGCCCTTGTGTGCTTCTTCGACGAAGCCGTTATACGGGCGCGAAAAAATGACTACAGCGAATTTTTCCGGCTCGGCCTCCAGCCGTGCAAGCGCCTGCCTGCCGATGGCCTGCATTTCCGCCAGGCATTCCTTTTGCCGACGAACGGCTTTGTCAAAGGCATGTTGGGCATCTTTACGATGGATGCCCATTTGAACGGCTGCCTTCACTAAGGGTTTTCTGGCATCATCCAAATCTACGGACAGATCGATCAGCGGCTTTAAAACCCGGATCCCTTTTCGGGTAAGTTGCTCAATTTCTTTGCGAAATGTTGTCTGCAGATAAAACGTTTCACCTTGAACCAGGGGGACACACCTGGGACTGTTCACAGGAATCTGCATCGTTTTCAGCGGGGATTGCTTTAAAATGAGGCAGAAAAATAAAATCCGGCGGATTGTCCGATGACAGCAGGGAGTAGAAGAATCCATGGGCCAGTTCCACCGGATAGCAAAAAGAGGCGTTTTGCCGTTCAATACCTTCCTGGGAAGGGCTGTCGGGCATAACAATGTCATAGCCCAGCTCGGTAAAGAAATTGGAATACAGCGGGTAATATGAGTTGACCAGAAAGCTGCGATTAAACCCCACACTTCCGCGCCGTTTAATCCCTTTGTCCTGCGCCAGACGGGCACCGTATTTATTAAAAATGAGGTCCTGGCGAATGCGCACCAGATCCAGTTTTGCAACGTCGTAACTGACTTTGTGACGCAAATTGTAATAGCGGTTGCAGGCGCCGCCGAAGGGGTATTTTTTGTCTTCAATTTCGATCATTGCAATTTCGCAGCGCCGATCACACTTTTCTTTGCCGCCCCCGCAGGTAAACGGCTTTTTGTAGTTGACCTCCCGGTCGGCAAGGGTTTGCAGATCGAAGTCATTTATTTGAATCAAACCGTTTTCAATTCGTTTTTTTACTTCGAGTGCCACGCCAAAGGCACCCATCAGCCCGGGTTCCGGTGGTACGATGATCGGTTTGCCCACCAGTGACGCCATTGCCAGAGGCACGGCTTTGTTATAACAGACACCCCCCTGCATGAACACCTTCTCTCCCACCGGCCGGTTGCCCTTGACCCGATTTGAATAGTTCATGCAAATGGAATACACCAGGCCGGCGACGATGTCTTCGTGGGCAACGCCTTCATGAATGGCATTTTTAATGTCCGAGGCAATAAATGCCGCGCACTGGTCATTAAAATTGGGAGGGCGTTGTCCTTTTACCGCGATATCGGCAATGTCCTCCATTTTGACACCCAGGGTTTCCAGGGCCGATTCTTCCAGAAATGATCCGGTGCCGGCAGAGCAGGCTTCGTTCATGGCGTAATCGGAAGGCACCCCGTTGGTGATGTAAGTGTACTTTGCATCCTGTCCGCCGATTTCAAAAATCGTATCCACTTTGGGATCAAAATATACGGCGGCTGTCGCATGGGCGATGATTTCGTTGATCACGCCATCGGTTAATGCATGCAGTCCGGCAATCTGACGTCCCGAGCCGGTGACACCCAGACCGGTGATGGAGATCTGTGATGGCTCCACATTCCGTTGCACCTGTTTAAGGATGGCGTGATAGCATTTGCGGGAGGCGCCGACAGGATCGCCGTTGGTCCGCAAATACACGGAGGCCAGCATGACATCATCGGATTTTCGCATCAAGACCGCTTTGGTGGTGGTGGAACCGACATCAAGACCCAGGATGCATGTGTCTGCAGTTTGAATGCGTCCGGTATCGATGGTTTTGAATTCCACCAAGTCTGCAAAATGCTGCAATGGCGGCAGATTGTCAAATGTAGCAACTTCAGTCAATACCAGGTTGGATCGGCCCGGATAGGGTGCTGTTTCGTTTTCCAGGGCCCACAGCGCAGCTCCCAGCGCTTCAAAATAAGGAGCCTCGGACGGTACGATCAGTCCGGGGATCTCATCTCGAAGGTACTCGATCATCACCTGGTTTTGGGCCGTTCCGCCGGCCACCATAATGTTTTTTCGATCCACCTTTTTAAGGAGTTCCAGGATTTTATTTGCCATCATCTTGCAGAGGCCGGCCGTGACCTGGGATTTGGGAATCCCCTTATTAGTGGCGTGGGTGCAGTCCGATTTGCAGAACACCGAGCAACGACCGGACACATGATGAACTTCCTCGACGGCGGCCCATTTGGCCGCCTCATCCAGTGATATATCCATTCTGCGCAGTTGCTGCAGAAAAAATTCACCGGTTCCCGAGGCACACTTGTTGCCGGTGATAACGTTGGCTATGCGACCCGAACGATCAAGGGCATAGACCATAAAAGTTTCTCCACCGGCTGAAACCACCGCAGGACAGTCCACATCCGAAGGTTTAACATAGGGGTAGGCGTGTTCGATGGCCTCCGGTTCGGGAATGGACGACAGGTTGACAAACTTACGAAATTTACGACCGGTGGCGGCAATTCTGTCAAATGAAGCTAAATCGAGCCGGTCAAATGCGTTCAGCAGGGTTTGCTTGGGATCTCCCTCGTGGGGATAAAGCGCGTAATCTATGAGTTGCGGTTTAGTGTTACCGGTTGGATTCGTTTTCAGGCTTCGATCCAGTTCCAGCTGAACGATGGACACCGTCGATGCGCCCAGACACAGTCCCAATGCTTTTAGTTTATCAGACATCCATATCTCCTGCTCACAGAGTTTGTTTCAATCGAAGTGATTTGGTTCTTCTCATATCAGATCACGTATTAAGTATGCAAGTGGTTCAAATAATATTCAAACTAATTCCGCTTTTACGATTTGTCCATTAAAAATTTGGCTTGACATTTAAACGATCGTTTAATACGAACGTTCAATTCCGATATCAAGGCTGTTCTCGGGGCCCGGGCCGACAATGACCTCAAAACCCATCTGATTGATCATTATGGTTGAATTTTCGCTGAACGGCATTGCCGGCGGCAAAAAAGAGGCCGGCAATTGAAAAGCTCAATTTTGCGATGCGCTTTGGCAACGGCGACTTATTTTCTATTGTACGGGTGTATTAATCTGGGCCCGGATTACAAACAGCCCGCTACGGGCTTTCACACGCCGAGCACCTACGAGTATGCCCCCCAGGAAGCCGAAAAGCCGGCCGCCGCAGATCGCTGGTGGGAGATCTTCGGCGATGCCGATCTCAACCGGTTGGCCGACGACGTCCTTAAATACAACTGGGATATCAAACAGGCTGCCGCCAGGGTGCTGGAAGTTCGGGCCCGCTATGTTCAGGTCCGCGCCGACCGCTTCCCCAGCGCGAGTATTTCCGCCGGCAAGGATCGTCGGCGTATTCCGGGACGGGACTTGCAGTCCGCCAGGATGGTCGATACCTATGATCTGTCAGGGCCGGCCTCTTTTGAAATCGACCTGTGGGGCCGGCTGGCAAAGGCTTCCCGGGCCGCCTGGCAGGATATACTCCAGGAAGAGGAAAACCGCCGCACGGTGGCCCAGTCCGTTGTCGCCGAGGCCATTTCCCTTTATCTGCAGATGGAGGCCGTGGAACGGCGGCTACAGATTGCGCACGAGAACATAGCGGTTTTTGACCTCAGCCTGCGGTTTGTGGAAACCCGCTACCGGCGGGGCTTGATCTCCGTTCTGGATGTGCGCCAGGCCGCCCGCGTGCTGGCTCAGGCCCAGACCCTGGTCCCCCAGCTGGAGCAGGAGCTCGGAATCGTTCAGCAGCAGCTTGCCGTGCTGCTGGGACGCTATCCCCAGACCCGCCCGGCACGCCGACAACCGGAGGATTATTACAAGCGCCTGCCGCCGGTCCCTCCCGGGTTGCCGTCGGATTTATTGAAGCGCCGGCCGGACATCCGGGCCGCCGAGACCCGTCTGAAGTCTTTAAACGAACAGGTCGGGGTCGCCAAAGCCGACCGGTTTCCCACCCTTACGCTGACCGGCAGTTACGGCTGGAGCAGTAATGAATTGAGTAACCTGCTGCGTAGAGAACATGTTGCCTGGGACTTGACCGCCGGTATTGTTCAACCGATTTTTGATGCCGGCCGGCTCAAGGCCCGACAGCGCGAGGCGGAGGCACGCTACCAGCAGGGGGTGGCCGAATATGTAAAAACCCTCTTAAACGCTTTTTCCGATGTGGAAAAAGCGCTTCTCACCCGTAAACGGCAGCTGGAACGGCGTCAGCGGGAGATTAAATTTTTACATGAGGCCCGGGAAACCCAGCGGGTGGCCCAGAATCGCTATATCCGCGGCCTGGTCATTTATCTGGATGTGCTCAATGCTCAGGTGACCCGCTTTCAGGCCGAAGACAGCCTGGTTCTGGTGGACCTGGCCATCCTGCAAAACAGAGTCGCACTGTATCGGGCGCTGGGCGGCGGCTGGGCGCAGCCGGAACCCGTGGAGGTGCAAGATGATGGGAATTTTTTTTAATTTCTAACCCGAGAAATTTTCCATGAACAGAACAGAAAACCGGATTTTTCACGTCGTAATCACCCTGGGGGGCATCGCTTTCGGGGCGGCGGCTGAGCTGAACAGCGAACCGCAGAATATCGAAGGAATGAGGAATAGATTCGATTTTTATTATTTTTAGACAGGATTAACAGGATTGATGGGATTTTTTTCGCCTGCGGCCAGACGCCCTTCGGCCGAAGGCCGCTCTATCCTGATGATCCTGTTAATCCTGTCCAATTGCTTTGTAAAGATAAGAATCCATTCCTCTTTTTTTGCCGTCCGTCGTCATTCAATATTCTCTTTTCTTCAGATTCTTTTTCGATTTGACAGGCCGCTTTTCAGGCCAGCGGCGGCGCTGAACCGAAGTCGTTTGGATGGTTAAGATCGTTTAGATGGTTAGGATCGTTGAGTACGTCGTCTGGTTTTTCCCTTTCACCTTTGAACCCTTAACCCTTGAACCCAGAACCCTTGAACCCAGAACCCTGAACCCTTGAACCCAGAACCCAGAACCCCTGAACCCAGAACCCAGAACCCCTGAACCCAGAACCCAGAACCCTGAACCCATGAACCCCTGAACCCCTGAACCCAGAACCCCTGAACCCAGAACCCCTGAACCCAGAACCCAGAACCCCTGAACCCTGAACCCCTGAACCCAGAACCCCTGAACCCAGAACGGTGGATTTTCTACTGTACTCCGGCGGGTTTTGTACGGCTTTCCCCGGCGGCGATTTGCGGATCGATGCGCCTGGTTACAAGGGGCGACAGCGTATACAGGAACATATAGAGTAATGCCGTCTGACCAAAATAAGGTGTGAATACGGAAATGGTCAACAAAAGCGATAACCGGGTAAGCCAGCGATTCTGGCTCATAAAACGGCCGAGATGAAGATAGCGAATTGGATAAAGATTCATTAAAATCGCAGTTAATATCATCAGACCGCAACTGAAAATACCCCAGAACTGAGCCCACTGCGAGGCCTCATTGACGGCTTGTGCAAAAATGATCAAAGGGGCCATGGAAAACATGGCGGCGGCAGGAGTCGGCATGCCCTTGAAAAATCCCGGAATGGGATTTTTGTCCAAGGTAAAATAAATCAGCCGAAGGATTCCCAGCGAGGCATATCCCCATGCGATCAGAGTGATGGGGATTTTCTGGATAGCCGGATCTGAGAAAGTCGAAAGGACGATATAAAAAATCCAGGCCGGCGCAATACAGAAACTGATGGCATCGGCAATGTCATCTAGAACTCCTCCCATGCTGATAGAATGGGAGGACTCTTTTCCCACCAAAGGCGGTTCGGTCAGACCCAGTTTGCGCGCCAGGGCCCCATCGAGCTTGTCAAACATGGTAGCGCCCATCAAAAACAGATAGGCCTCCCGAATACGTCCCTGATATGCAAAAAATATCGCCAGCAAACCCATCATGGCGTTCATGACGGTCAGTGCGTTGGGAAAAAAGGCCAGGATACGTCGCCGCAGTCGGTCATTGCCCAGACAGAGCTCATCCAGACATAACGTACCGTATTTGCGGCAGTACATGGCAATGGACCCCAGGTTGATAACCAGAAATATAATTTCAATGAAAAACAGACCCCGCAGCGGCAGGTTTCCAAACCAGGAAATCGATGAGTAAATTCGCGTGGGCGGCCCCTCGGGCACATAAAATGCGTAGGCATAAAGAAGCGCGCCGACCGGGGCGGCGACGATGGTTCTCAGGCGGGCGAATTCACTATATTCGGGATCCTGGTCGTTGCGGATGGCAAATCCGCGCATAAAATGGGCAAAGTTATCGCGGACCAGCACGGTGACCGTTAAAAGCAGCACCAGAATCGCATGTAACAACTCCGCCCTGTTGGGGTCCGGTGAAATAAAATGGATACGCCACATGGTACCGACGGCAACCAGCGGGAAAATGATCGAACAAACCACTTTGTCCATGATGCGGTCGGCGAGATTGGCCATCACGGAATGGGGATGAAAGCGGGCGGCAAACCAGCCGTCCACCAGATCGAAGGTCATTGAAACAAACAGGAATACCACCCCCAGGATGTATAAAACCGGGCTGCGTGTCCACATAACGGCAATGGCACACAGCATCCCGCCAAACACTAGGGGTGGCCGGCCGTATACCAGCAGGGTCGTTAATTTCTGTGGGATGGATTGTTTTCCGGGCATGGTTTATCGGAGAACTCAGATTTTAGTATCTTAATTGTTATTTTTTTGCATTATGTGGCAAGATCTTTTTTTGTAAAAATCAAGTTACCCAAAGAAATGCCTAAAATTGCAAAATGCTCATTTTAGCTCATTTTTCCAGCTTGTCCGAGGTTGTCCAATCATAAAGAAATTCCTCACTCATGTCAAGGCAGAGCCCTTCCCTTTGATGAATCTTCCTTTTTTCGAATTCATAACCCTTTGCCTTCTCGGTCACTTTTTGATACTTTAGATAAAGTTGATAAAATCGCAAATTCAGGTCTCGTAATTAGCTCTAAAAATAAGTCAATTTTTTGGACACTATTTATATTTATCAGCGCCAAATTGAGGGATTCAGGAATTGAGGGATTGAGGGATTAAAGGATAAAATTAATTAATTTAAATAGATAGAATTCCTTCAATTCCTAAATTTCTCAATTCCTCAATTCTTTAATTCCTAAATTAGACCCCGTGTCCAATTTTCATGCAATCCCGCGACAGGTAAAGAGTCTCAGAAATTTTTCCAAGCTGAATGACCAGGCCTGAAATTACAAACACTGAACCCGGAACCCTGAACCTGGAACCCGGAACTGATCAGTTTGGGTACTTAGGCCCTTATCGGGTTTTTCTGACAACATGTTTGCGAAAGATTTATCTAACAAAATACTTCCATGACCAGATCTTTATCTAAGAAAGTCGGCATCGCCTCCCTAATCATGATGGCGTCGGTTTTTTTAAGCCGCGTGATCGGTCTTTTCAGAGAAATGGTCATCGCCCACATCGGCGGTGCCGGGGCCCCGGTGGACGCTTATCAAGTGGCGTTTGTGATTCCTGACATTTTAAATCACATCGTTGCCAGTGGATTTATGTCGGTTACATTCATCCCCATCTTTTCCCGTTATCTGGCCGGGGATCGGGAAGATGAGGGATGGAAAGTCTTTTCTATTATATTGAACTGCTTTGGGTGCTTTCTGGTAGTCTTAATTATTGTTGCCGTCACCCTTACCCCTCAATTGATTGGCCTGATTGCACCGGGATTAAAAAATCCCAGTACCATTGCAAGTGCCGTCAGAATGACCCGCATTATCTTACCCGCTCAATTGTTTTTTTTCCTCGGAGGGCTCTTGATGGCGGTTCAGTTCAGCAAGGAGAGGTTTTTCATCCCTGCACTGGCACCGTTGCTCTACAATCTGGGGATTATCTCGGGTGGAATCATATTGGGACCCTGGATCGGTATGGAGGGGTTTGCCTGGGGGGTTTTGATCGGCGCATTTAGCGGGAATCTGTTTGTCCAGTTTTTCGGCGCCAGGAAAGCAGGACTTAAATATTTCTTCATTTTTGACCTGGGCCATCCGGATTTGAGAAAATACGTATTTCTGACCCTGCCGTTGATGGTCGGGCTGACCATGACATTTTCCACTGAATTTTTTTTCAGGTTGTTTGGCTCTTATTTACCCCAGGGAAGCATCGCTGTTCTCAATTTCGGCTTGCGGATCATGCTCATTCTGGTGGGCCTATTCGGTCAGGCGGTGGGTACGGCCTCATTTCCGTTTCTGGCGAGGCTGGCGGCCGAAAAAAAACTAAATGATATGAACCGGTTGTTGAACCATACCCTGCGCTTTCTTGCTTTGGTCATTCCTTTTTCGGTGCTGCTCATGGTGCTGCGTTCAGAGGTGGTCCGGATCATTTTTCAGCGGGGAAAATTCGACGCCGCCGCTACCGCTTTGACGGCGGAGGTGTTGATGTATTTGCTGGTCGGTGCGTTTGCCTTTGCGGCCTATACCATTGTGGTCCGAGGCTATTTTGCCTCCCAGAACACACTATTACCCGCTTTCTATGGAACTATTGTCGTCATAGCCAGTATCCCCTTGTATCTTTTGGGTATGAATTTACTGGGTGTTCGGGGGGTGGCTCTGGCGGTTTCCTTGTCCGGCATCTTACAGGTGGCGGTTTTATATGCCCTCTGGAATAAGCGCAGCAACAACACCGAAAGTCGGGGCGTATATGCCTTTTATCTCAGGATGACGTGTTTCGCCGCTGTGACGGGTATTTTTCTGGCATGGTTTAAATCCACAGCGCTTTTCTGGATTGATTCCACCACATTTCACGGAAGCTTGATGGTAAGTCTCTTAACCGCAGCGGTGTTTCTGATCATTTTACTGGCAGCCGGTTATGGCTTCAAAATAAAAGAAGTCACGGAGTTGG
>PVMK01174953.1_pt1 | contig 20080 bp, 17 predicted proteins | sample 1853481 | NCBI WGS metagenome assembly PVMK01 (sample SAMN08533507, study PRJNA380276) | Marine sediment metagenome, whole genome shotgun sequencing project. | reverse complement strand
GGCAAGCCCGATTCATCTCCAGGAGATCACCATCAGGCCCGAGGATGCACTGGAACTGATTATGGAAGCCCTCCGAGGGATCAAGGATAATTATAGTACGGATCCTATGATGATGCGTGGGTTTTACCGTGAAACCATCCGGCGCGGTCGCAACTATGTTTCCATTTCAGAAGCAGTGGTGGACATATATAAAGGTGCCTACTCCAATGATTTTCAGTTTGACCAGGTGAAACTATTCAAAGGACGCAAAAGTGCCGATGTGGCAAAAATGGATACCGTACTTTTTAAAGTACAGGGAGGTCCCAATACGGCCATTCTGCTTGATGTGGTAAAAAATCCCTATATCCTGCTCTCACAAGAGTATTTTGATATTTACAACTTCCATCTCAGTGATGTGATCTCCCTAGATGACAGGTTGCACTATGTAGTTTCATTTAGTCAGAAATCCTATGTGGATGACCCCTTCTACATTGGGAAACTCTATATCGATATGGATAAACTGGCCATTACAGAAGCTGAGTTTGAGCTGGATGTATCCAATAAAGAAGAGGCCGCCCGCCTGTTCATTAGGAGGAAACCGATTGGCATGTCTATTATTCCTGAAAAAGCTGTCTACCGTGCAAAATATACCATTGAGGATAACAGGTGGTTTTTCAGCTATGCACGTGCAGAGGTAAAGTTTAAAGTAAACTGGAAGAAAAAAGTATTTAATACCACCTATTCCACCATGTCGGAGCTGGCCATCACAGACCGGACCTATGAGGGAATTGAAAAATTTGCCTCAAGAGAAAGGTTTAAAACCAATGATATAATGATTGAAAAGGTATATATCTTCTTCGACCAGGGATTTTGGGAAGGTTACAATGTGATTGAACCCGATCAGTCCATCCAGAGTGCAATCAACAGGTTAAACAGAAAATACCTTAAGCGAGAAAGCTGATACTAATTAACAAAGCACTGTCTGTTCGAATTGTGTAACTTTACCATCCCAATACAACACACACAGACAGTGCTCTTTAAAAATTAAAATGGTCCTGAAGGAACAACAGCAACTAAGAAAGATTCAAAAAGGAGATCTGGATTCCTTTGAAAGTCTTTTTCACCAGTACTATCCTGGACTTTGCGGGTATGCTGAGAGTCTGCTGGGAAAGCCAGAGGTGGCTGAGGAAGTTGTTCAGGATGTTTTCTATAATATATGGAAGAACAGGGAGACTCTGAGGATTACCAAAAGCCTGCAGAGTTATCTTTACCGGTCGGCCTACAACAACTCAATGATGTATCTCAGGAAGATGCGACGGGAATTTTTCCTTGACGACGGGAGTTCAACAGATCAGGCCGTGGACAGCCCCGATCCTGCTCAGGTCCTCCAGTTGAATGAGGTATCTGAACTGATCGCCAACACCCTTGAAGGATTGTCTGAAAGGACAAGGGAGATATTTTACCTGAACCGTCAGGAAGGATTAAAATACAGGGAAATTGCCGACAGGCTTTCCATTTCGGTAAAGACTGTAGAGGCAAATATGGGTAAAGCGCTTAAAGCATTACGCAACAGTATGGAAAAATATGAGCAGGAATAGTGATGAATAGAAACAGAGATGAATATATGGCCCGTTACCTGGCCGGCGAGATGAGCACGAACGAGGAGGTTGCTTTTATGCAAAAAATTAAGAGCAGCCCAAAGCAACAAACAGAATTGAAGAAAATGGAGAAAAGCTGGAAATATTTTGATGAAAATCCTTCAGGGAAAATATGGGATTCTGGTGAAGGCTGGGTTCAACTGACCGCCAGACTTAAGTACGACGGTCTCCTTGAAGAGCTTGAGCAAGGTCCCGGAGCAAGAAATCTTCTACCCTTTCTCAGGGTTGCAGCTTCCATTCTTTTGGTACTGGCCATAGGGATTCCTGCCCTCTACTATGGAGTTTTAAAAAATCAGGATGGAGCACCCATAAAAAGCTTCTATTCAGAATCCGGTGTCACCACAGTGGACCTGCCCGATGGAAGCAGGGTCTTTCTCAACGAAGGTTCAGAAATTAGCTATCCGGCTGTGTTTAAGCAGGAACGTGCTGTAAAATTAAAGGGGGAAGCTTTTTTTGAGGTCATGTCAGATCCTGTAAATCCATTTACCGTCAGATCGGGCAAAGTAGTTGTTTCGGTTCTGGGGACCTCCTTCAATGTGAAACAAAAGACACAGGCTTCGGGCATCGAGGTATACGTGAAGACAGGGAAAGTTAGAATGGCCATGGATGGATCGGACCAGTTTATCACCCTGGAACCTGAAGAGGTGGGACAAACTGATGAAGTAATTCTAAACAGATCGCGTCAGGAAGATCCAAATTATATCTCCTGGAAGACAAAAGATTTTAAATTTGTAGATGCTGATTTAATGGATGTACTGCTGGAGCTGGAAGAATCATATCATGTGCTTATTCACACCGAGGGTGTTGAACTGACTGATATGCAGATCACCACCTCTTACAAAGAACAATCCATTGATGCCATCCTGGAAACCATTGGGGCTGCTTTTGGATTGAAAGTGAGCAACAAGGATGAAGGATATTACCTGACCAATTAGAAAACCGATGGGAAATATCAAAATGGGAATTATGTCTGGCCAATCTCACTGGACATTTCCCCTTTTGTTATTTTTATTTTGTACGCTTACCCCTCTGCTTGGTCAGAACAATCTCCCCTCCATTACTGTTTCAATTTCGGCCAGGAATAAGTCCATCAATCAGATACTGGATGAAATCACCCTTCAAACCGGTTTCTACTTTACCTATAATTCGGCATTAATCAGTGGCAAGCAGAAGGTCCAGTTTAAGGTAAGTGATTTGCTGCTGAAGGAAGCGTTGGACTCGCTGCTGACAGATCCCCGGTTCGACTACCGGATGATCGACAGGAACATCGTCATATATAAAAAAAACACCACCCTACCCATACCCATCAACAAGGAGATTGACCGCTCCTTATTAAGGGGTAGGGTGATGGATAGCCGATCGGGAAAACCCCTGCCTTATGCGACCTTAGCACTTTTCGGTACCAGCCTGGGTACCATTACAAACCAATCGGGAGAATTCTCATTTAAAATCCCAACAGACCTGCGGGATCCTATACTGGTTATCTCTTTCATGGGATATAAGAACCTGATGTTGCCCATCAGCTACCCCTTAAAGGATGCTCATGTAATTAAGCTGGAAAAAGAGATCATTTCACTGCAGGAAGTCATTATCAGGTTCACCGACCCCGAGCTGCTGCTGGCTGAAGCCATACGTAGGATTCCCGAAAACTACCTGGATGATCACTCCACCATGACTGCATTCTACAGGGAATCGGTGAAGAGAGATGATCACTGCATGGTCTATTCTGAAGCAGTGCTTGATGTGGCAAAAGGACCATACTCCCAATCATCTCAAAATGACCGGGTACGAATTCAGAAAAGAAGAAAAATCACTGATGTCACCTCCAAGGATACAGTGATAATTAAACTACGATCAGGGATTTTTACTTCTCTGAGCCTTGATGTGGTAAAAAACCGGCCCGATTTTCTTACCACCGATTTTATAAACAGATATGATCTTGAGTTTACCGACCTGATGACCTATGGAAACCGGCTGGTGTATGTGATTAGTTTTCAACAAAAAAGCTCTATTTCCGAGCTGCTGTTCAAGGGGCAACTCTTTCTGGACCAGGAGAGTCTGTCCATCCTTGCCGCCGATTTCGAATTTAATCCGGATCTCATTCACAAAGAACCCGATCTGTTTCTTGTTAGCCGGACTCCCGGCATACACATCAGGCCTATAAAGGCAAAGTACCACGTGGACTACAGGGCTGTGGGGAAGAGGCATTACGTGAGTCAGGTTCGTGGTGAGGTGGAATTGAAGGTACGTAAACGAAGGAAATGGATGGGATCCAGATACACCATCTCCATTGAGATGGCTGTCACCGATCTGATTCCCAACCAGAGATTGCGGATCAATCCGGCTGAAAGGGTAAAACCTCATGTTGTTTTATCCGATGAACCCTTCCACTTTGACCCTCTATTCTGGGGAATTCACAATACCATAGAACCAGAAGCCTCCTTACTTGAATCTATTTCCAAACTTGAGCAGAACCGGCAGGAGATCGAAGAGTGACAGCTATTGATTTTTTTGGTCATCTGCACTACCTTTAACGAATCATGAGTGGATTATCAGAAGAGATGATTGAGGAGCTTTACCATCAAAAGATGGAGGGTGAAAGCTACAGTGTGATACGAGCCGACCTGGCTGCAAGGGGAATGAAGCCCGAAGAGATCGGGATCATAATCCGGAAGGTAGACGAAAGGGTATTAAAGTCCGAAACAGAAAACCGGCACACAGCCAAAGCCACTCAAATTCACCGGGTTGGATTAATACTGGCAGTAGCCGGATTATTAATCACCATTGGTTTCAATTTTGGGATCATCCAGACCGCGCTGCCTCCCTGGCTTGTTTATTCACCTTTCCTGGCAGGAATCCTGATGATGTTTTATGGAAGAATGCTTCAGCGGAAGAAATCTGAACCTATTTATAAAGCAGCTGGAAAGATCAGAACCAAACGTCCTTATAAATAGATGGCAATCACCACGGCTCTCCTCTCCCTTCTTATATCGGGTACATTGATTTCAGCCCAGGAACTTCCAACTCCCGGTCTCTCCGTATCCATGGCAGTAATAAGCGATCCGCATTTCTTCGATCCCGGTCTGGGTGCAACAAGGAACATTTCAGAAACCGACCTGAACAGTGCTGGAAAATTGATAAGCGAGAGTGCTGAACTTTTGGAAGCAGCCATTGGCAATATACTCTTTTCCAATATCCCTATAGTTTTGATTCCTGGCGATCTTACCAAAGACGGAGCTCTCAGATCTCATCTTGGAATGGCAAGTCAACTTGAAATGTTGAAGGCTAATGGCGTGAAGGTGTTTGTTGTTCCGGGGAACCATGATGTGAACAATGGCAGGTCTTATTCATATCAGGGAGATCAAGCAGTTAGGGTTCCCAACGTGAATCCATCCAGATTCTCTGAGATATATGGTCCCTATGGATATGACGATGCCATTTTCAGAGATTCGGGTTCTCTGAGCTACATAGCAGAACCCCTCGATGGACTCTGGATTATTGGTCTGGATGACTGTTTATATGGCAGGAACGACTCCATAGCTCACTCTGAAACGGGGGGAGAACTTGGCAAAGCGCAACGCAGGTGGCTGGAGTCCATACTCCAAACAGATGTTGCAGCGCAGAAAACCAAAGTTGTGATTATGCACCATGGCATCCTGGAGCACTTTCAGACTCAAAAGAAGCATTTTGACGACTATGTGGTGAAAGATCACAAGAGACGATCCAGGTGGCTGGCCGGCCTGGGTGTTCAGACGGTATTTACCGGACATTTCCACGCCAATGACATTACCCTTCACCAATGGAAGGATGGCTCATTTCTTTTTGACATTGAAACCGGATCCCTTGTGACCTATCCCTGTCCCATTCGAAAAATCACACTCAGGGGAGATAGCATGGAAATATATACGGAACATATTATGTCCATCCCATCCATGGAAAATGGCTTCCAGGAGTATGCCAGGAAGTCGGTCATTCAGGGAGCTTCAGATATTGCAGCTAAAACAATGTTAAAATATAAGCTTAACCCGGAGGATGCCAACTACCTGGCATCTCAGCTTGGCAACCTGTTTTCCGAGCATTGCCTGGGAGACGAACCAGCCAGGAATCCGGCCATCAGCCTTGACGGAGTCACTCTCTGGGGACGTACCATGATACTCTTCAGGAAAAGGTTTATCAGGGGATTGGCCAATGACCTGCCCCCGGCAGATAACACCCTCACCATTCACCTTCAAACGGGTACGTATTACTAATTTGATCATTCTTTCTAACTTCGTAGAAAATTTCAATATGTTGGAGGAAGTTGTAAAGAAGAGTTTCCCGTTTTTCGAATCCCAACTCAGGTCTGCCATAAGTGCTGAAGGAACTTTTGCGGAGTTTTCTGCTGACCAGGAACTTATTCGGGAGGATCAGTACATCAGGTCGTTCCCCATCGTTCTGTCCGGGCTAATTAAAGTTTGCAGAACGGATGAGTCAGGCAATGAACTGCTTCTCTACTACCTGAGACCCGGAGAGGTTTGTACCGTATCACTTACCTGTTGTATGGACCGCACCCGAAGCAGGGTGAAGGCCACTGCCGTAGAGAAATCTGAGGCCATCCTTATCCCGGTGGAGCTGCTCGACAGCTGGATGACACGCTATCAAACCTGGAAAGAGTATGTGATGCGCTCCATACAGATGCGCTTTGATGAGCTACTCAATGCACTGGACAGCATTGCCTTTCTTAAAATGGATGAAAGGCTTGAAAAGTTTTTCAGGGACCGCTATAAATCCACCCATTCGACTCTTTTTGAAGGATCACATCAGGATGTAGCCATGGCACTAAATACTTCCAGAGAGGTCATATCCAGGCTGTTAAAACAAATGGAGAGGAAGGGACTGGTAAAGCTCTTCAGAGGCAGGATCGATTATTCTCCGCTATGTGACGGCATGACTTAGCTCATTAAATATGATTTACATAAATCATATATTGTGGCCATCTTTTAACATCAAAATCTGAACTTTGAAAAAACTAATCGCTCCCATCCTTGTTGTAATGACCATACTCAGCAGCTGCAACATGAAAGAGAAACAGAATACGAATCCATTCCTGGAAACCTACAATACTCCCCATGAGGTCCCGCCGTTCAATCTCATTGAAAACGAGCACTTTATACCTGCCTTCAATGAGGGGATCAAACAACAGGAAGCCGAAATTGAAGCCATTATCGGAAATTCAGAGGCTCCTACCTTTGCAAATACCATTACACCCTTCGATTTAAGTGGTGAAGTACTCAGGAAGGTAGGGGGAGTCTTTTACAAATTAAGATCAGCAGAGACCAGCGACGAGATCGATTCCATCGCCAGGGAACTTGTTCCCATTACTTCGGCCCACCAGAGCAATATAATGCTTAATCCCGACCTCTTCGCAAAAGTGAAACTGGTGTACTATAACCAGGAATCTTTGAAGCTCAATGCCGAGCAGATCCGTGTGCTTGAGAAGATCTACAAGAGATTTGTCAGAAATGGAGCAAATCTGGACGAGCAGGGCAAAGCCAGCATCAGGGAGATTGATGAAAGACTCTCCATGCTCTCCATGCAATTTGGGAACAACATGCTTGCAGAGACCAATAAATATCAGCTGGTGATAGAGAATGAATCTGATTTAGCGGGTTTGCCAGAATCTGTGCGATCGGCTGCTTCAGATGCAGCTTCAGGAGCAGGAAATCCGGGCAAATGGATGTTTACCCTGCATAAACCAAGCTGGATTCCATTTCTTCAGTATGCAGAGAATCGCCAGCTCAGGGAGCAGATCTACAGGGCCATGTTCATGAGAAGCAATTCAGGAAATGAGTATGATAATAAGGAGAATATAAAAGAGATCCTGTCACTTCGGATTTCCAGGGCCAATTTACTGGGTTACAACTCCCACGCAAATTTCACACTCACCGAACGGATGTCGCTGGAGCCTGCCAATGTCTATGAACTACTGATGAAGATCTGGGAACCTGCCTTAGAAAAGGCCACTGAAGAAGCTACCATGATGCAGGAAATGATCGACCGCGAAGGAGGGAATTTCAGGTTGGAGTCCTGGGACTGGTGGTATTATGCAGAAAAAATCAGAAAAGAGAAGTACGACCTGAATGAAGAGGAGATCAGAGCCTATTTTAGCCTTGAAGCCGTTAAAGAGGGAGTCTTCAGCGTGGTCAATAATCTCTATGGACTAACTTTTGACCTTCGGGACGACCTGCCTTCATACCATGAAGAAGCCAAAGCCTATGAGGTGAAAGAGAAGGATGGATCTCACCTGGGTATCCTCTATATGGATTTCCATCCCAGGCCTGGTAAAAAAAGTGGAGCCTGGAGCACCAGCATTCGTCAGGCCCATATGAAAGAGGGTGAATGGGTAAGCCCTGTTCATATGATTGTGATGAACTTTACCGGACCCACTGGAGGTAAACCTGCACTTTTAAGTTTCGATGAGACCCTCACATTTTTTCATGAATTTGGACACGCGCTCCACTCCATGCTTACCAAGTGTGATTACCTGACCACTTCAGGCACTTCAGTGGCATGGGATTTTGTGGAACTCCCTTCTCAGATTATGGAAAATTGGGGCGGCCATCCGGATGTTCTAAAAACCTATGCCAAGCATTATGAGACCGGAGAGAATATTTCCGAAAAGCTGATCGGAAAACTGGAAGCTGCCAGTAAATTTAACCAGGGATTTGTCACCGTTGAATATGTGGCTGCCTCTATCCTGGATATGGACTTTCATACCCTGGTCGGAGCTACCGAACTGGATGTGGAGGATTTCGAAGCTGCTTCCATAAATCGGATCGGACTGATTGATGAGATTATTCCCCGCTACCGTTCCACCTATTTCTCCCATATCTTTGCAGGAGGCTATTCAGCAGGATACTACAGTTACATCTGGGCTGAGGTCCTTGACAAAGATGCCTTCAATGCCTTCCTGGAAACCAGCCTGTATGATCAAACCACAGCCACTGCTTTCAGGGAAAATATACTGGAAAAAGGAGGCTCGGTGGATGAGATGGAGATGTATGTGAATTTCAGGGGGCAGGAACCAACTATTGAACCCTTGCTGAAAGGAAGAGGCCTGGATTAGCCTTCATAAAAGGGGATTGGGGGATTAAACTCCCCTTCCCTTAACAATGGTAATGACTGTATAGAAAAGAATCTTTAGATCCACAAAAAGAGACATATTCTCGATATAGAGAATATCGTAGCGCAGCCTTTTGATCATCTCCTGAACATTCTCGGCATAGCCATATTTGACCTGACCCCAGGAGGTAATTCCCGGCTTCACTTTATGAAGATGGATATAGTGAGGAGCCTCCTGCGTAATTTTCTCAATAAAATATTCCCGTTCGGGTCGTGGTCCAACCAGAGACATATCCCCTTTCAATACATTCAGGAAATTTGGGATCTCATCCAGCCTGTGTTTGCGCATAAATTGTCCAAAACGCGTCACACGCGGATCATGCTTAGAGGATAGTTCAGGCCCATTCTCTTCTGCATTGTGGTACATAGACCTGAATTTATAGATTTTGAAATGCCGGCCATATTTGCCCACCCGATCCTGTTTATAGAAGATGGGGCCTGGTGATGAGAACTTCACCCCAATGATCAGGCAAAAATTCAGGGGCATAAGTATTACCAGCGCCATAAAAGCCAGGAATAAATCAAGCAACTGTTTCACATTTTGTTGCCAGGCTGGCATGAAATCATGGGTGACTTCCAGCAAAGGGGTTCCAAAAATCGTGGTACTTTTCACCTTTCCAGTAAGAATATCAGTCATGCTGGGAATGGCACTGATCCTAACATCCAGTAGAGAAAGCTTATTGATCAAATCACCAATTGTTCCATGCTCGGAGGGTTCCAGAGCAATGATGACCTCTTCCACCTCGTGTTCCCTCAATATCGACTCCAGGTTCTCATAACCACCCAGCTGGGGAATATGATCCTGTAGTTGGTAATGTACTTTCTGATGAACATTGATAAAGCCCAAGATCTCATGGCCACTGGATTTCCTCTGATCCTGTATATCCATGTAGACATCCACCGCATTTTCGTTGCTACCCAGCATCACAGTTTTAAAACCGATTTTACGCTTATGAACCCGCCGCACAGTTCCGGTGGTGATAAGCATTCTGGGTACCAGGGTGATGCCAAAATGCAGCAGGAAAAGAGTGAAAAAGAGACTGTAGTAATTGGTATAATCAACAATGGTATCGTCAAGAATTAGAAGAAAGAAGATGATTATAACGCCCATCAATGAGGTCATAAATGTACGGATCAAATCATCCAGCCTGGAACGACGGAATACACTGTTGTAAAAACCTGTGAAATAGTAGAGCATGATCCACGCGAAAGGAAGCCCTATGGCTCCTGCCCAGAATCTGGAGCCCAGTGTGATGGGTATATCCATACCAAACACCTGGGGTTCAATTTGAACCTTTCGAAATAAGTAAAAGAGTATCCAAGCCACCAAAGCGGCAAGAAAGTCAAATGCTATGTAGAGAAATCGTTGGTTTCTGTGGTTCTTCATTCAATTTATCGATCTCTGTCTATTATAACTGCAATAGTACCTGAATAATTGCATCAACTACAAAAAAAATGGCCATATATGTTCAAGAATATAAACTATATTTATGCTTTCAAATGAACCAGAAAGAGAGTTATCGACATAAGGGGCTGCGAAAGAAGTTGATAGAGGAAGTCCGGAACAAGGGTATCCGTAACGAAGAAGTGCTGGATGCCATGGGAAGAGTTCCAAGGCACCTCTTTATGGACAGCAGTTTTATTAATTTTTCTTACACAGATAAGGCCTTCCCCATTGCCTCTGGCCAGACCATCTCTCAACCCTACACAGTCGCATTCCAAACAGAGTTACTGGAAGTAAGCAGGCACTTGAAAGTGCTTGAGGTTGGGACTGGATCCGGGTATCAGACTGCTGTGCTGCTGGAGCTTGGAGCAAGGGTATATACCATTGAACGGCAAAGGCAACTCTTTCTTGAAGCTCAAAAAACCCTCACACCTCTGAACTACAAACCTATCTATTTCTATGGGGATGGATATGAGGGAGTTCCTTCTTATGCACCATTCGACAGGATTCTGGTTACTGCTGCGGCCCGGGAAATCCCTCAAAGCCTGTTAAATCAACTGGCCATTGGTGGCATTCTGGTGGTACCTGAAGGAGGCCAGTCGGGTCAAAAGATGATTAAGGTGGTCAGGGAATCGAAAGATTCTTTCCAGCGCTCCGAACATGGATATTTCTCATTTGTCCCGATGTTAAAGGGTAAAAACAATTAAGATGATCCAAATCGAGAAACATGTCTTTAATTCTTTCCAGGTAAACACCTACCTGATCAGGGACGAAAACGGGAATTGCCTGATTATTGACCCGGCATTTTACTCCCCTGAGGAGACCAGAAATTTTGATAATTATATCTCTGAACAGGGATTAAAGGTTTCGGGGCAGATTAATACCCACGGTCATATAGACCATGTGCTGGGTGTTTTGCATGTAAAGGCCACTTATGGATGTGCCTTTCGGGCCCATTCCAATGAGGCAGCGTTGGTTAGCAATGCACCCCTGATGGGTGATATGTACGGTTTAAGTGTAGAACCCATTCCGGGTATCGACGAGGCCATTGAGGACCATGATAAAATCACTCTGGGAGATCATAGTTTACAGGCGATTTTGGTTCCCGGACACTCTCCCGGCAGCCTGGCCTTTTACTCCAAAGAGGGAGGATTTGTTATCACAGGTGATGCCTTATTTCAAATGAGCATCGGAAGGACCGATCTTCCTGGAGGTGATTATGATACACTCATCAACAGTATTCGAACAAGGCTGTTGGTACTTCCACCCGAAACCACTGTCTATCCGGGACATGGAGCCCCCTCAACCATAGGTGAGGAAGCCACCGGAAATCCATTTCTTTCCATGGCTTTATAACATGATTTCCCTCAACTAAATTAATCCTCCGTTTGTTTATATTTGCCCTCTATGAAATCTGATCTCTTTGTCCAACGTCATCTGGGTCCAAGGCAGCCCGAAGTAAATGAAATGCTGAAAAAAATTGGAGTCAATTCGGTAAACGAACTGGTCTCTAAAACCATCCCAACCTCCATTATAAAATCGGAGACACTGAATCTGCCCGATGGAATTAGCGAACAGGCCTACCTGGAGAGAATGCGTTTTATTGCAGCAAAGAATAAAACCTTTAAAACGTATATGGGTCTTGGCTACTATAACTCCATCCTGCCTCCTGTTATTCAGCGAAATATTCTTGAAAATCCTAACTGGTATACTTCCTATACGCCTTATCAGGCCGAGATTTCACAGGGGAGGTTGGAGGCATTGCTAAACTTCCAGACCATGGTGATGGAACTCACAGGGATGGAGATGGCCAATGCATCTCTGCTGGATGAATCCACCGCAGCGGCAGAGGCCATGATCATGTTTTTCAATGCACGTTCAAGGGCTGATGTAAAAGTGGGGAAAAAGAGGTTTTTTGTAGATGAGAATATCTTTCCTCAAACGAAATCGGTACTGATTACCAGGGCACAACCGCTTGGAATAGAGCTTGTTTTTGGATCCTATGAGAAGGTCTTTTTTGATGCCTCTTTATATGGTTGCCTGGTTCAATATCCGGCAGCCGACGGAGAGATCAGGGACTATTCCGAATTTGCGGACTCGGCCCATAAAAACGGAGTGGCAGTTGCTGTGGTTGCCGACTTGATGAGTCTGGTACTGATCACCCCTCCAGGAGAGTGGGGTGCCGATGTGGTGATAGGTTCTACACAGCGTTTTGGAATCCCCATGTTTTATGGCGGTCCCCATGCAGCCTACTTTGCCACCCGGGAGAGCTATAAAAGACATATCCCTGGAAGAATCATAGGGATTTCAATTGATGTAAATGAGAAGCCAGCACTCAGGATGGCCCTCCAGACCAGGGAGCAACACATTAAAAGGGAAAGGGCTACTTCCAACATCTGTACGGCGCAGGCTCTGCTGGCAAGTATGGCCGGCATGTATGCAGCGTACCATGGTTCGGAGGGACTGAGGCGAATTGCCAATAATATTCATACCGGGGCAGCCTATCTGGCAGCCAAATTGAAAGAGGTAGGGTACCAGGTCGTTCATAAGGATTTCTTCGACACGCTACTGGTGAAACTTCCGGAAGGTATTACCTCAAAGAGACTTAGAGAACTGTTTGAAGAAAAGGGGATTAACCTCTATTATCCTGGTGAAAATCTGGTTCAGTTTTCCACCGACGAAACAAGCACTGAGGAGAATCTAAACGAGATCCTTGAATTGTTCTCTGTTGCTGTAAAGAGAGGGATTCACTTTGAGGAGTCCCTGAGCAATACGATAGCCTTTGCGGAAAATTTTAAAAGAAAAACTGAGATCCTTCAACAGGATGCATTCAATAAATACCAGTCTGAAACAGAGATGATGAGATACATCAGGATGCTCGAAAGAAAGGACATCTCGCTGACTCAGTCCATGATTTCTCTGGGTTCTTGTACCATGAAGCTGAATGCAGCCTCTCAACTTTTTGCCGTTAGCTGGCCTGAATTTGCGTCTGTGCACCCATTTGTGCCCATAAACCAGACCGAAGGCTACCATCAGCTAATCAATGAACTTGAGTTTGCGCTTAAGGAGATCACTGGTTTTGAGACCATCTCATTCCAGCCCAACTCTGGGGCCGCTGGCGAATACGCTGGCTTGATGGTGATCCAGGCCTACCATATGGACCGGGGAGATTCGGAACGAAATGTGGTGCTGATACCTGCTTCTGCCCATGGGACTAATCCCGCCAGCGCTGTAATGGCCGGTCTGGAAATGAAGGTGGTGAAATGTGATGATTATGGCAATATAGATACTGCGCACCTGAAAGAACTGGCTGAAGCGAACAGGGAAGTGCTCTCATCTGTAATGATCACCTACCCATCCACCCATGGAGTCTTTGAGGATAACATCCGTGAGATCATAGGCATTGTACATGAGAATGGAGGCCAGGTTTATATGGATGGTGCAAATATGAATGCACAGGTAGGCCTCACCAATCCGGCACACATTGGGGCCGATGTCTGCCACCTGAATCTTCATAAGACCTTTGCCATACCTCACGGAGGAGGAGGCCCCGGAGTGGGTCCCATAGGCGTGGCAAACCACCTGGTGGAATTCCTTCCCACTCATCCGCTGGTTGAGACGGGTGGTGTTAAAGGGATAAGCAGCGTTTCTGCAGCACCATACGGGAGTGCTGGTGTACTGGCTGTTTCCCATGGTTATATTCAGATGCTGGGAGCAGAAGGGCTCACTGAATCTACCCGGATTGCCATTCTAAATGCCAACTATGTAGCAAGCTCTTTAAAGGAATACTATGATATCCTATATACGGGGACTGAAGGATTTGTGGCTCATGAGATGATCCTTGACTGCAGGAAATTTAAGGCCATGGCTGATATCACCGAGGCCGATATTGCCAAAAGATTGATGGACTATAGCTTCCATGCCCCCACGCTTTCGTTCCCGGTACATGGAACCTTAATGATGGAGCCCACCGAAAGTGAATCTAAAGCTGAACTGGATCGTTTTATCCAGGCCATGATTGACATACATAAAGACATCATGGATATTTCTGATGGAAAGGTGGATGTGGAAGAGAGTGTCTTAAGGAATTCACCGCATACTGCTGAAATCCTTATGTCTGACGACTGGAACCGCAGCTACTCACGCAAAAAGGCAGCATTCCCGCTGCCCTGGGTCACAGAGAATAAATTCTGGCCCTCGGTAAGCCGGATAAACGATGGATATGGCGACCGGAACCTGGTCTGTTCCTGTGCGCCCATGGAAGCATACCGGGAATAAAGGCCCGTGGGAGCTATTGACTTGGGCCTATCCAGTTTGTACCTTGTCCGAATCATTGGATACCTATGTACAAAACTACATTGCATACTTTCAGGATTGTGGCTCTATTGATGGCCGTGGCCCTTCTTCTATCTCCTAACACAAGCCTTCTGGCCGCCAGTGAACCTAATCCTGGTCCGGTTTCAGATTCCATTTTACAGCAACAACGTGACTCCATACTTTTCAAGCTGAACCTACAATATCTCAATGGAGTGAACGACAACAGAACTCCATTTGAGCTTATCTCCATCATCGAAGAGATCCTGAAGCTCGATCCCACCTTGCATAACCACTGGTTTAACCTGGGTCTGGAAAACATTAAAATCAAGGAGTATGACCGGGCGCTTGATGCCCTCACAAAGGGACTGGAGCACTATCCAACCTATAGCAATCCCTCCCTGGCCCAGATCTATATCAGCATTAGCTTCTGCTATCACAAGACCGGGCGTTATCAGCAGGAGGTTGCAATCCTTGACTCCTCCTCTCAAATCTTTCCAGACCATCCTGGAATTTTGGGAAGGTATGTGATCAGCGCACATGACAGGATTCGATTTACAGAAGCGGCATCTTATGAAAATCAACTTATCCTGATTCTGCGATCCGAAGCCCTCAATGAATCAGACATAGCATTCTACCTGGGGCGCTTGTATCTGAATACCGACTACCTCACCGCCGAAAAGCATTTCAGGACTGCTTATCAGTACGATCCCAACAACATAGAAAAACTGGGTGCCCTGGCCTGGGTACTTATCCAGAATGCCCTGAAAATCGATGAAGGAATGGCCTTGATTGAGCAGGCCATTGAGGCAGATCCAACCAATGCCATTTTTCTTCACCAACAGGGCTACGGATTCTATGTGAAGGGCAATTACGACGACGCTCTATACAATCTTTACAATGCCAGAGATCTATATCAGCAGTATAGCTTTGAACTTATCTCTCACATTGAATTGGTTGAACAGGCCATTGCCAGTGCGGAAGAATAAGCCAGCCTGGATTATCTCAGAGTTGCGACACAACCCCCAAAGTATATAAATGCATGGTAGATTCTGAGTGCAAACTTCCGCTCAAATAATTTCTCATTTCCATGATCCTTATTTAACAATATTCTAAATTAGCTGATAACTAGGCAATTAATGTACTAAAACGACTAGTGTTCTCAATATTATTCTGTATCATTATTCGCAGTTTGTCTGTATCATTTAATACTTATAGAGTATGCCAACTCAACTGAAACGACTCATCCCAATGTTTGTTGTTTTCATTGGTTTGTTCTTGATCCTCCGCCATTTCCTTGTACCAGACACTTTTGGACAGTACGGTCATTACCGTGGAGATGCCCTGATTGATAATGCTTCCAAAGAGATGGTTCATGCCAGCAAAGAGGACTGCTTTGCGTGTCATGATGATATTCAGGCGGTGGTAGAAAATGATTCGCATGCAGGATTATCATGCCTCATTTGTCATGGGCCCGGCCTTGAACATGTGGATAACCCGGAAGCCAGCAATATACTTAAAAATAGCGGCAGGGATTTTTGCGGGAAATGTCATCATATTAATGCTGCCAGATCCACCGATATTATTTTTCAGGTGGACATAAATACACACTACACCGAGAAAGAGAACTGTATTGAATGTCACAATCCACACGAAGTATGGGAGGGTATAGAATGAAATCTTCAAGAAGAAACTTTATAAAAAAATCTGCTGCTGCTGCTGCTGGGACACTGGCTGTATCCTCTTTAGTGGAACCTTTTACTGCAATTATTTTCGCCTCAGACCCTCCCACAGACGGGGGCCCCTGGTGGGGGATCGGGATTGATATAAACAAATGCATTGGATGCGGTATGTGCGCAAATGCATGTAAAGTGGAGAATCATGTTCCGGTGGAGCCATTTTATTTTAGAACCTGGGTTGAGCAGTACACGGTGTTCAACGATGGAACCCTTAAAATTGAATCTCCCAATGGGGGCATCGACGGCCAGAATCAATCGGTGAATGATGAAGATATTTTTAAGACATTTTTTGTTCCTAAAATGTGCAACCATTGCGCCAAATCACCTTGTACACAGGTCTGTCCTGTTGGAGCCACCTTTGAAAGTCCGGAGGGGGTTGCACTGGTGGATGAAAAATATTGTATAGGATGTGCCTACTGCGTTCAGGCTTGTCCCTATGGGTGCCGGTATATTCATCCCGAAAAGAAAACGGCTGATAAATGTACTCTCTGTTATCACAGAATACAAAAAGGAATAGATCCTGCCTGTATGGAAATTTGCCCAACAAGTGCCAGAATATATGGGAATTTGAATGACAAGGATAGCGAACTTGTCAAGTTCATGAAAGAGAACAATACGCATGTACTAAAACCACATTTGAATACTGGTTCTAAACTTTTCTATAATGCACTCCGCTCTGAAGTAATCTAATATGGAAACACATCTATACGACATGCTCTCACAGGTAGATGGCTATATCTACCCAAATGAAATAGAATTACAATGGGGAATTCTGGTTGTTCTGTATCCGTACCTGACAGGGTTGGTGGCCGGCGCTTTTATCCTGGCCTCTCTGGAGCGGGTTTTCAAGGTCAAGGTCCTTGGACCCACCTATCAACTTGCCCTCATTACTGCTCTTGCCTATCTTATATGTGCCCCGCTTCCTTTGATTGCTCATCTCGGTCATCCTGCCAGAGCTTATGAAATCATGATCACACCGAATGGCAATTCTGCTATGGCCATATTTGGATTTGTCTACCTCTGGTACCTGATGGTGGTGTTGCTATTGGAGATCTGGTTTGACTATCGCCGTGATTTTGTTATCTGGTCCAGGGAAGAGAAGGGTTTTAAACGCGTTATATACAAAATCCTGACACTTGGGGTCACTGATATTTCACCGAAAGCTTTAAAATGGGACGACCGATTGGGGTATATCATTACTATTATAGGTATTCCCTCAGCTTTCCTGTTGCATGGATATGTAGGATTTATCTTTGGCTCCATAAAAGCCAATCCATGGTGGTCCACCGTCATCATGCCTGTGATCTTTCTTTTTTCTGCCATAGTTTCTGGAATTGCACTTGTGATGGTCCTTTACATGATCATTTCCTATATAAGAAAAGTAAAGATTGATATGGCCTGCCTGGATACGATTGGGAAATATATGTTCTATATGCTGATCCTGGATTTTAGCCTTGAATCTCTGGACCAGGTTCACAGGATCTATGAGGCTGAAGAATCATTTGATATACTACATGTACTGGTAAATGGCAAATTGTATATTACTCTTTTTGGCATGCAGATTACTCTTGGGATGCTGATTCCTATGATTGGACTGGGGATCATTCAGGTTTCCAGGGTAAAAGAAAAGATCAGGAAAATTATCTACCTGACAACGGGTTTCATGGTACTGACAGGGATATTTTTTATGCGCTGGAATGTAGTAATCGGAGGCCAGCTTTTTTCTAAAGGATTTCATGGATTTACCAATTTCAAATTAGGACTGATAGGGAGAGAAGGATTATTTATGACCATCGTATGGATTGCTCTGCCTTTTGGTGTACTTGCATTTTTACTCTGGCTAATGCCTCCATGGAAGAAACATGAGCCTGCCTGAACAGATTTGACTCGTTATGGAAAACGAACCTCTTAACCGGCATACTGATTTTGACCAGCTTAATAAGCGCATTGCTGAGCTGGAGAAAAGAATTGTCAGGCTTGAAAAAGAATCTATCCCTCAAGAAGAAAGAGGTTTTATCAAGTACGCCAGGACAGCAGAATCAGAGGATGTTCCCCCATTACAACCATCTACCGGAAAAATGAGTCCATTGAATCCAGGTTCGGGGAATATGGAATGGCCTGGCTGGGAAATATAGTTCTTTTGTTTGGGATCCTGTTCCTGACGCAATACCTTCAAAAAAACGGACAGGAAGCATTCTCTGTATTGCTGGGGCTGATATCGGTTGCAGGTATATATGTTGCGGGTCGTTATTCCAAAAAAGCGCTCCCCTATATGTCGCGCCTCTTTACTTACAATGGACATATCATGCTATTTATTCTCTCCATGAGAATCTATCTTTTCCAGGGGAGCCGGATGATTGAGAATGCATGGGTTGGACATGGAGTTGTATTGCTGGTGGTGGTGGCATTGATATTCCTGGCATTCAGAAATAAATCCCAGGTTCTGGCCGTACTGGTCTGGATCATGGCCATAATTGCCGCTCTTTACAGCAACTCCACTCATTTGATGCTGTTGATTACCGTTGGGGTCACCGGATCATCCATTTTCTTCGCATCCCGATACGGCTGGTGGGTTGGGTTGATCTTTTCAATCTGTCTGATCTATTTCTCCTTCCTGGTATGGATCATGGGCAATCCATTTTTGAGTGGTTCAATCCAGATAATCTCCCATCACCAATTTGGATATATCTACCTGTTTGTATGTGCCATATCCTATTCGCTTCTTGCCATGCTTCCAAAACTGGAACCTGTTCCCACTCGCTTTCTAACTGCTGGAATAATCCTTAATGGAATTGGTTTCTCCATTATTTTTATCCTGGCTGTTCTGGCCTTCTTCACAGATGACTATTTCCTCTATTTTGGACTGATTGCCGCATTCTGCATGGGCTACTCCATCCTGCTCCAGGCCCGTGGCACCTGGAAAATAGTAGCAGCCATTTATGCCATTTACAGTTTCGTATCCCTGAGTATATCCATCGCAGGCATATATAACTTCCCACTCGCCTTCTTCCTGTTATCCATTCAAAGTCTACTGGTGATATCAATGGCATTGTGGTTCCGATCCAGGTTCATCGTGATTATGAATACAATCTTATTCATAGGCTTATTGATCGCATACCTGGCTACAGCTGATTCCCTCACAATGATCAACTTCTCCTTTGCTGTGGTAGCACTTGTCACAGCAAGAGTCATGAATTGGAAGAAAAAGAGACTTGAGCTCCGTACCGAACTGATCAGGAACATCTACCTTTTCATTGGTTCTATCATGATACTTTACAGCTTACATCATGCCGTACCAGCCCAGTTTGTGACCCTATCCTGGACTCTTACCGCCCTGTTATTCTTTGTCCTCAGTATATGGATAAAAAACATAAAATACCGCTGGCTAGCCATCATCACCATGGTGATTACGGTATTTTACCTATTCATCGTTGATTTGAAAAGTATCAGTCTGGGATACCGGATTGTGGCTTTGCTTTTCCTATCTATTATCTCGCTCGGTATTTCTGTTTTTTATAACAAGCGACTGAAAAGCAAAGAAGGGGATCCAGATTAAGACTCAACTGGCTCCTCCACATTCCTGGGCGACAGAAACAGGAAATTATCGCATACAATCTCGGTACTGTAATGCTTATTCCCCTCTTTATCATCCCAGGTATTTGTAGTGATCTTCCCTTCCACATAGAGGGCATCCCCCTTTTTCACATGCTGCTTCACAATATCCGCTGCCTTGTTCCACACCACAATCCGGTGCCATTCTGTTTTAGAAATTTCCTCCCCTTCCT
>PVMK01126175.1_pt1 | contig 20081 bp, 20 predicted proteins | sample 1853481 | NCBI WGS metagenome assembly PVMK01 (sample SAMN08533507, study PRJNA380276) | Marine sediment metagenome, whole genome shotgun sequencing project. | reverse complement strand
AGGGCGGCCGTGTGACGCTGACGGCGCGCGGCACCGACTCGTCGGTGGTGATCGCGGTGCGCGATACGGGCGTTGGCATCTCCGCGGAGGACCAGCAGCACATCTTCGAGGAGTTCCGCCAGGTCGGCACCGACTACGCACGCAAGGTCGAGGGCACCGGGCTCGGTCTCACCCTGACCCGCCGCTTCGTCGAGCTGCACGGCGGCGAGATCGTGGTAGAGAGCGAACCCGGCGCAGGATCGGAGTTTCGCATCTCCCTGCCGCTCGAACCGCCGGGGGCGGCAGCGGCAGGATCGGTTTGAGGGCAAGAGAGAGACCACCATGGCCACAGAGCTCATCCTCATCGTCGAAGACAACGAGAAGAACATGAAGCTGCTGCGCGACGTGCTCGGCCATCACGGCTATCGAACGCTCGAAGCCGTGACCGGCGAGGAGAGCGTCGCCCTCGCGCGCGAGCACCTTCCGACACTGATCCTCATGGACATCCAGCTCCCCGGCATCGATGGAATCGAGGCCTTCGAGCGACTCGCGGCCGACCCGACGACAAAGGACATTCCGGTCATCGCCGTCACGGCGTCGGCCATGCAGGAGGAGCGCGCCCGGATCGAGGCCGTCGGGTTCGCCGGCTATCAGCCCAAACCCATCCGGCTCAAGGAGTTCATGGCGGCGGTGGAAGAGGTGCTTTCGGGGGGCACGCAGACATGAGCGACCCGTCGCGGATCCTCGTGGTCGACGACACGCCGATGAATGTGAAGCTCCTGCACGACCTGCTGGAGGTACACGGCTACGCCGTCGAGACGGCGGCTTCGGGCGAGGAAGGGCTCGCGAAGGTCGCCAGCTGGCATCCGGACCTGGTGCTGTTGGACATCATGATGCCCGGGATGAGCGGCTATGAGGTCTGCGAGAAGCTGCGCGCCGATCCCGCGACCGCAGCACTGCCTGTGGTTCTCGTCACGGCGCTCGATCCGGACAAGGAGCGCGTGAAGGGCCTGGAAGCGGGCGCCGACGACTTCCTGACCAAGCCCGTCAACCAGCCCGAGCTACTAGCCCGGGTGCGCTCCCTGCTGCGCATCAAGACGCTGCACGACGAGGTTCAGGCGCAGGCCGCCGAACTCGCGCGCTGGAACGGCGAGCTCGAGACGCGGGTGGCGGCGCAGGTCGAGGAGCTCGATCGGCTCGGGCGCCTGCGCCGCTTCCTCTCTCCGCAGGTCGCCGACGCGGTCGTCTCGAGCGGCGACGAAACGATGCTGGGCAGCCACCGTGCGCTGATTGCGACGGTGTTCTGCGACCTCCGGGGATTCACGCGATTCTGCGAGTCCGCCGAGCCCGAGGAGGCCATCGAGGTCCTGCAGGCTTATCACGAGGCGATGGGCATGCTCATCCACGAGCACGCCGGCACCATCGATCACCGCGCCGGCGACGGGATCATGGTCATCTTCAACGACCCGCTGCCCTGCGACGACCCGGCCGGCGCGGCGCTCTCGATGGCGCTCTCGATGCGTGCACGGATGGACGAGCTCGGCGCCGGGTGGCGAAAGATCGGGCACCGACTCGGCTTCGGCGTCGGCATCTCGCTCGGCTACGCCACGGTCGGTATGGTGGGCTTCGAGGGGCGATACGACTACACCGCCAACGGCAGTGTCGTGAACCTCGCCGCCCGCCTCTGCGACGAGGCGCACGACAGGGAGATCCTGCTCAGCACCCGCGCCTACGCGGCGGTGGAGGAGCGCGTCGAGGTCGAGGCTGCGAGGGAGCTCACCCTGAAGGGCTTTCACGAGCCGGTCGAGGCATTTCGCGTCACGGCGAGTCGAGAGGACGCGCCCCGTGATCCGCAACCTTCTGGACCCCAATGACCTACTCCGTGGACCGGTCACCGCTGTCAAATACGGTTGTCCAAGATTTCTATAAGCTGTTGAACGGAAACGGGGTGATTTCGACGGGGAAAATTGGACAATTCAAGGGTAAGCTACTGATGAGCCAAGCAATGACGCTTGGACTCATAATCCGTTGGTCGTAGGTTCAAGTCCTACCGGGCCCACCACTCCCCGAGATGGGGAGCTTACGCCTTGGCGACGCCTTCTCCATACGCTGGATCGGCCTTCAGGCAGTTTCCGATGTGGCGAATTTTGATCTCCCGCGGCGCGTCACCCATGGCGCGACCTGTGTTGTCGCACAGCACCTGTTGCTGCGCCGGACTCATCAGGGGGAACAACGCACCGGGTTTTGAGAAATAGGAAGAGGGGCACTGTCTTCGTGGCCATGCCCTGGGTGCTTGTCAGCTGCGCGGGGGACAAACATCAAACTCATCCCCCTGTCCCACACAGCATCGCGCCAAATCGGACTGGTTTGGCGTCAATCATCGCTTCGTGCACAGGAATTTGAAGCTTTGGGAAATGCCTTGGCCAGGTGGGGAAAGCCCCCCAGGATGGGGGGCACACGTTAACTTCCAGTCCACCATACGGCCGGCGGTGCGGGTCTCACGACACGGATCTTGTATGCCACTCGTAAGCTACAGTCGAAGTAGCGAGCGCTAAGATATCGACTCCAATGTACCGCACACCGATCGTGAGAATCGTGGGAGGAACTATGAAACCACCCAATCGAAACATTATCTTTATCCTGTTTTTCATTCTATTGACAGGATGTGCGAGCTCCCGGATGAGGCCTGCGCCCGAAGCCCAGGCTCCCTATGTAGTGCCGGCAGGGGAAACCCAGATCATCTTCATGCGCCCCTCCTATCTCGGGGGTGCGATACAATCCTCGGTCTTCGATGTCACAGACAACAAGGACGAACTCATCGGCATCGTTTCCGCGGGAACCAAGGTGCGTTATGTCACTCAGCCGGGTGAGCACTTGTTCATGGTCATCGGCGAAAGTGCGGATTTCATGCGCGCCTATGTGGACCCGGGCAAGACCTACTATGCGCTCGTAACGCCGCGCTTTGGTTTCTGGAAGTCGCGTTTTTCACTCGAGCCGGTGCGCAGAAGCGAGCTGGATGGTGAAACGTTCAAGGGCTGGGACAAAGCGACGGCCTTCGTCGAGAACACCGAGCAGTCCCGCCAATGGGCCAGGGACAACTGGGATTCCATCAGCACAAAGAAAGCCGAATACCTGCACAAGTGGGCAGCCAAGTCCCCGGCCGCGAAGGCCGAAGTCACGCTGACGGTGAACGACGGTATCTAGCGCGTCGGGCAATCAATCGAAACCCATAGGGTGGGCCATGGCTACGGAGCTGCCAATACGACCGCTTTCAGATGTGTTGTGGCGGATAGTGAGTTCGTAATCAGACAGCTATCCTCGGCTTTGCGCAGAATACGATGGGCTTTCTCCTCGTCCGTACCCTGGGGGACGTGGAGTTTTGCATGGACTGTAAAGCCCGTGAATTTCGTTTTTCCTTGCTCGCGGTCGAGAACGCCTTGCGCCTCGCATTCCAGTGAGACCCAGGAAAGTCTCGACGCTCTGGCGATTGCCCGAAAACTCAGCACAAAACAGCCCCCGACCGCCGCGACCAGCAGTGTCTCTGGAGACCATCGATTCCCGGGGCCACCAAATTCAGGTGGCGGTGCGCAAGATATCGCGTCGAGCCCATGGCCGACGATGCTGAGATCACCGTCGATCCCCGCGGTCGCCACTAACTTGTAGCAATGTGGAAAGTCCTGCATGTTTCTTGCCTGCTCCCGGCTACTTATCGCCCTGCTCGCTACCTATCAAGCGGTAGATTGTAGCGCCAAGCACCCCGCCGACGATGGCCTTTCCGCCATTGAACTCCCCGACGTTGGACGATCGGTACATTCCCCCATGGGCGAACATGGGAACGAATAACTCAGACCTATGGGCATTAGACAACGCCACATAGGCCTTCGCCAAATCCATCCGTTCCCGATCATTCATTGATTGATCCTCTCACAAAGGCCTGCCTTTACAAACCGCAAGGATCCTTTGATAGGGGAATCGATTGATGGATGCCCGGAATTTGTTCAGACTCCAGTATTCCCCGAAGCGAAATCGACGGATACTGTCGTTGGAGGAGGCGATGGCAACGATGGAAAACAACGACGAATCTCGAGCCCCGGTGGACTCCCCGGGGAAAAGATCCGAGCCCATCACCAATTTGCTGAAGCGCTACAACGTCGGGCTGACGGCGGCCAAGGCAAACCGCATCCTGCTGGCCGAGGGGATCCTGGAAGAGAAAACCCGGCCGAGCGAGACCGAGCCTGGCAAGCTGAGAACGTACAAAGCATTGACCGACACCGGGTTGCGCTACGGCATCAACAGAGTGCAGCAGCAGGTCGCCGAAACCTCACCCCGCTATTTCGACGACTCGTTCCGGGAGCTCGTATCCAAGTACCTGGTTCAAGATTGACCCTTCGGGGCAGCCACCCGAAGCAAAGCGCGGATTCGCGGGAGATCGACCATGACGAACGGTAACCCCACTATCGGTTGCGCCGGAGCGGGAATTCTGGGGAGCGCGATTGTCCGGCGTCTCCTCGAATCGGGATTTTCGGTTGGCGTGTGGAATCGCGATCGCGCCAAGCTCTCGCCACTGGTCGAGCTCGGTGCAATCCCCGCCGACACGCCTGCCGAACTCGCCAGAGACCGAGACGTGGTGCTGACCTGCGTCACCGGCGGAAAGGCCGTGGAAGCCATCGTGTTCGGTACCGATGGAGTCGCCACGTCCGGCGCACCTGAAAAGCTTCTGATCGACATGTCGACCTCGGATGCGGGTCACACCAGGGACATGGCTGAGCGCTTGCGGGACGCCTGCGGTATGGGTTGGCTGGATGCGCCGATCTCCGGTGGGGCGCCGGCCGCCCTGGAGGGCCGAATGGCGGTGATGGTGGGCGGAACCGAGGCTGACTTCCAGCGCGCCAGGCCCCTATGGGATGCACTGGCCGGGCGCTGCACTTTGATGGGTCCCAACGGCGCCGGTCAAACCACCAAAATGATCAACCAGATTCTGGTGTCGTGCACCTTCGCGGTGCTTGCGGAAGCTTGTGGCCTCGCCGAGAAGGCCGGGGTAGACGCCACCCGGATCCCCCACGCATTGCAAGGCGGACGCGCAGATTCGCGTCTGCTGCAAGAGTTCATGCCGAAGATGGCGAAGTCGGAATTTTCGGTGGAGGGAACCATCGCCATCATGATGAAGGATCTTCATATGATCCGCGAACTTGCCGACAGGGTTGAGCTTACGATACCCGTCACAGCGAACGTTACCGAACAATACCAGAAGATGATCGACGGCGGCCTTGCGGAAAAAGACTGCTCAGAGCTGGTGACGCTGTACCGCGCCGCGGATTGAAACGCGAGCCGGCGAGCCGCGCGTCCTCAAGCCGGCGATCCGCCAGCGCTCACTCGGCGTAAGCTCTGTGCCATGCAATGCACGCCGCCACCGGCCTTGGTAAACATGGACATGTCGGGGTCGTATACCTCGAAGCCCAGGGCCCGGAGCTTGGTGTTGAGATCGACACTGGCCGCGGTGGAGAGCACCCGATCGTCGCCCAGGGCAACCACATTGCACGCGAGCGCCATGGTGTCACGAAAGCTCACCGGAACGATGTCGATACCTTTGGACTTGAGCCAGCTCACGACCCCCGGGATCGGTGGTGTCCAGGCACACCGCGGCGAGTTTCTCCGCCAGCATGCAGACCATCAGGTCGATGTGCACGTAGAACTCATCGATGGGGGCGTACTTGACTTCCCAGTCCTCGCCTTCGAACCAGCCGCCGACTTCCCTGGCAGCGACCTCCTCGCCGCGCAGCCCGGTGTATCCGATGAGCACGCAGCCGGGCGCGATCATGTTGAAATCGCCGCCTTCGAAATTGCCCGCGCTGACCATATCGTAGATGGGGATGCCCATGGATCGATAGAAACGCAGGCAACTCGCATACTCGCCCCGGCGTCGCGGATTGGCCATCTGGCAGATCACCGCGCCATAGGGCGTCATGAAGCTCGAGTCGCGGGCGTAGACCTGGTATGGGGTGTACTCGTTGGCGGGCAGCATGTGCACGGTGACGCCGGCGGATTCGTAGGCCTCTACCATCTCGCGATGCTGACGCATGGCGAGCTGCTGGTCGAAAACCCCGTCGTCGCGCTGGGTGGCCCGCACCACTGAGCTGAACGCGGCGTTGTCCGTCATCCAGTGAAAAGTCTCGGGCGGGCCCAGCAGGACATCGCGCATCACGGCGTACTCGCAGCTCGCACCCCAGTCGGAGAGCACCGGGGTGCCGCCTGCGAGTTTCCTGGCCCTCAAATCACTGTTGTTCGGCATATCTCCCTGCCCCGCCGGTAAACAGTCAACCGGGGACCGGAACCGTGTAGTTGAGGCCCAGACGTCCGCCGTCCACGTAGATGGTCTCGCCGGTGACGTAACTGGATTCGTCGCTGGCGAGAAAGAGGGCCACGGAAGCGACCTCCGAAGGAAGCCCCAGCCGGCCAAGGGGAGTGCGCGATAGCAGTCTGTCGCGCGCCGCATCGTCAACCATCAACTGCTTCACCATGTCGGTGGCGATGCTTCCCGGTCCGATGGCGTTGACCCGAATGCCCTTGTCGGCAAGCGCGAGGGCCATACTGACCGTCAGCGACTTGACCCCGCCCTTGCAGATCGAATACGTGAGGATATTCGGTAAGGTGATAACGGCCTGAATCGAGGACATGTTGATGATCGAACCGCCGCCGCCCTGAGCCACCATCTGACGCGCCGCCGCCTGGCCCGACAGGAAGAAGCCTTTCAAGTTGACCCGCACGACGCGATCGTAGTCCTCCTCCTCCAGCTCCAGAATGTCGGCGATGTGAAGGATGGCCGCGTTCGAGATCATCACATCGAGCCGGCCGTACTGCTCTACCGCCTTGTCGATGAGGGATACCACCTGGGCCTTGTCACCCACATCGCAGCCGACGAATATGGCCTCTCCACCCGCCGAGCGGATGGATTCCGCCGCCGCTTCGCCCTTTTCGGCGTTGATGTCGGCCAGCACGACCCGTGCGCCCTCCTGGGCGAATCGCTCTCCACACGCAAGGCCTATGCCTTGTGCTGCGCCGGTGATGATCGTGACTTTGTTCTCGATAGACATGATCCGGGGCTCCCCTTTGTGGTCGAATAGTACGGCCCCCGGGGACGAAGCGGCAAGCGCGCCGAGCGCCGGGCATTGGAGGGGAGCCCATGGGCAAGGGACGGGAGTTTCTGGATAGCATCTACGCCTTGGACGATGATGGCGACGTACGGTCCTTCTACGATGGGGCAGCTGGGGATTACGACGAGATCCTCCTGGCTCAGGTGGGTTACGTCAGCCCGACAGTCTGCGCCCACATCATGGCGCGGTTTTTTTCCGACAGGGAAGCGGCGTTGATCGACCTGGGTTGCGGCACCGGGCTCGCCGGCGAAGCGTTGGCGACTCTAGGCTACAAGAACATCCACGGCGTGGATTTTTCCACCGAGATGCTCGCCGTGGCGGAAAGCCGAAACTGCTATGGGAAGCTCTCTATCGCCGATCTGAACGCCGGCACCGGCATCCCCGACAGTTGCTATGCCGGGGCCGTGAGCATCGGGGTTTTCGGCCAGCACGTCCTTCCTGCCGCCCTGGACGAGGCCATACGCATCGTCGAGCCGGGCGGCATTTTTTGTTTTTCCGTCAACGAACGCGCCTTCGTCGACTTGGGATTCCGGGACAAGGTCCGTGGGCTGAGTGCCGAGGGCAGTGCCACCTGTCTGTCCCTGACCAGGGAGCCCTATCACGTCAAGGAAAACATCGACGGCTGGGTGTGCGTTCTGCGGGTCGAGCAGCCGGCCCCCGGGCGCTGAATCGTTTTTCAAGCAGCGGCTGCCATAACGGAGTCGAGGAGGAAACTATCGCAATGAAAGCAATCGCCGATGTGTGCGTCGTGCCGATCGGTGTCGGCGTTTCCGTGTCTGAATATGTCGTCGCATGTGAAAGGATTTTTCGCGACGCCGGACTCGACCCGCAGCTCCACGCATACGGAACCAACATCGAAGGCGAATGGGATCTGATCATGAATGCCATCAAGCGGTGTCACGAACAGATTCACCAGATGGGCGCTCCTCGAATCAGCACCTCGATCCGGATAGGGACACGGACCGACAGGGAGCAGACGATGCGGGACAAGATCGAAAGTGTGCGTTCGAAACTTGGTGACGACAAAAACTGACCCCCTCGGCAAGCCTTCCGTGGACAGCCTGCAGGCCGCCGCACTCAGACGAACAGGTCGTTGACGTCGCTTGACATGGTCGCTATTGCCTTGCTCAACGGCACGATCACAACTTCGGACTACGGCCAGGAGGCGTCCCGTGATCCACGCATCGATCGATTGCGGTCAAAAATGACCGTACGCGAGAACCCCGATTTTACGCGGGACTATTTCGACCCGGACAGGCGCGCTATCACGAACGCGATACAGGTCCATTTCCGTGACGGTAGCGCCACCGGTCGGATGGAGATCGCCTTTCCCCTCGGCCACCGTCGGCGGCGTGACGAAGCGATGGCACCGCTCCAGGAAAAATGCCGGCGGGGATTGGAAATGTCCCTGGCGCCGGACCGGTGTGACGAGCTGATGGCGCTTTTCCTGGATGCGGAGCGGCTCTCGCGCATGCCCGTGGACGAATTCGTCTCGCGACTGATAGTCTGAATACCTCGGCCAGGCGAATGGGGTCTCCACGGTAAAATCGATGACGAATGTAACACCTGACCCAACCCAGGGGCCGCGAACCGATCCCGTCGACATCGATAGGCTGATGCAGGATGGGGACGACCACATACGCCAGGGGCGGGGCACGGCGGCCGACCTGAGCTTCAGGGAAGTTCTCCTGCATCAGCCTGACAATCCCGACGCGTTGCAACGGCGAGGCTTCCTCGCGTTCCTGCGCGGCGACCCCGGCCAGGCGGTAGAGCTGCTGAGCAAGGCGATGGCGATTCGAAGCGACGACGCCACCCTATGCGCACATCTCGCCGGCGCTCTCATGGCTTGCGGCAAGCTCGATGAAGCGGTCTCCCACTGGCAGCGTGTCATCGAGCTTGCTCCCGACTACGCCGCCGCCTACGTCAATCTGGGCGACACTTACTTTGCGAAAAGCGAGACGGAATTGTCCGAGGCGGCTTACCGCAAGAGTATCGCGCTGGCCCCCGATAATCCGAAAGCTTTTGTGGGTCTGGCTCGGATGCTGCATTTCAGCAATCGAAGCGGGGAAGCGGAATCGGCGTTGCATCAGGCCCTGGAGCTTGCCGGAGACGCACCCGAGGTGTGGAACCTGGTTGGCACGGTGTTGCTGGAGACCGGCGGACTGGATGCGGCACTGGAGCTGTTCGAAGGGAGCGTGGTCAAGGCACCCGCCGAGCCCCAGGGCCACACCGGCAAGGGGATCGCCCTGCATTTGCTGGCAAGACCCGATGAAGCCCGGGCCGCGTACCGGCGGGCGCTGGAGATCGATCCGCGCTATCCACTGGCCCTGAAACACCTGGGCGTGCTTCTTCAGGAGTGCGGCGAGCTCGACGCTGCCGCCGAGTGTTTTCGCCAACTTCTGGCGGCCAACCCCAACGACGACATGGCGCGCCACATGCTCGCGGCTACCGCCGGCGAGACGACGGCGAGCGCGCCGGCCGGGTATGTGACCAGATTATTCGATGACTACGCCGACCGATTCGATTCCCACCTGAGCCAGATTTCCTATCGGGTCCCCGAACAGATTCGCGATATGGTAGTGGATATCGCCGGCACCGAGCGGCTCGAGTGGCGGATCCTGGATCTCGGTTGCGGCACCGGAATGTGCGGTGAAGCCATGCGGCCGCTGGCGGCTTTTCTGGCAGGGGCCGATCTGTCGCCACGCATGATTGCCAAGAGCCGTGAGCGCAATATTTACGATTCGTTGATAACCGGAAGCATAGAGGATGCCCTCGAAGGGCAGGAGTGCACCTTCCATCTGATCGTCGCCGGCGACGTGTTCACCTATGTCGGCGATCTCGCCAGTGCCTTCGCCGGCTCCGCCCGCGCCCTGCGCCCGGGTGGATTGATGGCTTTTTCAATCGAGGAGGAAGACGGCGACAATTACCACCTGTGCCCCACCGGCCGCTATGCGCACTCCCCGGCATACGTGGACAAAACGGCGATTGCCTATGGATTGTCCGTGGTTCGTCGACAGGACATCGTGGTGCGCAATGACCCACAACCGATACCAGGTCAGATCGTCGTGCTCGCGAAAGATGCATAGCCTGCGTGGGGCTTTCGAAGTTTGACATGAGCACAACCGGCAAGTGGGATTTCTGGATCGACCGCGGCGGCACGTTCACCGACGTTGTCGCGCGCACCCCCGACGGCAGCATCTTGAGCCACAAGCTGCTGTCTGAAAACCCGGAGGCTTACCGGGACGCCGCGGTTCAGGGTATCCGGGATCTGATGGGCGTCGAACAGAGTGGCCACATCCCCACCGAGCGTATCAACGCCGTCAAGATGGGCACTACCGTAGCCACCAACGCGCTGCTGGAACGCAAGGGGGATCGCGTCGTTCTGATCACCAACAACGGCTTTGCCGACGCCCTGCGCATCGGCTACCAGATCCGACCGGAATTGTTCAATCGCCACATCGTCAAGCCCGAAATGTTGTTCGAGCAGGTCCATGAAGTAGCCGGCCGCATTACCGCCGACGGGCACGAAGAGCAGGCTCTGGACGAGGACGCGGTACGCCAGGCGTTGACCCAGGCCAGAGAGGCCGGCATCGACGCGGTTGCCATCGTCTTCATGCACAATTTTCGCTATCCCCAGCACGAGCGTCGCGCCGCGGCCGTAGCGAGAGACATGGGCTTCGCGCAAGTTTCCCCCAGTCACGAAGTAAGCGGCCTCATCAAGTTCATCAGCCGCGGCGATACCACCGTGGTGGACGCATACCTCTCGCCCATTCTCGGGCGCTATGTGCAGCAAGTGGCCTCGGAGCTGGATCTGGACAGCACGCAGGCGCGGCTGATGTTCATGATGTCCTCCGGCGGCCTCACCGATGCGAGTCTGTTCAAAGGCAAGGACGCTATTCTCTCGGGGCCCGCGGGCGGCGTGGTGGGAATGATCGAGACCTCCGCATTGGCGGGTTACGAGCGGGTGGTGGGTTTCGACATGGGCGGCACTTCCACCGACGTATCCCACTACGCGGGAGAGCTGGAGCGCACCTTCGAAACCGAGGTGGCGGGCGTGCGCATGCGCGCGCCGATGATGCAGATCCACACCATCGCCGCCGGCGGCGGCTCGGTGCTTACCTACGATGGGGCGCGATTTCGCGTCGGCCCCGAATCCGCCGGCGCAAACCCCGGTCCACGCTGCTACCGCAGGAACGGCCCGCTGACGGTGACCGATGCCAACCTCATGGTGGGTAAGCTGCTTCCCCGGCACTTTCCACGGATCTTCGGCCCCGGTCAGGACCAAGCTCTCGATGATGGGTCGGTGCGCGAAGAGTTTCAGAAGCTGGCCGAGCGTGTGGGCGACGGACGAAGCCCGCAGCAGGTGGCGGAGGGATTCTTGCGCATCGCCATCGACAGCATGGCGAATGCCATCAAGAAGATATCCACCCAGCGTGGTTACGACGTCACCCGTTACGCGCTCAACTGCTTCGGCGGCGCCGGCGGCCAGCACGCCTGCCTGGTAGCCGATGCGCTGGGCATCGAAACCGTGTTGCTGCACCCCCTGGCCGGCGTGCTGTCCGCTTACGGCATGGGGCTCGCCGACATCCGCGCCAACCGCCAGATGGCGGTGGAAGAACCCTTCGAGGCGGATGTGGTGGAACGGCTGGCAGCGCGCTTCGACGCCATCAGCGCCGAGTCGAGCGCCGAGGTCGAGGGCCAGGGCGTCGCTCCGTCGGCCATCGACACCCAGCGCAGACTGCATCTTCGCTATGCCGGAACCGACACGGCTCTTGCCATTGCCCACGGCAGTCACGCCGAGATTTTGCAACGCTTCGAGGAGCACCATCGGGCGCAGTTCGGCTTCGTGTCGCCGGACAAATCCATCGTCATCGAGGCCATGGAGGTGGAAAGCATCGGCGGCGGCGCCAGCGCCCACGAGCCGAGCTTCGATCTGCAGGATGCGGACGCGCCTGTGCACGAACGGACACGGCTTTTTTCAGGCGGCGCATTCCACGACGCACCGGTGGTTCTGCGTGACCAGATGCGGCCGGGTCAGCGGCTGGTGGGGCCCGCGCTCATCATCGAGTCTATCGGCACTATCGTCATCGAGCCGGGTTGGACGGCGCGCATGAACGCACGCCAACACATAATTCTCAACCGGCACGAAAAGCTCGAACGAGCCCAGTCCGTGGGTACCGAAGCCGATCCGGCCATGCTGGAGATTTTCAATAACCTGTTCATGTCCATCGCCGAGCAGATGGGGGTCACTCTGCAAGCCACCGCCGATTCGGTGAACATCAAGGAACGACTGGATTTCTCCTGCGCCATATTCAATGCCGAAGGCGCGTTGGTCGCCAACGCGCCGCATTTGCCTGTGCACCTGGGCTCCATGGACAAGAGCGTCGAGAGCGTCATCAGGCACCGTCAGGGCAAGATCGCGGCTGGCGACGTATTCGTCATCAACGCGCCCTACGACGGCGGCACCCATCTGCCGGATATCACGGTAGTGACGCCGGTGTTCGATGCTTCGGGCGAGACGCTGCTGTTCTTCCTCGCAAGCCGCGGTCACCACGCGGACATCGGCGGCCTCACCCCCGGTTCCGCCTCCCCCGACGCCACCCGGGTGGATCAGGAGGGCGTGCTCATCGAATGCTTTCAGATGATGGACGGCGGCCGCTTCCAGGAGCAGGCACTCTGGGATCTGTTGACGGAGGGCGAGTACCCGGCGCGCAATCCGAAGCAGAACATCGCCGATCTCAAGGCCCAGGCGGCCGCCAACGAAAAGGGCGCGCAGCAACTCTTCAGGATGGTGGAACAGTTCGGACTGGACGTGGTGTACGCCTACATGGAGCACGTTCAGGAGAACGCGGCGGAAGCGGTCCGGGGCGCCATCGACGCGCTCACTGATTCCGAGTTTACGCTGGAGATGGATGGCGGGCGGCGTGTGCAGGTGGCCATTCGCTGCGATCGCGAGAAGCGCCGGGCGACGGTGGACTTCACCGGCACCAGCCTCCAGCAACCGGACAACTTCAACGCGCCGCGGCCGGTCACTAATGCGGCAGTGCTCTACTCCTTCCGCACCATTGTCGACGACGACATTCCCATGAATGCCGGCTGCCTGGAGCCCATCGACATCGTGCTGGCCGACGGCACCATGCTGTCGCCCCAATACCCGGCCGCGGTGGTGGCGGGCAACACCGAGGTCAGCCAAGCGGTCACCAACGCGCTGCTGGGCGCGCTGGGCGTCAACGCGGCGGCCCAGGGCACCATGAACAATTTCATCTGGGGCAACGATCGCTACCAGAACTACGAGACCATCTGCGGTGGCGCCGGCGCCGGCATCGACAATCAAGGCCACGGCTTCGCCGGCGCCGACGCCGTGCAATGCCACATGACCAACACGCGGCTTACGGATCCGGAAGTGCTGGAGACCCGCTTTCCGGTGTTGCTGGAGCGTTTCGAAATCCGGCGCGGGTCCGGCGGTGCGGGCCGCTTCCGGGGAGGCGATGGCGCGACCCGGGTTCTGCGTTTCGACATTCCCATGGAGATCAATCTCATCACCGGGCACCGGGAAATCCAACCGTTCGGTCTTGCCGGCGGTGAACCGGGGGCCTGCGGAATCAACGAGCTGCGCCGTGCCGATGGCAGCGTGCAACGGCTCGCGGGCCGCGATCGGGTATTTCTCGAAGCGGGAGACGCCATCATCATGCACACCCCGGGCGGTGGAGGCTTCGGCCCGCCGGACGCCACCAAATGAGCGCCGTGCAGGAGCAGGGCTCCACGGGTGCGCTCCTGCACTTCCACCGCGACGAGTACCGGGCCCGGGTGGAACGCACGCTGGTTGCCCTGGCAGAACGGGAGCTCGACGGCATCCTGCTGTTCGCGCCGGAAAGCCACTACTACCTGTGTGGCTACGACACCTTCGGCTTTGCCCTGTTCCAGTGTTTGGTTCTGACGGCGGACGGCGAACTTCATCTGTTCACCCGCGCCCCGGATCTGCGCCAGGCGCAGCAGACGTCGACCCTGGACGCCGATGGCATTCACATCTGGGAGGATCGCGAGGGCGTGGACCCGGCTGGGCAGTTGATGACACTGCTCGAAAGCCTGGCACTCTCGGGCCGGCGCCTGGGAGTGGAGACCCGCACCGCGGGCCTCACTGCCTACAATTGGCGTATGCTGGAGCAGGCGCTGGAATCCCGCGTCACCCTGGTGGAAGCCTCGGACCTGGTAAACCTTCTACGGCGGGACAAGAGCCCGCGGGAGATCGAATACCATCGAAAAGCGGCGAGCCTCGCCGACGATGCCCTGGATGCCGCCCTTGCGATTACAACCGCCGGCGCCTACGAAGGTGACATCCTCGCGGCCATGCAGGGTGCCGTGTTTCGCGGCGGCGGCGACTACGCCGGAAATGAGTTCGTCATCGGCTCGTCCCAAGCGGCGCTGTTGTGCCGTTACCGGTCCGGGCGCCGCCATCTTTCGGTAAACGATCAGCTCACCCTCGAGTGGGCCGGCGCCTATCGCCGCTACCACGCAGCCATGATGCGCACGCTCATCATCGGCCGGGCCTCGGATGCGCACAAGCGCATGCACGGCGCGGCGGTGGCAGCGCTGCACGCCTGCGAAGCCGCCATCCGCCCCGGCGCGCCCATGGGCGACGTATTCGATGCCCACGCGCGGGTCTTCGACCAGCACGGCTTCGGCCACGCACGCCTCAACGCCTGCGGTTACGGCTTAGGAGCCATCTACAATCCCATCTGGGTGGACTTCCCCATGTTCTATCGCGGCAATCCGCTGCCCATGAACATCGGCAACGTGTATTTTCTGCACATGATTCTCATGGATTCCGATTCGGGGCTCGCCATGTGCTGGGGACACTCGGTGCTGGTCACCGAGCAGGGGGTGGAGCGATTGAGCCGGCATCCGCTGGATTTGGTGGAGCTGGTTTGAGCGCCTGTCTACCAGCCACCCCATGAACGCGTCGCCCGCCAATCTGATCGATGGCTCCAAGTACCCGGTTACCGCCCTGGGCTCCGATACGGGCCGGAAGCTCATCGCCCGCATGCGCTCGGAGCTCGACCGCGACGGCGCCTGTTGTCTGCACGATTTCCTCACCGACGAAGCCGTGGAACGCCTGGCCGACGAGGCCAGATCCCTCGCCCGCTTCGCCTATCCCGGCCCGCGGGAGGCCTCGCCCTATTTCTTCGACTATCAGAGCGACGAGGCGGCGAAGCTACCCGAAGATCATCCGCGGCGCGTAAAGACCCGGCGGCGATTGGGCCAGGTGGCCAGTGATCTCATTCCCCGGGACAGTCTGCTGAGAGCGCTTTACGAATGGGAAGGGTTGGCAACCTTTCTGGCCGCCGCCATGAACGTCGAGCGACTTTACCGAAACGCCGACCGCTTTCAGGCACTCAACATTTCCGTGATGGAGCCCGGCGGTTGCCAGCAATGGCACTTCGATACCGCCAGGTGCGTATCCACCCTGCTACTGCAGACACCAGAGGGTGGCGGCGACTTCGAGTACGTGCCGGCAATTCGAAGCGAAGAGGACGAGCACTACGATGCGGTAGGCGACATCCTGCGAGGCAGTCGGGTGGGCGTGCGCACCATCACCCTCGGGGCCGGCACACTGATGCTCTTTCGCGGCCACTACTCGCTGCATCGCGTCACCGAGGTCACCGGAAAGCGAAACCGTCTGCAATCCATTCTCGGCTTCAATCCGAAACCCGGCATCAGAGGAAGCATGGAATCGAACATTCTTCACTATGGGCCACGGGTTGCGGACACGACATCATGAGCGACACGCGAGCACCCGGGGCTGGCGCCGTCATTAGCAGCTAGCGTTTATCGAGAAGAACCATGCCGGATATCGAACTTCCTTTTTCGCGGGCGGAATACTCCGAGCGCATCGCAAAGTCCCGCCAGGCCATGTGCGACAAGGGCATCGAGCTGATGGTCGTTACCGACCCGTCCAATATGGCCTGGCTGACCGGCTATGACGGCTGGTCGTTTTATGTCCATCAGTGCGTTCTCCTGACCCTCGACGGTGAACCGCTCTGGTACGGGCGCCAGCTGGACGCCAGCGGCGCCCTGCGCACGGTATTCATGGACGAAGCGAATATTGCCTCCTATCCCGATCACTACGTGCAGTCCTTCGAGCGTCACCCCATGGACCACCTGAGTGGCATCATTCGTGAGCGCGGCTGGGGCAAGCTCGCAATCGGCGTCGAAATGGACAACTACTATTTTTCCGCCGCAGCCTTCGCATCCCTGGTCCGTCATCTCCCCGATGCCGACTTCCGGGACGCTACCGCGCTCATCAACTGGTGCCGGGCGGTGAAATCCGAGCAAGAACTGACGTACATGCGGCGCGCCGGGCGTATCGTCGAGGAAATGCACAAACGCATCTTCGAGACCATCGAGCCCGGCATGCGCAAATGTGACCTGGTGGCGGAAATCTACGCTGCCGGCATTCGCGGGGCGGACGGGCACGGCGGCGACTATCCGGCAATCGTGCCGCTGTTGCCGTCCGGCTCCGATGCGGCGGCACCCCACCTGACCTGGGACGACAAACCGATGAAGTCCGGTGAGAGTACCTTTTTCGAGATTGCCGGCTGTTATCGCCGATACCATGCACCGCTTTCCCGCACCATATTCCTTGGGCGGCCGTCAAAGAAATTCCTGGATGCGGACCAGGCGATTCAGGAAGGCATGGAGGCCGGCCTGGAGGCGGCGCGCGCGGGCAATCGCTGCGAGGACATTGCCAACGGTTTCTTTGCGGTTCTAAAGAAGCACGGGATCGTCAAGGACAACCGCACCGGTTACCCCATCGGAATAAGCTACCCGCCGGACTGGGGCGAGCGGACCATGAGCTTGCGTGCCGGCGATCAAAGCGTGCTTCAGGTGGGCATGACATTCCACTTCATGACGGGACTTTGGATGGACGACTGGGGTATGGAAACCACGGAAAGCATCGTCATAACCGAAGGGGCGCCGGAATGCCTGGCCTCGGTTCCCCGCAAGCTTCTTGTGAAGTGAATTTTCCAATGTTTTAGATTCAGCGCCCGACGCCTTCAGAGAGCAAGCAGGAATTCACGCTCTTGGCGAGGGTTGCCAGAATGGTGCTGCGATCTTCCTCCGGGTCGAAGCGCACAACCTCGTCGCACATGGCTTCGAAACGCGCCCGGGATGCGCTCTCCACCGTGCTGGCAATTCCCAACAGATACTTGCCCCGAGCCCGGGCGAAACCGCACTCGAATGCGGTCCAGGCTTCGTCGTCTATGCCGTCGAGCATGACCACTACGGTGTCGGCATCCTCGACGACCTGCTCGTAGGCAGCCTGCACCTCGCGACGGGTCATTTTCGACGAATCGATCTCCAGATCCTCCTGCGGGATCAGGACATCCACATAGGGATTGTCGTCCGCAATGCATTGGCGCAGATCCAGATTCCACCAACGTGCGGGCAACGATAGATTGAACGCGGCGAGATAAACCTTGAGCGGATGCTGGATCCCTCGTCGGGACAACGTGGATTCGATCTCGGGCTCCGGACTGGTCTCACCCTGATGAGCCACAGCGAGGGCCTCCGCCAACGTAAACGTGCCCTCGAGCAGAGCCTTGCCGATGATCACACCATGGATATCCGGCAGGTATCGCAGTCTCGCAACGTCATCCAGGGTGTGAACGGTGCCGCTCGAGTAGATGGGGATCACGGTGTTTTGCTTCATCTCCATGGTGAGTGCCAGCGAGGTGGCTGCCTCCCCTTGGAAGCGGTCGATGTCGAAGTGGATGATGCCGGCCACCCCCGACATCTGAAGGTCATAAACGATGTCCTGGGGCGTGAACGCTGTTTGTGTCTGCCAGCCATCGATCATCACGTAGCCGCCCTTGGTGGCGATGTTGGCGAGGATGGCCCCGGGGTGACGCGTGCAGACTTCCGCGAGCAGGGACTGGTTGATGATGGCCAGGGTCCCAAGCACCACCTGTGCGGCGCCCGCCTCCAGCCAGGAATCAATGTGATCCGTAGTACGCATACCGCCCGCCACCTGCACCGGTATGGTCGTGCCGGCAAGGATCTCGTGGATCATGTCTGTGTTGGTCTTCTCACGGCCCAGCGCGGCGTCGACGTCCAGTATGTGCAGGCGCTCGGCACCCTGCTCTTCGAATCGCCGAACTGCATCGAGCGGCGACAGTTCATGCACGATGTTCTCGGCAGTGCGGGACGCCCGGGTTACCAACCGTCCTTCAGATATCTGAATCTCGGGGAAAATAAGCATCCTTCGGCGATCATCCCTATGTTGAGTATCAATTATCAGTTTACCACGCCGCTACGGACCCAAGCGCAATCGGACGGCGTCACGCCGGAACCTGCCGGTTGGCGATTGGCGCTCAATTCGTGATCGGGCCACTGCCAACTCGAGGGTGTGGTCGGCCGCCGTCCGAAACAGCCATGCACAGCACGATCTCGTCCGGACGAGGCGCATCTGCGATCATCACGGTCATGGTGTCGAAATGGTCGAACGACCAAGCCTCATCTTTGTGCCCGAGCGGCAGATCGATGGGCGTGCCGGCAGCCGCAACCTTGGCGTTCGAGGGAATCAGCGCCTTGCCTCCACCGACCGCGGCGCGCATCGGCTTGCCGAGCTTCGGATGAATCATCGCTCCACCGTGCTCCAGATCGCCGGCAACGCCGACAATGGCCGCCTTGCCATAGCTGACTGGTGGGCCAGAAAGCATTTCCACGGCTTCGCCCATCAATCGTTCACCGAGCTCACCGCCAATATCGAATAGAAGCGATAGATCCTCGACGAATCGACCAGCGAATGGATTTCGAATCACGGCTGCAGCGACGACGCGAGTTATCGGCGTGCAGACCTCTCCAACGCCGTCTGCTTCGATGGTCTCCTTCATGATCATGGTTTTGCGAATATCCATGACACCTCCCTCTTTCGATAGATTTTCGTTTGACCCCGTGCCTGGAAGAGCATCGATATTACACCTGCCCCTCCTGAGTATTTGTTCGGATTGACTCTATCCACTTTCACCCCGGCAGCCAACAGAATACGCTAATATTCATACAGCAGAATAAGCTAACAGAGATACGGACAAGATAGGAAGCAATGGCTCTCCCGCAGGAAAAACTGGCTGATTCTCTTCAAGCCCTGAGGGCCCTGGAAGAGCGGGGTATTGTCGCTATCCGCTCGGCTGACCTGAGCCGCACCCACCGGGAGCGGCTGGCCAAAGCCGGATTTCTTCAGAAGGTCATGAAGGGCTGGTATATCCCCTCCCGCCCCGATGAGGCCAGGGGTGAGAGCACGGCATGGTACGCCTCATTCTGGAAATTCTGCGCCGCGTACCTGAGCGCACGCTTTGACGAAGACTGGGTGCTCTCGCCGGAACAATCATTGCTGCTTCACAGCGATAGCCGGTCGGTGCCAGGACAATTGCTTGTGCGCTCCCCGAAGGCCCGCAACAAGGTTACACCGCTTGCATTTGATACCTCGCTGCTTGACAACCGCGCAGCCCTCCCTTCCAACAATCAGACGCAGACCTTGGACGGTCTACGCGTCTACAATTTGCCGGCGGCGCTGGTCGCTGCCGGTTCGGGCTTCTTCCGGCAATGGCCAAATGAAGCGCGGACGGCGGTGGCGATGGTCAGGGACGCCTCTGACGTCTTGTCGGTTCTGCTCGCAGGCGGGCATAGCGTTATCGCCGGACGGCTCGCCGGGGCGTTTCGCAATATTGGCCGTGAGAGGATCGCTGAGGAAATCGTCAAGACGATGCGCAGCGCAGATTTCGACGTGCGCGAGAGTGACCCTTTTGAAGCGCCGACGACGCTAAACATCCCTGCACGTGCACCATCACCCTACATCATGCGCATGCAGCTTACGTGGCAGGCGATGCGTGACACTGTTATCGAACACTTTCCGCGAGCACCGGGATTGGCAGACGACAAGGATGCCTATCT
>PVMK01123025.1_pt1 | contig 20083 bp, 16 predicted proteins | sample 1853481 | NCBI WGS metagenome assembly PVMK01 (sample SAMN08533507, study PRJNA380276) | Marine sediment metagenome, whole genome shotgun sequencing project. | reverse complement strand
CACATCTGCCGTCGTCCGACTTTTCCATCATACATATTCAAAAAGCGGCCCTTGGGCCGCTGCTTAAGAAGTTAATCAGGGTATTCGAATGAAGCGTTTTTCATTTTTCATTAGCTGCATTACCTTAGTGGCACTGGTTGGTTGCTCACAAGAAACATCTCTGCCTAATCCAACCGGGAAAGGCAGCATTCGAGCGATCAATGCGATACCGACATCGCCGGGAATTACGTTTCTGATTGACGAACGATTGCTTGGTGATGTGCAGTACAAGGCGTCGTCCAACACCCAGCGATACGACGACTTCAGCTATGTATTTAATTTCGAAGCTCTGTTTCCTGAGCAGATTTTGCGGACCCGCATCGCGAGCCAGCCACTCGATGTGGTTGCCGATCAGGAATATACATTCGTAATCACCGGCGAACTGGCCAATCCGGACATTACGATTTGGGAGTCCGAATTGCGCTCCTGGGAAACCACAGAGACTGTTTTCCTCGGACAGTTCGGCCATACCGCTGAGTCTCTCGGCGCTCTTGATATCTATTTCGACCCTCCCGGTGTGGATCCTGTACCAGGTGCAAGGATCGGCACGATTCAGTTCACCGAGCATATTCCAGCCCAGGAGTTTGAGAACGGTGAATACGTTTTGACAATAGCGACCGCAGCGGGTGCCGCGACTGTTTTAGATCCAGCAACCATTGTCTACCAGTCGAACGCCTTATTTATTGCGGAAAGAACATCCAACCTGTTTAGTATTCTGGATGGGGACCCCAACGACGTTGCGCCTTACACAGTGCGCGCATTCGATGTTCCGGGTACCAGCTTGAGTGTTCCGGATGCCAGATACCAGCCGACACTACAATTTGTGCAGGCGTCTATGGCATTGCTCCCCGCTGACATTTACGATGATGAGGCGCTGACGAGCCGAATAGTGAGAAATCATCTCTATTCCGATGTCACAGCGGATACCTCACTAGCGAGAGGCGTAGCACTATTGACTTACACCGCAGTCGACAATGTCAGTGTGCCTCTCTACGTGGCCGAAACTTTTGTCCTGGACGGGGCCCACAGCCGATTCGTCGTATTCGGCGGCGATGTCGAAGCATTGAATTCCGTAGGATTCCGGCCAGATCGTCGTCCGGTCGAAACATTCGCTAAGTTCGAAATCATGAATGCATCGGCGAACTATCCATCCATCGATGCGTACCTGGTCGAGGGCGACATCGGAATCACCGATATATTTCCAAGACTACTGGGTTTGCCTCTGGGGGCACCGCCCGTAACAGTCACTTTGGACGCGGCCAGCTATGATTTGTATATAACGTCGTTCGGCGACAAGGCGATTCTCGCCGGGCCAATTCCAGTCGAGGCGGGCCTCGGCGATATCTTTGACACGATCGTGATCGACACAGCTGACGGAACCTCCGTGGAAGTTCTGTTCATCCCGTCACAGTAGGCGACGTAGACGTTCAGGCCGCATTGCCGCGGACAAAATCGCGTTTTGGAAAGAGTCAGGACGCGGTGGCGGAGTCCACATAGGCCGCACGATCGTTCGCAGCATCGTCTTTCAACATGGCTTTGGCATCGTACATCGCCTGATCAGCCACGCTGACCAGGTGCCATAGCTCCTCGCCGTGTTTCGGCATTAGCGCGATTCCAACACTGGCCGCGCACTTAATTTCCTGGCCTTGAATAATGTAGGCTTCAGATGCGGTCTGAATCAGCCGCGCGGCGATGTGTTTCGCATCTTCCACCGAGACTCCCGGCAAGACGATCGCAAATTCGTCGCCACCGAGCCGACCTAGCACATCCTCAGGGCGTAAACAAAATTCGAGTCGGTGCCCGAACGCTTTCAGCAATGCATCGCCCGCCTGGTGACCAAATCGATCGTTAATGGACTTGAACTGATTCAGATCGAGATACACGACTGCTCCGTTCGTATGCGCCTTCACACTTTCGGCACCTTCTTTTTCGAACCCGCGGCGATTGAGCACATTTGTCAGCGGATCACGGAGCGCGTCGGCCAACATTTTGTCTTCGTTATGTTTGCGTTGCGTAATATCGATCAAAGTAACCGAAAAATCATCACCCACAGGTTCAGCAACAATACGTAACCAATTTTGCTCTGAAGATGAATCGGCTGAGGTTTCAAAACTGGTTGCGGAACAACTTTCAGATATGTTGGAGAAATGCTCATTCAATCTGTCCGGCTCTAGCTGTTCCAGTTTATCCAGTGGCATGCCGACGAGCGTACCCGAGGCGCTGCCGAGATACGTCTCGGCGGCATGGTTCGCAAAAGTGCAACGGAATCGCCGTTTGCCGTCATTGATGTCGCGAGAAAACCGCAAGATACCGTTTGACGAAGTTTCGATCAGTGTACGAATTAAGTGCTCACTCTCAGCGAGCTTGGTCAGTGCATTTCGTCGCTCGGTCACATCACGGCAAACAACGACCATGCCCATGCTCTGGCCTTTGGGCCGGTCAATGGCCCAACGCTAACTTCATAAATCTGATCAACATTCATGCGCAGCGTTTGCGTCAGGTCAAGTTCATTCGCTTGTCTGAGAATTGCACGCGCTTCGGGAAAGTCTTCCCACAGTAGTCGGCCGATTAGCTCTTTCTCTGCGCCACCCAACAATTCCTGAGCGCTTTTGTTCGCACAGATAATTCGCTGCTCCGGGTCCAGAACGAAAATCGGGTCGCGCACATGATCAAACAGCATCGGATACGCTAACGGGCTGAAGTCGTAAAAGCGCATGCTGATTGACAAGTAGTAGTACACAGGAAAGAGAATGACGATTGTCGATGCGAGAAACGGGAAATCCGGCGGTCCGATCCCGAACACTATATTAGCCATGCTCACAGCGTATGGAAGCGCGGCGCATATCAGCAACAGGATCACTGTCTTGCGATGCGCGGCAGCGATCGACGGCAAGCGACCGATCAACGCCAGCAGGGAGTAACCAAACAGGCCGAATGTAAAAGGAGTGAATACCTGGTTGAACCAGCTGTGGTCAGTTAGATGGGAAAAACCGGGGCCCGATTCAGTCTGCACAACGGCCCAAATAATGTCGTGCATGGAGTTTGTCATTGCCAATGCTGTTGTCGCGGCAGGACAACGGATAGCACCGCAATAACAATCGGATTCGGCGGCCCTACCGTGTAGTCGCGATACACGACGTAGAAAGCAACCGGCATGAATCCTGTCGCAAAAAAACCCAGTGTGCGTCCAATGCCATAAATATCAGGGTCAGTCGTTCCGGTTATGAAAGCGGTTCCCGCGATAAAGATTCCGATGAGGAACAGGAAAAAGCTGATAACGCTGGTACCGCGTTGCATTGATGTCCGCGCCGTTCTTACCGCGAGCGCAAGATAGAGCACAGCGGCAACGGCGAAGACCGGCCGCAGAAGGACTTCGAGGGTCACCTGCATCAACGTGCTCCGGACACGAATTGCTGAATAGTATGTTGCATCCGGCCATGCTATCCGGGACGCCAATTTCAAGATGCGACCTGGGCCACATTTGCGCACTCAAAGCAGCGTCAGAACGGGCTTCAGGTCACATAATTTACCATTCTGGACCAGAATGTTCCCGGTACTACAAACCGGTGGTCGTATCCTCAATCAGCCGGTCCACTACCGCCCGCAACGCTTGGTCAACATCTGCTCCACCCGCGATTTCGAGCTCGAATGTCTTTAATTGTCGATGCGCGCTTGTGCCACGCTCGACAATGTGACGCACATGAGCCAGCTCGCTGGTGCAACCCAACGCATCAGCATCTTCTGCAATAAGCCCAAGCAACTCATCAAGCAGTTCGTCAAATGGAACAACCTGTCCGCGCGCGAAATCGATTAGGCCCTCGTCAAAGCTATAGCGCATTGCGCGCCACCGATTCTCACGAATCAGCATCGGCGTGTAAATCCGCCAGCGCTGATTGGATTTCCTGAGCCGATACAACATGCGCATCGTACACACCAGCATTGCAGCCAGCGCAACCGCGTCGTCGACCCGGGTGCACACGTCCATGATGCGAGTCTCGAGCGTTGGAAATCTCGCACTGGGACGAAGGTCCCACCAGATTTTCGTCGAATCTTCGATCGAGCCAGCATCGATTAGAATGCGCACGTGACGTTGATACTCCGAATAACTCGCAAATCGTTCCGGCAGACCGGTCCGCGGCAACGCATCAAAGACGGTAAGACGATAACTCTTGAGGCCAGTATCGATTCCCTCCCAGAACGGTGACGAACAAGACAATGCCAATAAATGTGGCAGGAAATACGACATTTGGTTCATCAGGTCGATACGCAGCTCATCATCGTCGATGCCAACGTGCACGTGCATTCCGCATATCAACAGTCGCCGGGCGGCTCCCTGCATTTCGGTTGTCAGTGACGAATAGCGATCTTTCTCAGTTTGCTTTTGCTCTGTCCACGAACTGAATGGATGTGTCGACGCCGCAATTGGAGCCAGACCATGATTATTGGCGACATCGACAATAATTTTTCGCAGCCGAATGAGATCCTCGTGCGCTTCCTGGACATTGTTGCAAACCTTGGTACCGACCTCGATTTGCGAGCGCAATAATTCTGACGTGACCTGAGTCCCACAAAGTGCCTCGCACTCGCTCATCAGGCTTTGTGGCGGGTCAACAATGAGTGCGCGTGTCTCTTGATCGACCAGCAGATATTCTTCTTCCACACCCATGGTGAACTTTGGCGCAGATCTATCCATTACTTGGCCCCTTTTTCGATCAGCTGCTTACTCGCTCACGCAAAAATACGCGATTCTCGCATTCCGATGCGATGCGGAATCGCCTCAATTATCTTATGCATCACCGCGGCTATTTCAGCGACACCTTCGGGAGCGTCAATCAAGTCCTGACGAATTTCGATGCCCACGTGTGGCAAACCGATCTCTTGTGCGTGATGATCTATCGTGAAATCTTGCGGTGCCTTGCCAGAATAGGGTTCGTTGTCGCCTGTGTGGTAGCCAGCCGCACGAAACCCGTCGATAAGAATTTCGGCCAGGCGCCGATCCGCATCCCATAGCACGCCCATTTCCCAAGGTCGTGACACACCGCTCATCACTGGCGTAAAGCTGTGAATGGCTATAAATACCGGAGGCGGACCCATGGCCTGCAATCGTTTGATTTGCCCGTCTATTGCTTCGTGATAGGGCCAGTAAATAGAGCCCGCACGTATGTCCTTTTTTGCTGTTGACAGGCTGCGATTACCGGGAACGACGATGCCGTCGCCATACTCAAGAAACGCACCTGGATCCATAAGCTGCCGATTGCAGTCGACGACAAGCCGCGAATATTGCGCCATAACCGCGCTGACACCGAGACTCTTTGCCAGCGTCTCGGTTAATGATCCGGCGCCGATATCTATAGCCAGATGACATCGCCTTGCGAACGGATCAAGGCCCAGGTCCCCCAGCGCTTTTGGAAATCGATAGCTCGCGTGGTCGCAGACCAGAAGGATCGGTGCTTTAGCCAGAGAATTGAGAACACAGAACGGAGCTGGCTCGTCGGCGGACAGCAATTCCGGTTCCTGTTGACTGGATGGTGTTGATTGACTGGGACCGTCTGACATACGCATCATCGTTGCTGACAATTACATCAAAGTGTACCGCATCAGATGTACAACAACATACGTAAGGTCGAGGCTACGACTCTGCATCAGCATAGGGGACTTACGCAGCCACAAAACGGCGGTCAAAGATATCGCTGGCTCAGGCCAGCCGCTGCGCATCCCTTGCGCTGCGAAGCGGTTCGAAAGATCGCACTGAAACCGGCTTGGCAATGTAGTAGCCCTGTGCAAACTCAACGCCAAGCGCACCTAATTTATCCAGCACCTGCTTTGTCTCGACACGCTCGGCAATTGTCTCAATTCCCATTGCGTGCCCGACCTCGCTAATCGCTTTGACCATACTTTCGTCGACACTATCGTTAGCGACATTGCTAATAAACTGACCGTCGATTTTGATATAGTCGACCGGCAAATTCTTAAGGTACGTGAACGACGACAAGCCACTGCCGAAATCATCCAGCGAAAACTTGCAGCCGAGTGCCTTTAGGGCCTGCATGAAATGAACCACGCGCGACAGATTAGAGATCGCAGCTGTTTCGGTGATTTCGAAACAGATAGCGCCTTTAGGTAGGCGAACCTTTTTTAGCTCATCGATAACGAATTCAAGAAACCGATCTTCGCTCAATGATGTACCGGACAGGTTAATGGCAATCGTGTAACGTGCGTCACCATCACTGGAATGATCGGCAAGCTCCGCCAGTGCTTCGCGTACCACCCAACGATCAAGCGTCGACATCAGGTTGTATCGCTCCGCGGCAGGAATGAATTGGTCCGGCCCGACAATTTCGCCGTTCTCATCGCGCATTCGTAACAACAGCTCGTAGTGTGCGCATGCATCACCATGTGCGCCGCCAATGCCGATAATAGGCTGGAAGAAAAGCTCGAATCGATCCTCCTCTACGGCATTACTAATTCGCGACACCCATTTCATTTCCTCATGACGCATCGATGCATCACTATCCTGGTAGAGATGCACCTGATTGCGGCCCATATCCTTTGCTGAATAACAGGCGACATCGGCCGAACTCATCAGCCCCGCAACATCAGCGTCCGCACCGGTCACTATGACTACGCCGATGGAGCATCGAACGGACGTGAACGAGCCCTTCCATTCAAACCGGTAACCTTCAACCGCATCACGTATCGACTCCGCTACTTCCACGGCACGCTGCTCGCTGCAACGCTCCAGCAATATTCCGAATTCATCGCCGCCAAGACGCGCCAGCGTATCGGTAGAGCGGATCTTTTCGTGGAACAACTCTGTCAATTGACGCAACAGCGCATCACCCGCGGTATGGCCGAACGTGTCATTAATGACCTTGAACTGATCCAGGTCGAGGTAGAGAAGCGCATGTGTCGTGTCCGGATTGTTACGGATATTATCCAGTGATGTGGCGAGCTGATTTTCGAACTCGCGCCGGTTGATAAGGTCAGTTAGCGCATCATGCGAAGCCTGGTAGCTAAGCTGGCGGAACAAACGCGTCTCTTTGCTGACATCGTGAAACACCATCACCGAACCGATGATATTGCCTATCCGATCGCGAATAGGCGCAGCAGAGTCCTGCACAGGAATCTCATCGCCGTTGCGGGTAATCAATATGGAATTCTCGGCCAGAGTAACGACCCGTCCATCGCTAAGACAACGCACGACCGGATTGTCCACCGTCGCGCGCGTACGCTCATTGACGATAGTCATGATTTCCGTAATCGGTTGTCCGCGCGCACTGCGCACATCCCAGCCGGTAAGGTCCTGAGCAACAGGATTGATGTAGTCAACCTTGCCGTTCGCATCGGTACTGATAACGCCGTCGCCAATGGATTGCAACGTGACCTGCGCGCGCTCTTTCTCTTCAAATATTCTTGTCTCTGCCACCTTGCGGTCAGTGATTTCTGTGATTGTGCCCTCATGAGCAATGACGACCCCATTCTCATCAAGCACCGCGCGTGAGTTCTCAAGGACGACGATTTCGCGCCCATCCTTGCGGCGCAATCTGTACTCGAAGTTCTTGACAAGACCTTCTGCCTCCAATCGTGCGAACACACGCTCACGGTCGATTGGATTCACATAGTGTTTTGTCGTGGGACCGGCGGACTTCAGTTCATCGGCACTCTCGTACCCCAGCATTTCTACAAGCGCGGGATTGGCCGCAATCAACTGGCCGTCGCGAGATGCTATGTAAACGCCGTCCACGACGTTTTCGAACAGGCCGCGATAACGCGATTCACTACTGCGCAGCTTGTTCTCGTCCAACTGCCGTTTGATCGCAATACCTGCAAGGCGGGCTATGCGACCCAGCTTGTCCAGTTCATCCGTCGTCGGCGCGCGTGCATTGTCGACGTAAATGTCAAGAGTTCCGATGATTCCGCCGGCCGCACCGAACAAAAGAAATGACCACGCCGCCGCGATATTGTGCTCTTTAGCCACTTCCTGATTCTGCATCCAGCCTTCATCTTTTGGGACGTTAACCGTTATGCGGTCCCGCTTGCCGGCGACCGCGGAACCGCAGGTAATACTGGTCGCCGCTACGCGAACGAAATCCAGGGACAGCTTCATCGGCTCTTGCAGACTCGGTGCCTGTTCCACACTCAGTGTGTTGCTTTTGTTATCCACGCGCATGACCGCGGCGCGAAACTCACTGCTGATCTTTTCGGCACAGCGGCAAATCGCCCGCAGAGTTCGATCGTGAGGTGCGCTGGATGCGATCATCTCCAGGATTTTGTTTTGCGCAAAACCTAGCGATTCGTTGCGCTTGCGCTCCGCAATGTCGGTGATTGAAACTCGAAGCACCCGCCGATCTCCCGACGGGAGTCGACTAAAGCGAACTTCACAGGGCAATTCCCTGCCTGATGAATCCTTGTGCATCCACTCGACTGTTGGATGTTCGCCATTGAGTGCTCTTTCAATATGACCACGACGAATGCCGAATGACGGCGTTCCATCGGGTTGAGTAGCGGGGCTGATCGCCTCAGGGCCAACCGTCAGCAATCGCGATCGCGACAAGTTGAACAGTGTGCAGGCTTTCTCATTGGCGTCGCTGAAGCGGTTCTCATCGATATCGAAGACGACGATCGCCTCTGGTGCATTTTCAACCAGCGCGCGGTATCGCTCTTCATTGACCTTTAGAGCTGATTCGGCCTCTTTGCGACTGGTAACGTCGCGAAGGCTGATAACGAATACTTTTGCGCCAACCAAATCGAGCTGGCTCGCCTTAACCTCGGCAGTAAACTGACCGCCGTCCGCACGAACCGCAGTGGTTTCACCACCAACAAACTCGAGCTGGGTATCGTCCAGATGACAGATAAACGGTTGCAGAAACATCGCCAGGTCCTGGCCATTCGCCGCCGGAAGCAGGTGTTCGATTCTCGAACCAATGAGCTGATCTCGGCTCAGCCCGAAATAGCGGCTGCAGATTTTGTTGCAATTACGGACAACGCCATCGTCGCTAACCGAGAGCAATGCTTCGGTCACGCTGTCAAATATGGCCTGGATTGGGGTTGTGTCGGTCAGCGACTGCGTAATGGTCGCTTCCATCTTGTCGTAATGCTGATCGATCAGGCGCAGAAGTTCAACGAAGTCCGGCTTTTCAATGCCGGATGATTCAGTCGCTAACTTGATCTTGTGACGAAGGTCCTGATCCATCAGTCGACGTACTCATTCCATTGCACTTGCCCCATTGCACCCGCCTAAGGACCGAATTCAGTTGCTGGCCTGAAAGAGTCGGTACTGCGGCAGACTCAACTTACTGTAGGTGCAAGTCGCGAATACGTCTGTGATCTAACTTCGATTTTAAGAAAAATTGTGGGAAAATTTTCCCGATAATGCCCAAATATTATGGAAAAATGCAGGCTAGCAGGCAACGATCAGTCTTCTTTGGCAGGCAATGAAATAACGGTTTCGCCGTTCTCGTCCAGGCGGGGTTCGCCATTAAATTGCGTTTCACGCGACGCACCACCCACCTGGATAGGAATCGCCGTAACGCTGGATACGGATCCGTTCTCGCCTTCAATACTGACCGCAACATTCAGGTACAAGCGGCCTTCACGCAAGGGAATGACTGTCACCTGCTGCGAGCCGCGTTCATGATCTTGAAACGGTGCCATTGAGACACTGGCAAGCTGCGTTTCAGGCAATTGCAGTGCCGTTGCATCATTAACGCGATACGAAATATGCATCAGTTGCGGACCTATTGTTGATTCGAACTCCAACTCGATCGCAACTGGCTGGCCAACGATCGGACTGCCAATGATTCGATAACTGATGATTACCGGTCCGCTCGGTTTTGCCGTAGCACTGCTATCGGCAGCGGGCGTAAAACTTAACTGCGGAGCAGTAACGGCTGGCGCGTCAACCGCCGCATCACCTTCAGTCGCATTACCGCAGGCATTCATTGCCAGCGCAAGCGCTACCATTGATACACATTTCAATACTCGATTCATACATTCCACCTGACTAGCTGTGATTATGGGGTCGGACTAAACGATACGTCAGAACAAATTGTCGCGGGATAGTCGTCCGGCGCGCCATCATCCCCGAATCGCCACTCTTCCAAAAACGCGATGTACGTTTCATTCTGCTGCAATATCGGAGTTGTTAGCAGTTCGAGATTTTCGTCGTCGCTACGACCCAGGCCCTGCGTGAGGTATTGCGCACCCTTGTAGATGTATATGTCCGGATCGCTCTGATCCCAATCGTCCGGGTCGGCGGTCACCGGCGTTGCGGTCGTTGTCGCTACTACTACATCGTATTCGTCCGTTACAGGAACAGAAATACGGAGATAGCGGTCCTCACCAACGTTGTTGCCATGTCTGTTCAGGCCGTCGAGGCTGTTGTTCACGCAGATATTATTGATGGATCCGTCAGCGACAATATTCGTATACAGCGGTAATACCGCCTGGCCCACGCCGGCGTCGTTGGATTCGTTCTCTCCCCAAATCGTCAACGCATTGCCGGACACCGTATTTTCGCGATCGAGTAATGTGTCAACGAGTGCCTGGCCCTGTGTATTCAGCGAAGATCGCAATTCCGTTGCGAATGAGAACAACGTTGTAAACGCATCGGTCGACGCCTGCGGCCCGGTCATGACATTGTAGAGTGGTCCGAAGCCTAACGAATCGTCATCACCATTTTCAATGGTCGTGTCCCAAAGATCGTAAATCAACGCAGTTACTGAAACTTCGTTGAACCAGCCCTTGACGCCGAAGCTTTGTGAGTCCGCATTGTAGCCGCCGCCCGCGCTGGTTCCCGGAACGCCGGTGTCGCAGTAGATCGGATCATCCAGGCCCATGGCACCCAGCGCGCTTGCCCAACCCTCGCTGAAGGCAATTCTGGCTTCGAGACTCTCACCGAGAAAATGCGGCCCACCGACCGAGTCCGAGCGCGACAAGGTATCTTCGAAATAATGGCTCCATTCGTGCGCCACGATATGGTCGTCGAACTCATCCGTATCATCAGTATCGTCGCCTAGAATAAACAATGAATCGATGCTCCCCCAATACGACGACGTCGGCAAGTCTCCAGCGGTTAGGTCCGTTGTATCTGCCATCTTGTTGTTGACGCTCCAGAAAATATCCAGTTGCGGAAAATTCACATTCGGGTCGACAACCCGTACGAACTGCATCATCGCGTAGGTGACGTCGAGTATTGCGAATGGCGCAGCGGCACGAGTATCCGTATAAGCACTTCCGTCCCAGCCGGTCATCGCCGTCAGGTTGCGCGTAACATCGACAGTGCCAGTGCTGAATTCGCTACCGTCGAGTACGTACATCGGTCGCGCACCAAGCCCTGTCGGCGGGGGAATGCTGTAATCGCTGCCGCCCTCCACGAAGTTATCGCGGACTTCAACATCCCAGCCCGGACCGGATTGTTTCAGTTCCGCTCGAACTCGCAGCCGAACATTAATGTTTGTAGCAACACTGTCAAATGTGAATTGGCCAGAGTCGCTGCTGGCCACGGTGGCAATAACGGAACTGTCCGAGACATCAATCAGCTCCACCGTCGCAGCACGAATTGGCCGCGTCATTGTCGCCCCGAAATTGAGCCCATTGCAGCTCGCGTTGGGGGGCACAAATTCGTAGCTTGCCAGACCAGAGATGGTCAACGTTGTCACCAACGGCGCTGTTGCCCCACCACTCTTGTCTCCGCCACCGCTGCTGCAGGCACTCAAAAGCATAAGCAATCCGGTGCTTACGACTGTGCGTCTTGGCCTTATCAGGTGCTGTCCACAGACAGATGACATTCTCAAACAAATCTCCGTATTCGCGGCGAGTTGTCTCGCCCCCACTCTGTTCGCAATTGTAGCTCCGCTCGCGTGACCAAAAAAGGGCCTGTAGCGTCCGTTTTCAGCGACATTTCAACAACCTGCCCCACATAATATTGTGCGATCCAGGTCCGACCTAAGCCCCTAAGTATTGTTAAACTGCCTTCTTTGAACGAGCAACCGGGTCACAGTTCCGAACTCACAACATTTTAATTGGCAGGTAATACATGGCAAACGGCAAAATTCTGGTTACCGGCGGTGCGGGCTACATCGGCAGCCACGTGGTTCGTCAGCTCGGCGCAGCGGGTGAATCCGTTGTTACACTGGATAATCTCTCTACCGGGTTTCAGCAGGCGGTTACTGCAGGTGACCTGGTCATCGGTGACACCGGCGACGCAGCATTGCTGGACCGAATATTTACCGAACACAGTATCGATACCATCATGCACTTCGCTGCGCACACCATCGTGCCCGAGTCCGTCGCTGATCCACTCAAGTATTACGGTAACAACACAGCGAACAGTCGCACGCTTTTGGAACGCGCAACAGCGCATGGCGTGAAGCATGTTGTGTTTTCCTCTACCGCCGCAGTCTATGGCATACCGCAGGACAGCAGGGCATCCGAAGCGACCCCAACCAACCCGATCAATGCCTATGGAAGCTCCAAGTTGATGACAGAGTGGATGCTGCGGGATCTGGCATTCGCGGGCGGCCCAAGCTACGTCACCCTGCGCTACTTCAATGTCGCAGGCTGTGAGCCGACTGGCACGATAGGCCAGTCGACACCGAAAGCCACGTTGCTGGTTAAGGTCGCATGCGAAGCCGCCGTCGGTACACGACCGAAGGTGTCAATCTATGGCACCGATTATCCGACGCCGGATGGCACCGGTTTACGTGATTATATTCATGTCGAGGATCTGGCCAGCGCGCATCTGGACGCCCTGACTTACCTTAGAAAAGGCGGTAATTCAGCGACTATGAACTGCGGCTATGGGCATGGTTACAGCGTCCGTGAAGTACTCGCCGCCGTCGAAAAGGCAGATGGAAAGCCGCTAACGATCACCGAGGAGCCGCGCAGGGCCGGAGATCCACCCGAATTGGTCGCCGTTGCCGACAAGATTCGCGAAATCCTAGGCTGGGAGCCGAAGTTCGATGATCTGGATGTCATCGTACAGACGAGTCTTGCCTGGGAGCGCAAAATCGCTGCCAAAGACCCTGACGCCTATTGGCCATCCTGAGCTGAGTCCGCAACCAGCAATGCTACACTGACACCATGAGATTTCGTCGCCCACGATCACTGAACGGCCTGATACTGGTCGGCTTCGGACTCGTGGCGTTGCCACTGCTAATCGCTGTTCTGTGGGCGCTGGTAAACCTCGATCGTCTCGCGACACAGAGCGAAGATCTCATCGGTACCGGCGTTGCCGTTGCGGAAAATAACCGCTTGCTCACCGAAAAACTGAGTTCGCTCGAACGAATTGCCCGTCAATACCAGGTACTTCGTAATCCAGTGACTCTGCAACTATTGCAGGAGGACCTCAGTGCGATAGAACAGCAACTTGGAGAAATGGCAGTTCTCATTGAGCAGGCCTCAGCAGCACCGCTAGCGAGTGTATTGCGCACGAATGCCCGGCAGATTGTCGCGTCACTTGCCAGCAGTACACTGACCGATGAAGAAGCAACAGCCGCTATCGCCGACTTCGCGCCTTTACGACGAGAGGTCACGCTGCTGACCGATGTACTGTCGAATCATGTCGACGCCGAGCTCAAGAATCTGCAGGACAACACCCGCAACGCACAACGCACATCCGCCTGGCAGGTTGCCGCGCTGGTTCCAGGAACGCTGGTCCTGGTGTTGTTTTTCACGTTGCTCGTCGCTAAACCCATTCGGCAAATCGACGCAGCGATCAACCAATTGGGCCAAAGCGGATTTTCAAAGCCTATCAAGGTCAAGGGTCCAACTGACCTGGAGCGCCTTGGCCGACAGCTCGAGTGGTTGCGCTCGCGACTCCTCGAACTCGCCCAGGAGAAGAATCGATTCCTCCGGCATATGTCACATGAACTAAAAACACCGCTGGCAAATATCCGTGAAGGGACGGAATTACTGCTTGATGGTACGGTCGGCGAACTCGGCAAACCGCAGCGCGAGGTAGCGGATATTCTTCGGACGAATGGCCTGAAGTTGCAGCAATTGATAGAAAATTTGCTGAGTTTCAGCGCGTGGCAAACCAAGAATGAGGTTCTAACGCTCAGCGATTTTCCGATTCGAGCCCTGATAATTTCAGTCGCAAAAGAGCAGCGCCTTGCCCTGAAAGCTGCCGATATCCAGCTGAAACTGGATGTCGAGGACGTAATGGTGAACGCTGATCGCGAAAAAATCCGCACAGTGCTGGATAACTTGCTATCAAAGGCGATCAAATTACGCCCAAAGGCGGCTTCGTGATGGTACGGGCCAAGGCCGCTGCAAACCACTTTGTGCTGGAGTTCGCGGACACCGGGCCAGGCATACCGGTGGAAGAAAGCCCCAGAATTTTCGAGGCATTCTTTCAGGGACGCCAGCAACAAGGTGGCCAGGTTGGCGGAACGGGAATAGGTTTGTCGGTGGTGCTCGAGTGTATTCAGGCCCACGATGGATCCGTTGCACTGGTCGATTCCAATGAATATTCGGGCGCGCATTTCAGGATTGATATTCCGCAGAATCGCGCAATAGGACGACCGAGAATGGCGGCTAATGGGTAAGCAGAAGCAGACCAGCAAAGTTAAGAGCGCTATGGTCACTATGCTGATCGTCGCTACGCTGTCTGGCTGTTCGCAGACCAAGAGCTGGATGTCGGGGACACGGGACTCTGGCTCGCCAGAGCAGATCATCCTCGGTGCACCAGAAGCGGATGAATACGTAAACGAGATGTATCAGCTAACCGCGGGCGACCCGGCGACTCAGGCTGAAATTTATGCCGATGCAAAATCTGCAGCCACGCTTACCCCGGACCCGTCTACCAGACTGCGTTATGCGCTGGTGCTGGCGACGCCTGGCCATGCTGAAGCTGATCCGCAAATGGCGGCCAGCTTGTTACGCGAAATACTTGCGCAAACTGAACTGCTTACGCAAGTCGAAATATCACTGGCGACCATTCACTTGCAGACCGCCGAAGAACTAATGGTCTTGTCGGCGGAAACGCGCCAGTTGAGAGCATCGACATCACTCGCCACGCAAACCGAAGAGGCCGCATCAAGTCAACGCCTTGCGACAGTGGAAGCAGAAAATCGTCGACTGCGGCGAGAGCTTGGAGACGCCGAAAACAAGCTTGATGCGATCACGTCGATCGAACGCTCCATACGCGATCAGGAATAGTCACGCCGCTGGCTATAGCGTAAATCGCCTGATGGCTAACCCGAATATTTCATGAGTGGACGGGACTGTCGGTTTCTGCGCCGAGTGCAGCGCGGTTGATCGTGCGAGAGACATAGCAGGGACTACGGTTGGAGCAGGGTCGATCGCGATGTGCCGGCACAGCAAGCGACAGCCCGGCAGGCGCACATTGTTACACATCGATACCCGCCAATAAGAGTGTTAACCGTTTCATTCATCTGCGATTGTCACTGCTGATAGCCGCCACTCGTGACATGTTCGGGCTAAGGCAAGCACTACGCCTTGGGCAGCGTGACGCCCATTTGTCCCTGATATTTGCCATCCCTGTCTTTGTACGAGGTTTCGCACGCCTCGTCAGATTCAAGGAACAGCATCTGAGCGACGCCCTCGTTCGCGTAGATCTTGGCAGGTAATGTCGTTGTATTCGAAAATTCCAGGGTCACGTGCCCTTCCCACTCAGGTTCGAGTGGCGTGACGTTGACGATGATGCCGCAGCGAGCATAGGTGGACTTGCCCAGGCAAATCGTCAGTACCGTTCTCGGTATGCGAAAGTATTCGACGGTGCGGGCCAACGCGAACGAGTTGGGCGGTATCACGCAAACATCGCTTTGCAAATCGACGAAACTTGTCTCGTCAAAGGCCTTCGGGTCGACAACGGCCGAATTGATGTTTGTAAATATGTTGAATTCGTCTGCGCAACGTACGTCGTAGCCATAGCTTGAAGTACCGTAGGAGACGATGCGACCTGCGCTGTTCTCACTCACCTGACCCGGCTCAAACGGCTCGATCATCCCCTGCTCTTCAGCCATGCGGCGAATCCAGCGGTCCGATTTGATGCTCATCAGCTGGCCGCGACGACAATATTGGGAAATTTGCTGCTGTAATCCCTGCCTTGTTGCGCCTGCCTCGCAACCAGCTTCCTGGCCACACGTCGATAGGCCTGTGCCGCACTGGAGTCCGGATCGGAAACAACGGTCGGTGTGCCGCTGTCCGTTTGTTCCCGAATCTGCCGCGACAGCGGTAATTGTCCCAGCAGGTCAATATCAAAATCTGCAGCCATACGCTCACCGCCACCGGCACCAAAAATCGCCTCCTCGTAGCCGCACGACGAGCATACATGTGTGCTCATGTTCTCAATCACACCAAGGATGGGCACTGCAACCTTACGAAACATCGCCAGCCCCTTACGTGCGTCGAGTAGCGCGATATCCTGTGGCGTCGTCACGATCGCGGCACCACTGACCGGTACCTGTTGCGACAGTGTGAGCTGAATATCACCAGTGCCAGGCGGCATATCCACGATCAGGTAGTCCAGATCGTTCCATTGCGTCTGTTGCAATAGCTGATTCAGGGCTGACGTCACCATCGGCCCGCGCCAGATCATCGCCTGGTCGGGATCAACCAGAAAGCCGATCGACATAACCTGAAGACCGTGGGCCTGCAACGGTCGCATTGTCTTGCCGTCATCACTAACAGGTTGCTCGCCGGCAAGTCCCACCATGGTAGGTTGACTGGGCCCATAGATATCGGCGTCCAACAATCCGACCGATGCGCCGTCGCCGGCCAACGCGAGCGCGACATTCACCGCTACCGTCGACTTGCCGACCCCGCCCTTGCCCGATGCGATCGCAATGATGTTGCGCACACCAGCAATCGGCTTGAGATTTCGTTGCACGCCATGCGCAACGATTTTGGTCGTAATCTCAACGCAAACGTCTTCGGCTCCGGTCTCGGCCGAAGTCGCTGCGGCAATGTGCTGCCGATATACGTCGTGCGCGGCGGCGGCCGGAAATCCGAGCTCGATTTTAACGACCATGGCCGCGTCCGATGCGGTCACATCAAGCACACGTCCGACATCACCCAGCGTAAGACCAATCTCTGGTAACACAATGGATTTAACGAACTGATTCACATCTGATTCTGTTGACAGCGTCACACTTCCGGCACCCGTATTAGGTAAAATTCAATAGCGATCCCCTGTCGACGAGGACAGGCGCGAACATTGTAACGAAGCTGGGACAGGAACCAAGCCCTCAATTTGGATTCAGTCCAGAACGCCGGATTCGGCGGACTTAAAGGCTTACAGCACCAATGTGTAAGTGGGCGATGTGGCATAATGCCGCATCTTGGACCATCTGACGGTATCGGCGCTTGTATTGCCGCCGCGGGTGGCTGTTGGATTAGTGCTCGGGCATAAGCGATAAATCGATTGATTGACTGTATATCGCCAGAATGGATTACGACCGCAGGGATGCTTGATTCAAGCAACTCCTGCCTGTGAGAAGGCTCGAGAAACATCGCTCAGTGTCCCTTGCTCATGGGCTTGTCTCGATGAGCCTGTTTGGCGGATTTCGTTCTGACCAGCTGATCTCACAGCTCATTGCCGAGTCGGATCCCGAGTCCGACAGCGCCAAAAAGCTCATCAAACGCCTGCTAAAGATCGGACCGAAAGTGATAATTAAGGTCATCGATGCCCTGGCGATGTCAGACAAGACACACACTATGGTTCTGGTCGACATCCTCTCTGGCATGGTTACCGACAAATCGCTGAAGTATTACAAGGATGGGCTCGCCGACGGCAACGAACGTGTGGTATCCGGAACGTCGTGGGCGTTGTCCAGCAGCACCGATTACAACGCCAATAACCTGTTGGACTGGTTTGATGATGAAGAGGTGTCAAAGCATGCATTGATCGAAGTGTTGCGGGTTCACAAGCAAGACCTGAGCGTACATGAACTGCTGCGTCGCGCGTACGAACTCGAACCGCGTGAAAAAGCCGCTCTGTTCAAGATAATTGAGGAAACCATTCGTGAGGATATGGTTCCCGATTTAATCGCCCGAATGGGCGGTAAAGATCCAATCATCAAAATCCACTTGATGAACCTGCTTTCGAAGTTCGATAATCCTGAAATCAACCGCGCATTTGAGGCCCAATTAAAAGATACGAATAAAATGGTGCGCGGTGCCGCATTAAGCTCAATCGCCACGCGCGGCAAAAATATCAATGTGGAAAAGATAAGCAAATTGCTGTGTGACCCGGACCTGGATGTGCAGAACAAGGCTGTCGATGTCCTGGTTAAGGCAAATCACCCTGACACCGTCAAGTTTCTTATAACGGCGCTCAAAGATGAATCCGAATACACTCGCCGCTCCGCTGTTGAAGTACTCAATGAAATAGGCAATGTCGATTCAGTCAAAGATCTTCTGAATGCCATCAAGGATGATGATTGGTGGGTGCGGTCACGCGCAGGTGATGCGTTGGGCGAGATCGGCGGACCGAAAGTTGTCGACTCGGTAGTCGCATTGATTAGTTCCGAGGACGAGGACATACGTCGTACTGCGATCGAAATCCTGAATACGACGAAAGACGAACGTGCAGTAGATCATCTGATTAAGGCAACGGACGATTCTGATTGGTGGGTACGCGAACGATCGGTAGATGCTTTGTCGAAGATCGGCAGCCCTAAAGCCTTACCCAAGCTGCTCGACATGTTGGGCAAGAATGCGAAGACCGATCCTGTTGTCATTCGAGCTATCTCAGTACTCGGTAATCACAAGCACATTACAAAAGTCTTGCCGATGCTGAAGAGCCCGGAGCGAGATATTCAGATCGAAGCAATCAAGGCGATTGCGCATCTGGCTGACGATGCGGCTGCTGAAACTGTTCGCAGCGTGCTGCAGAAAATCAAGCAGTCGGACGAACCGACGATAATCAACAACGCCGATAAGGCTCTCAAGGATCTCGACGCGCGATTCTCCGCAACCGTTATGGCCGAAAACGTGCGCGCCAAGAAAATCGGCGAACACACGAAGACCATGTTGCTGGAGAACAAAGAGCTGGAACAACTGCTTGAGGCACAAGCGGCTCAAGTTGCGCAGATCGAGGAAGATCCGACCTCTACCGCGGCCGCGATGGCCCCCGCTGTTCTCGACATTTCAAGCCTTAATCCTGGCGACATCATAGATGGTCGATACAAGTACATTGAGAAAATCGGCAAAGGCGCATTCGGTACTGTGTTGCTGATGCAGGATCAGGTAGTAGATGAAAATCTGATTTTGAAATTCCTGAATCCGAACGTGTCTTCGGACGAAGAGATGATGAAGCGTTTCGTGCATGAATTACGGTACTCGCGAAAAATTACACACCGTAACGTAATTCGAATTTACGACTTCCTGCATTTGCAAGGTGCCTACGCCATATCGATGGAATATTTCCCTTCGCATACGCTAAGCGGCGAAATCCCGAACAGCAAACCAATGGATACCGCAAAGGCGCTGCAATTCTCACGCGACATGGCAACCGGCATGACCGTTGCGCACCAGGCAGGTGTCATCCATCGTGACTTAAAACCTGCCAATATCCTGGTCAACGAAGATGCGTTGCTGAAAATCGTGGATTTCGGTGTTGCGGCGGCGGCCAGCAGCGGTGACACGCAGTTAACCAAAACCGGTTATGTCATCGGCTCACCCAAGTACATGGCGCCCGAGCAGATTCTTGGCAAGAAGGTAGACGTGACCGCCGATGTTTACAGTATCGGTGTCATCATGTACGAGATGAATACCGGCATACCGCCATACAGCCGTGGTGACCACATGTCTGTCATGTATCAGCACGTGCAGGGAAAGGCCAAGTTGTGTCAGGAAATAAATCCCGACATTCCTGACGAGTACGCAGCGCTCATCTCCAAAGCGATGTCTGTCGACAAGTCCAAACGCTATCAGTCAATGCCCGAGATGACCGAAGCGTTGGACTCAATTCCCCTCTAGCCCGAACATTTCATGAGTGTCGGCTATCAGCGGTGAAAATCGCTGATGGATCAGCCGTTTAACTATCTATTGGCGGGTATCGACGTGTAACAATATG
>PVMK01141763.1_pt1 | contig 20084 bp, 17 predicted proteins | sample 1853481 | NCBI WGS metagenome assembly PVMK01 (sample SAMN08533507, study PRJNA380276) | Marine sediment metagenome, whole genome shotgun sequencing project. | reverse complement strand
TTGCAGTGAAGCCGTGTGCGCGGAAAGGAGTTCTCCCATCGGCCAACGGACCCAGAAATGTCCGGCCGTGGCCTTGGTCAGTGGATACTCTTCTTTTGGGTCGCTGTAGAGATTGAAGAAGCGAGGAAAATCAAACGTCCTCTTCTCGTCCGTACCGCGTTCGACCTCCTTAAACATCATTTTCCAGTTGCGCCACTTGATTCCGAAGAGGTCGTTACCGACGTAAACAATGAAGCTGTCACGATTCGACTTCGCCTGTCTGCCAAGAAGGAAATCAGATTGATCGACGCTGTCGATCACCCGATCGCTCGGCACTGAGCCGCCTGAGATCGCGGCGAACGTCGCATACAGGTCCATCTCGTGCACGATTTCGTTCGAGATCTTTCCCGCCGGGACCTTCCCCGGCCAACGAATGATGAACGGAACCCGCAGCGATCCTTCCAGCCCCGTGAAATAGCTTCCCCGCCACGGCCCGCTCCAGCCATTGTGGCCGGGTAGCATCTCAGGCCCGTTATCCGAGGTGAAGATGAAGATGGTGTTGTCCGTGATGCCAAGCTCATCGACCGTGTCTAATAGCTCGCCGGTGTAGGCGTCGATCTGCATGAGCACATCGCCCCAATCGCCGTTGCCGCTCTTACCGGCGAAATCCTCACTCGGCACCACCGGCATGTGGGTCTGCGTGTAGGGCAGAAAGGCGAAGAACGGTTTCCCGGATTTCACACTTCGCGTGATGAAACCCTTCGCTCGCTCAGTCAGCTCCCCGTCGATCTCCGGCCTCAACGCGCTGTCGTACACCTTCACTTTCTCCGGTGCGGAGCCCTTTTGCCCCTCGTACACGTATTCCGGCACCAAATAGGGACTGAGGTTCTCCTCAACCACCGCATTGAACTGCGCCTGGTCGGGCCACAGGCTTTCGTCGGTGGAGTTCGGGATGCCATACCATTCGTCAAACCCCTGATCCGTCGGGAAACGGCCCTCCGTATGGCCGAGATGCCATTTCCCGAACATGCCCGTCGCATAACCGGCGTCTGAGAGCATCTCCGCCATAGTGACTTCCCATTGGGTCAGCCCATACAGACCGGTGGTAATCGGCACCGAGCCTGTACCGCTACGAATGGGATACCGTCCTGTCATCAAAGACGCCCGGCTTGGGGTGCACTGGGCCTCGACGTTGAAGTTGGTCAGGCGCAGTCCCTCTTCCGCCAACGTATCGATGCGAGGGGTCGCGCCTCCTCTGGTGATTCCTCCGCCGTAGACACCCAATTCGCCGTACCCAAAATTGTCCATGAATACCAGGACGATGTTCGGCCTGTCCTGGGCAACAGCGGACCCGGACACGAAGATCAGCGCGGCAAGAACCGGCAGTAGAATCCTCATCGATTTCATAGACGAATCTCCTTTTCCTTGGATGATACAAAATCCGACGGTCCGCCATACTCCACGGTGACAAGATCTCAGGTTTCCTCCGGAATGCCGCAGCAGTTTACACGCTCAACGGTCCGATTCTTCCATCAATCGATCATGCGGAACCCTGCGAGCCTACGCTGGCCGATGAATGATTCACTCTAGGTATGTCCCCGGGGCGTCACGAGTGAGTCGAGCCCACACTGGCTGAGAACCTTGAACAGATACCGCACCACAAGAGAGCTTTTGAATCTGGAGAGAGCGGTTGCCAACAGTGTCAATGCCTGGGTCTAAATGGTGCCGGAGCCGGGATTCGAACCCGGACCGCCATACGGCGAGAGGATTTTAGGTCCTCTAAATGGCCTATTTACAACAATATACGTCAACTACACCCAACACTCCACAACAATGTAAACAACCCAAAACAGGGGCGTTGGGTACTGCTGCTTTAATGGGGACTGTTGGCGCTTGTTGGGCGGGTTTGAGGGCTAGTGTCCCATGATCTGATGAATTGTTGTCACTGTGAGTTGATTTTCGTGCCCGGAATGAGGCCGGGCGGAACCGGTGTCTCGGCTGACGGCCACAGATCCTCAGCCATGATCAGCCGCACTGTCGCAGAAGTGGGCGCTGGCGTAAGCCGCACTGCCTCGTAGGCCTCAAGCCCCACTGAGTAGCGCACACCCTTCCGGCAAGATCACGCGCAGAGCACCCGGCTTGACCTCAAAGCGAATCCGATCCCACCGATACGGCTCGCCGTCGAGGTTGATGGGCAGCTTTCCCTGAACTTCGATCTCGAAACCTTCAATCTGCCGGTAGTGAACAAATTGATTCTGCGGGTTGTCGAAGGTCTGAAGCTCGTTGACGACCAAACCGAGGTCCTTCGTCTGAAAATTCTGGAGCACCATGAGATCGAGAAGACCATCGTCGAGATAGGCCTTTTGAGTCACCTGAAAACCGCCACCGGCCTGCCGCCCGTTGCCGACCGCTAATGCGATGAACGAGCCCTCGGCTGACTCGTCGGCACTTACCAACTTCCCGTCATACGGCGTCATCTTGGCGGCGGTGACGACACCAACCAGGGCGTAGGCGCCGCCACCCATGGCTTTCTTGAGGTTGGTCGGCGTGCCCACCGTGACCTCGGCTCCGAAACCGCCCGAGGCGACGTTGGCGAAGTAGACACCGTTGGCCGACGCCACGTCGATGGCCACCGGCGAACCGTGTGTCGCCAGTTTCAGGGCATCGTGCGGCTCGAGGGGGATGCCACAGCCACGGGCAAAGTCGTTGGCGGTGCCCAGCGGCAGGACGCCGAGGGCCAGTTCGGGCGTCGACTCGGCTGTCATCAGCCCGTTGACGACCTCATGGATGGTACCGTCACCACCGCCGGCCACCAGGACATCAATCCCGTCTCTCATCGCCTCCTGTGCCAAGCGAGCGGCATCGCCGCCCTCCCAGGTGCAGCGCACCTCCATGGCTTGCCCCTCGTCACGGATCCGGTTGATGGCGGCACGCACATGAGGATTCGCCGCCCCCTTGCCGTTGAGGATGACGCGAGCCTTCTTCATAGTCTTTTCTCCCGTTGTGGGTGGTATTGTCCGCCGATCAGTAGGTCTTGAGGTCCTGAAACCAGAGCGTACACGGATTCAGAAATGTATTCCGAAAAACGCCGTCACACCCCCGGTAGCTGTGCCGCACTTCGGCGATGAGGTCTTGATCGTAATCCAGTTCGAGGTTGAGGAAGTTGAGCCCGCCGCCGGCGCTGAATCGTTTCGAGAACCGCCACTCGACCAGTGCGTAGGAATCGAGGTAGGTGCCTCCGTACGAGCCGAATTCCACGAGAAGCGTGTCGGCGCTGATGATGAGGTTGAGTTTATCGGTCGCCTGGTAGTTCAGCCGGAGGCCGAATACGGGAAGAGGGGCCGTCTGCGTGGTCCGTTCGCTCACGATGTCGTCGCCGATGTTGATCGCGTCCACCGCCAAACCGAGTTCGAAGTCGACGACGTTGAGCCCGAAGGTTGCCCCCAGCCTGACCTTGTCGCGGTCGTAGAAGATCCAGGTATAGCTCGCCTTGTAAATCCGAGAAACGGATTCGATGTTGACCCTGACGCCGATAGGGAACTCGATGTCGCCGATTTCGATGATCCGTCCGAATTCGTACTGTTTGGTGCGCCGGATCCGGAAGTACTCCAGGTTGAGCTGATGGCGACGGGAAAAGCGGTAGGCGAAGTTGGCCCGCGGCACTGTGACGGAGTTGCTGAGCCCGAGTTCTCGCGACAGGTCGATGTAGATTCCCAGGGGGAAGTTGTCGGCACGGGCGACGATGGAGCTGTCGAACTGGCCGATCCAGAATGCGCCGAGTCGCAATGAGCCCTCTCGGTAACTGCGCGGGTCCCTGGGTTCATCCTCGGCGATCACGGTCGAAGATTGGCGCTGTTGCGGTTCTTCGCACGCGCACGGACATCCGAACTTCTGCGGTTGCTGGCACGCACACGGGCATCCGCACCTCTGCGGCTGCTGGCACGGGCACGGACATCCACACCCCTGCGGTTGTTGGCACGGGCACGGACATCCGCACGTCTGCGGCTGCTGGCACTCGCACCCACATCGGGGTTCCTGTGGTTCCTCGTGGATCGTGAGCGAGCACGCACGGACTCAGGAGAAGGCAGACAAGAAGCGACGCCCACACTGTCTGTCCAGCGGACTCGCATCGATGCTGGGTCTCGTCACCAAGGCCCTGAGATCTGGCGGCCGATCCCATCAGTACACCACGCCGAGGTGCTGTGGCAAGACAGAGAACTTCATCTTCCTCTTGCTCGTGGGCTCACCGTCCAAGTTGAAGTGAACCTCTCTGGTGGCCTCGAGGGTGAACTCGGCGAGCTGACGATAGTAAAGAAACCTGTTGTTCGGATCGTTCGGCGTATTGAGCTCGGCAGCCAACGCCGCGAGATCAGAGACCGTCATGTCGCGAACAACCGCGAGATCCAGCAGTCCGTCGTCAAGTCGAGCCTGAGGTGCGACCTCGAATCCTCCACCCGCCAGCCGGTTGTTCCCCACCGCCATCACCAACATGCTGCCCTCGATCGGTTCCTCACCCGGCACAAGCAGTCGGCCCTCATACGGTTGCAGGTTGAACGCCTTGATCAAACCCATGAGGGTGTAGGCGCCGCCGCCGAGCGTTTTCTTCATGTCGACGGGCGTGGTGGCGGTGATCTCCGCGCCGAATCCACCGCTGGTCACGTTGATGAAACAGCGGGAGCCCGCCCGCCCCACGTCGACGGTCTTGGCCGGCTGGGTGCAGGCGATCTCCAGGCAGCGGCCGAGATCGTCGACCGGCAAATCCAAGCCGTGAGCGAAGTCGTTGGCGGTGCCCAGCGGCAGCACACCCAGGATCGCGCGTGGCGGATTCTTGCCCTTGCCCACCAGCGCATTGACCACCGCGTTGATGCTTCCATCACCTCCGCCCGCAATGATGCGCGTGGCGCCGTCCGCCAGTGCCTCCTTGACGACACGCGGCTTGTCCTTCTTGTTCCAGGGGATGCGTACCCGCAGCTTGATGCCCTGGCGCCGGACGTGCTTCACGGCCTCCTTGACCGGCAGCTCGTTGGCGGATTTTCGATGAAGTATGAGACAGATTTCAGATGCCATTGTTCCTCCCAACGAAACCGGCCAGTCGCTGGGTGGTTTTGGCCGGTATGAAGTGCCGTTCGCCGCAATCGGGTGTAGAGGCTTCGAAAGTCGCTCGGGATATCCCGGGTTTCGCATGTTGGAGCCGGCTGTGCCACGCCATCACTTCTGGTCCGAATCCCCACCGGTGGTCTCCAGGACCGGGCTGCCGCTGCCGAGCAGCACAGCGATAGGTTTCGTCGACTCCCGGGCCTCAAGCACAATTTTGAGGGTGGTCGTCAGCGGCACCGAGAGCAACATGCCCACCGGGCCGAGCACCCAACCCCAGAGGATCAAGGAGAGAAACACGACCAGGGTCGACAGCCCGAGCCCCTCACCCATGATCCGAGGCTCGACGATGTTACCGATGATCGTATTGATGACCGCGTACCCTGCTGCCACCAGCAGCGCCGAGGTGACGCCGCCGAGGAGCAGCGCGAGCAGCACCGCCGGCACCGCGGCGAGGATTGAGCCTACGTTTGGCACGTAATTGAGAAGAAAGGCCAGCAGGCCCCACAGGAGGGCGAAATCGATTCCCAGGAGGGCGAGCATGAGACCAACCAGGACCCCGGTCGCCAGGCTCGTCAGCGTTTTGATCCCCAGATAGCCGCGAACGCTTTTGGCGATCGATGTCGAAGTTCCCTTCGAGCATCCCCAAAAATCGATCTTTGCGGCGAAGCTCGGAATCTCGAGAAGCATGAAGATCATCATAAAGACGATGAGGAAGGCGTTGCTGAAGAGGTCGCTGACACCGGTCAAGAGAGCGCTCGCAAGGCTCAGCGACGTATCGGGGAGAGATTTTGTTTAGGATCCCTGACGCGTCGGTTCTGACACCCGAGTCCCCCGTTGCGGCGACCAGCGAGTCGACCTGGACCCTGAGCTTCTGCTGGTAATCGGGAGCCCGCTCCGAGAACTCCTGGACCGAGGTCCCGAGCAGGATCCCGACTCCGAACAAGACGACGGCGATCCCGGCGACCACCAGCAGGATTGCCGGCACCCGTGACAGCCCCTTCTTCTCCAGCCACGCCACCGGCGATTCGGCGACGACCGCGAGGAAGAAGGCCATCAGGGTCGGCACCACAATGGCCTGTGCTTCGCGCATCGCGAAGAGCACGGCCAGAACAGCCAGGGTCACCACCGCAGTCGTCATCGCGCCACTATTTGCTGTCGATTTCTCCATTGCGTCCTCCTGGATGGTTGCAAGGGTCCACAGAAACCGTGAAGGGTGGCCCACAGGCGAGCAGCCAATTCGCCCAGGTGTGGCACCCTGCCTTCGGGACACCCCATAATAGCTCTCCTGTCAGGATGAACCGGGGAACTCCGAACCTGGCGGATCGGCTTCCTTCCCGGCTCCAACACCGAGTCCACTCCGTCACCGACCCTTGAGGAGGTCGACGATCCGGAACGAGGACTTGAGCCGAAGCTCGATGAAATGGTCGGTCGTTCGAAGGTCCGCGCCGATCGTATCGCGAATTTCCTGTCGGGCGTACCGCAGCTCGAGGGTCCACGACGTGTCGAAAACGTAGCCGAGCCCGGCGGAGTATCGCGCCTGTTTGGTTAAAAGCTCTTCCAGGTCGTCGCCCAACGGTACAAAAAACTCTGCCTTGACGGGAATGTAGAAGGCCCCCGGCTCGACGGTGTAGCGGTTGAGCGCGAACTTGAAGGCGAGGCGATAGCGGAATCGCAACGCGAAACTCCAATCGCCTGTCCTCCTGAATCGTTCTTCGAGCCTGAACCGGTGGCTGAGAACATACCGTCGCACCACTCCCAGGCTGTCCGGCCAGTCGAGGGTGGCCGCCTGCCAGAGGCGGGTCTCGAAGGTGTCCTGCAGGTCCGGCCGATAGGTGTAGTAGAGACCGAGCCCACCCTCGAGCCGAATCCTCTTGTTCACGTCGTATGAGACTCCACCCGTGGTGGACAGATTGTTCTGGGTCCCGAACAGGAAATCGGGGTCGTAGCGCTTTTCGTACACGATGTCGCCAAAGCCGCGCAGGTGCTCCTTGATGCTGCGCCGGTACTCGTAGCCCAGCGACATCTGGGTGTTTGTGTCGTCGGAGGCCTGGGCCTGAACCGAACCCGCAACACATACGAGAGCTCCAACGAGCCACAGGATCGCGTGCGTACGCCTCCACATCAGATTTCTGCTCCCATTATTATGAGCAATCTCATGCGGTTGCTGGTTGCTCGCGCGTTTCTCTTGCGGTGTCTCGGCGTAGCGCGACCTGTGCCGACGTAGCGCGAATCGCGAAACCCCGAACGCCAAACCGCAGACGGGCTGTTAGCTTCCGTGCACATCGAGAACCGACGGCGCGATCCAACCGACCGTTGCATCCGCGAGACCCGCGAGCATGAACTGGATGCCGAAGGCGGCCAGGAAGAGGCCCATAATCCGGGTCGCGATGTCCAGACCGTTGCTGCCGAACGCCTTGTGGATCACCCCCGCTGCAAGCAGGCAGGCCAGAACGGCGACTGCCACGGCGGCCACTACCCCGACGAGGTCCCAGGAGGAGACCAATCCTTCTTGAGCCTGGCGCGCGAAGAGAATGACCACGCTGATGGAGCCGGGACCGACAAAGATAGGCACGACGACGGGGACCACGAGGTCACGGAACCTCGTCTTCGCCTGCTGGATTGGATTCTCTTCGACTCTTGCCACTCTCTTTTCCACCGACTCGCCCTGATGGCCGCTTAGCATGCCGAGACCGCTGCGCAGGAGCACGATGCCTCCAGCGATGCGAAAAGCCGCCAGCGAGATACCGACCGCCTGAAGGATCGACTGGCCGGCGAAAAGGAAGACCAGCAACAGGGCCAGCACGGCCAGGGAAACAAAAACCGCCAGGGTCTGCCGTACGCGAGTCGAGTCTTCCTGGGTGTAGCTGACGAAAATCGGCAAATTGCCCAGTGGATTGACGACCGCCAGGAGCGAGACGAAAAAACCCGCCCATAGTGTGTAGCTCATGATTCCTCCTTCTAGAAATGTCGGATCCTCGTTACGATACCTGGCAATGTGCCTTCGGCAACTCAGTCAAGCCCAGCACCATAAGGGCCAACCTCGAGCGCCCAACGCACCCTCGGGTGAACCCGAAACCCGGGGCCGAATCCGCCCACTGCTGCGGACAAGAGTTCGTCCGTCCAGAGTCGCGATTCCTCGTAAAGCTCCATAGCTATCCCTCGCGGCAAGAAGAGTCCAAAACTCACGAAGCTTCGGGTGGCGGTCCGACCGATCTAGCCTCCTGACATCATCTAATTCTTTGCTTTCTGAATGTCTGGTAAAAGCCACTCTTTATTGAAGTGAGCATTTAGCGGACCATAAATTCTAAAGTAAGCAAACCAGCCTTTTCCTGGAACAGTTGGTATCCAGTTTTTCTCAGCCATCTTTGAATCCTTTGGTGCGTCAGGTCCAATGTAGATATCATAAGAACCATCTTCATTTGGATATGGAGTTGTCTCTTCTCTTTGAGAAGATACCTCAAATTTTTTCTGTTTGTTAATAAGAATATAACGATTATCAGGATCATAAAGCGTTAGTGACCAGAAACGTCCAGTAGGTACATTTGGTGGAACGTGCAATGTATACGTCTTTGAACCGTCCAAATAGTCTCCGTCGGCATCTTTTGGAGTTCCCAAATAGGCAGAACCGATACCTTCGACAGTACTGTTTTTCATTCCTTTTGAAGTGGTGAGAGCCTCATAGAACCAGGCAGCTCTTTCATCCAACTGATAGTGATTAGGTGCTTTTTGATCCAACTCAACACAGATAGCATTTTCCCACTGCTTTCCCATCCAGTGTTTTGCTTCTAATTCAGAGTTCCAATCATTGTCTATTGCCATTGCTTCACCAACAATAGCAGCGTCTTCCAACAGCTCTTTCATTTCAGCAGACGGGTCAAAAGGTTGCCAAGGTTTCCCTTTTTCAATGCCCAAATCTTTTAGGAATGCATAGAAAAAACCATCACGTTCGTGCATTGGCTCTAGATCAATTATCCATTTTAATCTTTCCCAATACTTCATTCCTCTTGGCTGATTTGTACTCCAATATTTACCATCGTTGTAGACAACTGGTTTTGATGCTGGTGGGGTTGTGCCATAAGGGTATAATTTTACTATTTTAAAAAACTCTTCTGCCTCATTATCTGTTTTGAAAAAAGATCGTAAAATAAGGCAGTTGAAACGATTTGGTGTTCTAACAATATTATAGCCTGCCTCTTTTGCTGCCTCTTTTGCTCCTTTTGAAACTTCCGCATTGGGTCCAAGTACGATGTGTTTTCCACCTCTACCGTTATAAACACCAGGAATACCAAGATCAAGAACAGGGCGTTGCCACATATCATTGATGAATCCAGCAGTGGGTCCTTCAGGGACATCGATTACCCATGGACCCATATCAGTATCGATCCAACCCAATATATAATCGGTTGTTCCGTTCGCTGTGATTGCCCCTTGAAGGTCATCATAGTGATCAGCATTTAGACGGAAGAAATCTCCCATCTTGTAGCCTAAACTTTCTGTATATGTGTATACAAAATCTGCCATTGATACAATGGGGAGTGCCCATATATACGTTTGTATCGCACGCTGTGACCGACGTTCTTTCTTCAAAAGTTTCGATGTCTCTTCTGTTGGGAAACTCCTCTGGAATTTTAATGTCCCAATACTTGTTTCCTTCACAACCATGTTTGCTTCATCTGATTTTTTCTCGGTTTCTGAGTAGACACTCGTTGCAACGAATGCAACAAGCAAAACAGCGATCAATATTCTAGGTTTCATTTCTTTTCTCCTTTTCTTTACTGTTGCCCATTTTTATGTACAGCCATGCCCTGGGCAACTTAAGGGCATGGTTGAATATTTGTAAACTTCGATCAATTCAGCTTCACGATATCGTCCGGGATCCAGGTCTGGTCGAAAAATTCGACACTACTTCCGAAGATGCGGAGAGCCGTCATGAAGTCTCTGCCATCAATTGACTGGATCCAGTTAGATTCCGGCGCACCTTCAGGTTTGGTCGGGCCGAAGTAGAGGTCGATGGATCCATCCTTGTTTTTGACCATGTCGTCGAATTGATTCTTTCCGGGAAACTCCTGTGAAGTCTCCGGCATTGTCCCGTCAGTGATGTTATATAGGGTGACAGCCCAGAACAATCTGGCAGGGATGCCTGCGGGAAGGTGTAGTTTGTACTTGTTGCTGCCGTTCAGCATATTGCCGTCTGCATCCTTGGCTGTGACAGGATATTTAGAGCCGTTATTGATGTAACGCATAACCATGGCCGGTGCACTGGAATAACCGAGTTGGAAAAATGAAGTGCGCGCCAAAACGTCCAGGTAACTCTCCTGCATCCACTCAGCCGTTCCTGCCGCCCAAATGCGTCCCCACTGGCGATCCTTGTAATAGAGGTTGCGTTTATCGGGTCGATCTACCATGCGCTGTGCCAGGATCATTCTCGGCGCTTTTAGCACAGCTTTCTCCAACAGTTTCTTCTGCCTGGCTGTAGGCGCAAAGGGCTGCCCTTTGATGATTCCGATGGCGGCAAGCACGCCGCGGAGTTCGGGAGTTATGGCTTTAATCGGCTCATAATCGACAAATGCTTTGAGCTTTGTCCAGTAGGCATAATCCGTTGGGTACATCATATTAAGGCGCTTGCCCGCAGCATCCGGAAATACCATCGGCTTGATGCTCTTCTCTGCAGCCCAGAGCGGGTAAACACGCGTTCCTTCTCCTACTGCAACGGCAGGGGCTGGATCAAGCCCGTTCTCACCGCCTGGCATCACCATTCTAAAGAAGAGAAGGACGTTGTAGGTGGATGAAGTATAGGTGAAGTATCCGTCCGGGACAGGTCCCTGGTAATTAGGTGGCAGTAACAGATACAGCCCCCCACGACCGCGATCAGGCCCAGCCTTACCTACATCCACCAGCGTGCGCTGGAAAAAGTCTGTGAACATACCGATAACCCCAGGAGGTGCAGCGACAACCAAGGGACCGGTTTCCTTGAGGTCTAGGTAGGACATGGCATACATGATGTCGCAATTGGGCGTTGGCACCCAGGCCTTAGCATCCATCCGGGTTTTCCACATCGTTAAGACGTTGTACCCCGCGCCAAATGCCTTCTTGGAACCGTCACGCAAGCCAATAGTATTCAATGCCGGCAGCATGGTCATGTAGGCTTGGATCGCCATGTTGTAGTAGAGCTCGTCACGCAGTTCCTGCGCTTCTTTATCACTTGGCCAATTGCCGTCATAATGCAGATTCACCATTGGCGATGCATGTTTATCCTGCGCCATGGTGGGGGGAGCAAGTCCCAGGAACAGCACCGCGAATACGAAGACTATTAATAACTTTGCTTGTTTCATGATCTTTCTCCTTTTTCAAAGTGGTTACTTTCGAGAGCAGTTAACACCGCATGCTTTCCACGATCAACTCGATCGAGTGTTATTTGGTGTCGAATCAGAGCTTCCGAGACAGGCGCTCTGCGGCGGCCGTAATGCTGTCCTGCAGCGCATCGAAGGACTGCACTGCCTGACGCTGAGCGGCATCCCAGGCGCTAAAGCCCTCATCGGCCACATCCTTCAAGAAATTGCGTGCCTCGCCGAGGCGAGTGTTCAGCTCACTGATGGCCGGGTCTACCTCGCCGGCCGACACCTTCTGGCTCACCTCGTCGCCGAGAGCGAGCAGCGCCACGGTGTGCACAGCCAGGGCGACCTGAGCCTGTTGGAGCGCCTCAATCCCGACCCGCACTCGCGCCTCCAGGATCTCCATTCTCTCTTCCTGAACACCAGCCATGACGTCGCGCCCGGTGATGCCCAGAGCCATCAGTGCCCACCCGTGCATCAGGAGGCGGATGCCGACGTAAACGCCGACCGCCCACAAGCCCGAGACCGGCCACTGCCAGACGATGAAGGCGCCCAGAGCAATGGTCACGATGCCGCTCGAGAGCGTCCAGCCCCAGCCCTCTTCGGGGCGGATCTTGAAGGCCAGAACAATGTCGACGATACCGGCAGCCACGAAGTAGGCCGCCAACACCCAGGTCAGCGCCCCAAGACCTCGATCCGGCACCGCGATCAGGAAGAACCCGGCCACGATGGTCAACCCGCCGAAGAGAAAGACGAGTACGCCCTTTCCGAAGGACGGAGCCTGGAATGCGAAAATGGTTTCCAGGATCCCGCCGGTGAGCAACAAGAATCCCAAGAAAACTGAAAACGTGATGCCGGTGAAAAGCGGTGTCATCACGGCGATGATCCCCAACATCGAAATCATGGCTCCGAAGACAAAGCTCGTCCTCGAGGCTTGACGGCCTGCGATCACTAACTCACTCCCAGTTACTGCATTATCGGTCATAGCGCTCCTCCTACATTTTTCTAGACGATCCAGTTAGTCGAAAGATCCTTGTGATGGAACGAATTTCTTTGAAGTGGAAACAGCCAAAATTTGCCAGGGAGACAGTCAGCGCCCGTACCGGCATCGCCGGCTGTGAGAGTGCTGGTACTCGCGCCCGTCGTCGAGCTCCCGCGGCGGCGAGATCTGACACAGGTCGTTGTCCGGCCAGTAGCTCTCGTCGGTGGAGTTCGGAACGCCATACCACTCGTCGAAGCCCTGGTCGGTGGGGTAGCGACCTGGCGAGTCTCCGAGGTGCCACTTGCCGAACATGCCGGTGACGTAGCCTGCGTCGGAGACGCATCGCCTTTTTCATGAATTCGTTTCTCCCTTCCCCGCGAACTCACTCCACGGGCGGAAAGATCGTGCGCCAGTCGTCTCTCATGCTGATGACCGTCCAGCCCCGGGCCTCGGCCTCGTCGAGCGCCTCGTCCAGACCACCGATCTTGGAGCCGCGGTCGTAGGCGTACTCGCGGTCGGCGTCGTCGTGATGGACGAGGACCGCGAGGCCCGTTCCGTCGCCGCCGGTGGCGTACTGCAGCATCTGCAGGTCGCCGTCGGAGTTGCCGAAGGCGGCGATCGGCCGCCGGCCGATGTGGCGGTTGATGGCCACCGGTTTGGCCGCCCTGTCGTCGATGAACGCAGCTTCCGGCAGACGCATCAGGAAGGATCGTTCGCCATCGACGCGGAACTCGGTCTCGACACTGCTGCCGATGACCTGGTGGCGGGGGATCCCGTAGGCCTCGTCAGCGAAGGTGCGCATGAACTCGATTCCTCCGGCGGACGCGATGAAGGTCGTGAAGCCGTTGGCCCGCAGGTATTCCAGAACCTCGACCATGGGCTGGTAAATGCAGGTGTCGAAGGGCCGGTCAAAACGGGGGTGCCGGGAGGTGTCGAGCCACTGCCGGGCGATCGAGCTGAACTCCTCGGCGGTCATGCCCGTGTGGGTCGCAGCCAGGATCTGCCCGATCTCCGCATGACCCATCGCCGCGAGGGCCTCACGGTCGTCCTCGAGGATCGCCTTGAAGGGCTGCTCGCTGCGCCACTCGGGATGTTCGTCGGCCAACGCCTTGACGCGATCGAGGGTGAAGAAGAGCTGGAAGTAGAGCGGTTGCTCGGCCCACAAGGTGCCGTCGTTGTCGAAGGTGGCGATGCGCGCGGCCTCGGGCACGAAGTCCGGGCTCGCCGGATCGGTGACCCGGGCGACGAAGTCGAGGATCGCCTGTTTGACCTCCCCGTCATTCCAGGACGGCAGGGCGTCCGAGGCTGCGGCGGGTTGACCGCTGTCTCCCTGCGGACTACAGGCCAGCAGAAGGGTGAGCGCCAACACACCAAGGATCGTGCTTGTGATTCTCATGGTTCATTCCTTTTGAAAAGCGGGCGGGCCCGGAGGCCCGCCCGTTTGATGGGTCAGTCGGCGTCAGCGCGCGCCGGGCGAGTTCATCTTTTCCATCACCTGGTCGATGGTGAAGCTCGCCGCCTTCATGCGGGGTGGGTACTCCGTGAAAGACGCCAGGAACCTCGCAACGTAGGCCTGTGCCGGAATTGCAAGGTAGAATTTGTCGATCATCCAGTCGTAGTAGTTGTTCGACGTGAAAAAGGCGCGCTCATAGGGATCGCGGCGCAGGTTGAAGATATACGGGATGCGGAGTGGGACCCACGGATCCGCCCAGACCGCGAGGGTCCCCATCGTCTTCTGCTGCAGGAAGATCAACTTCCACTGCCCGTAGCGCAGGGCGGTCAGGTCCCCCGTGTCCGAGAAGTAGACGATCTCCTTGCGAGGGCTTTCGACTCCCTGCGGGTCCTTGAGGTGCTCGGTGATGTCGTAGCCGTCGAGGTGGACCTTGTAGTCGCGACCCATGGCTTTGTTGGAGTAGCCGTCGAGGAGGTCCTCCTTGATGTCCTTCTTGCCGGCGGCGGCGAGGAAGGTGGGCAGCATGTCCATGTGGTGCACGATGCCGTTGGAGACTGAGCCGGGCTTGATAACGCCGGGCCAACGCATCACGCAGGGCACGCGCCAGCCGCCTTCCCAGTTGGTGTTCTTTTCGCCCTGGAAGGGGGTGGCGCCGGCGTCGGGCCAGGTGTTGTAGTGCGGTCCGTTGTCGGTCGAGTAGTGGACGATCGTGTTGTCGGCGATACCGAGCTCGTCGAGCAGATCGAGGAACTGACCGATGTGCAGGTCATGCTCGATCATGCCGGCCTGATACTCGTCCACATGATGACCGGCGATCTCGTCCGCTTTGTCCCGCATCTCTTCGCTGACATGCGTCCGGAAATGCATCCGCGTGCCGTTCCACCAGACGAAGAAAGGCTTGCCCGCCTTTTGCTGGCGGCGGATGAAGTCGATCGCGGCCGCGGCCGTCTCGTCGTCGACGGTCTCCATGCGCTTTTTGGTCAGCGCACCCGTGTCTTCGATGCGTCCGTCCGCGTAGCTGTGGATCACACCGCGCGGACCGAAGGCGTCGTCGAAGGTCCGGCCGTCGGCCAGGACCACGTCGTTCGGGTAGTCCTCGTCCTCCGGCTCTTCTTCCGCGTTGAGGTGGTAGAGGTTACCGAGGAACTCGTCGAACCCGTGGTTCGATGGCAGATGCTCGTCGCGATCGCCGAAGTGGTTCTTGCCGAACTGGCCGGTGGCGTAACCCTGGTCCTTCAAAAGCCCGGCGATCGTTGGGTCGAGGATATTGATGCCCTTCTCGGCACCCGGCAGGCCGACCTTGGACAGGCCCGAGCGGAAGACGCTCTGGCCGAGCATGAACGATGCCCGCCCCGCGGTGCAGCTCTGCTCCGCGTAGTAGTCGGTGAAGAGGATGCCCTCGTTGGCGATGCGGTCGATGTTTGGGGTTTGGTAGCCCATCAGGCCCCTGGTGTAGGCGCTGATATTGGACTGGCCGATATCGTCACCCCAGACGACCAGGATGTTTGGCTTGTCCTGGGCGGCGGCAGTGACAGCGACCACCACGATGGCGACTAGAACACAGATACGTTTCATAATCGATACCTCCTATAAGCGTGGATCATTAACCTTCTGGGCGATTTACATGAACTGCATGTTGAGCGCCAAATAGATCTGGAACTCCGCCTGTTCTTGATCTCGTTTCTCCTTTCTACGCGAGATCACTCCACCGGCGGGAAGATCGTGCACCAGACGTCCCACATGTTGACGGCCGCTCAGCCGTCATGGCCTCGGGAACTGCCAGGGGTCTCACAATCAAATCCCATTATCAATTTGCGCTGCGGAGAATCTTTTCTCGGCGTTGCTCATCGGTCTATACAAAATCGGCAAAATACCGCGACTCGTATCCGACCTCAGCATCGACTTTCTCGAATTTGATTTTTGCGGAGACGGTCGAATTTCGTTCAACCTGTCGCGTGCGGTTTGTCTGAGTTACCACCTGGTCGCGCAGCGGCCAGCGTCGTGGACGGTAGTTCACCGTAGACTGCCTTGTATCGTTGAGCGAATCGACCCCAATCCCACACGCCGTGACGCGCTGCGATGCGCGACACCGTTTCATCAGGCCGCGCGTCGCGCAACGAGATTCGTATTTCTCGAAGCTGCCAACACGCGATCAACTGCGTGAGAGGCAGACCGAAATGCTCCCTCACGACAGTGCGGAGCGTCCGCTCGGACACCTCGGCGCGGCGGGCCAGCGTGGCGACAGATTCAAGATGACGCGAGGGCGAATTCAGAAGCTCGCAAACCCGAGAAATCATCTGTTGGCGTGGTATTTGCCGCCGACCTCTTGCCATCTCGCTGTCGAATGAGGTCGCTGACGCGCCGATAAAAACGCTGGTCAGCTCCTCGGCCATGGCACGCTGTGCTGCCCGGCTCTGAAACGTGTTGTCGGAGGCCGCCGCTGTCATGATCCTATCTACGAGGCTGACCAGGACTCGCCGTGTCGCTGGAGAGATTTCAAGATGCTCGGTGCCGGTCATCAGCCGCTCGGTCTGCGTCGGATCGAATCCATCGACGGATTCGATGAATCGCTTGACCGGCATGAAGAGGCAGGCATAGCGACTCACGCCCGCGGAGTAGGAGTAAATCTGGGCGCCGGGTCGAGCCAGGATCAGGCTTTTCTCATCCATCGTCACACCGAGAGCCCGCATCTGCGTCGGTGAGGGCAACCCCACAAAGATGCCCACCTGCCCGGCCAGTCCTTCGCCCTCATAGTAGTTGGCCCCGCCTTCCTGCGACACCTGCAGACCGACATCCTCGAGATACAGCGTTTCTTGACGGAACGGCGCCTTCTCGCGGGCGGTGAGCACTGTGCGACCATTCACAACAGCAATCGAGGCATCGAACTCCTCGAAGCTCATCACTTCAAGCGTCAGGACCGCACTGGTCTCGTGGCCTTGAACTTCCTCATCCATAAAGTTGAGTCATTGACCTTCCGGCACTGTATCTTGCGACGCTTGTTCAATCAAGGAAATGTGGGGCCGAAATTTCCGATTAATTGCCGATTCTGGATAGATCGGGAACTCAATCTCGTCCAATACTACTGCGCAGCGTACAGATGACAAAAATTCAAGGAGGACAGCCATGGGCACGAGTCAGCTGATCGCCCTCGTGTTTGACAATCGACAATCTGCCGGGAAGCACCTGAACGAGCTGAACCGCCTCCAGAAGAATCAGCTTCTGACCATCGAAGGTGCAGCCGTGCTCGAGATCGACGAAAACGGAAAGCCCACCATCCATTGGCCTGACACGTTGGCCGAGAAAGGCCTCTTGGCGGGTTCGGTGGTGGGCGGGGCTGTCGGCACGCTGGTCGGCGCGATGACGCTGAACCCAATTATCGGCGGCGTGCTTGGGGTTTTGGTCGGATCCGTCAGCGCCGCGGGGGCCGGAGCGGTGACCGCCGCCGGCCTCGAGGACGGCTTTCTGACCGATCTGGCGGCACAGCTCAGACCTGGGTCTTCGGCGCTGTTCATTCAGGCGGCCAGCGATCGGCCCCACACCGCGATGCTCGAGATGAAACCACCTGGGGGCAAGATACTCAAGACTACCCTCAGTCCGTTCGAGGAGGAATACCTCCAAAAGGCCCTCGAGGGCAGTCTCAACGACCTCCGTTAACCGACGAGCCGCCGCGGCTGAAGTACGAATTCACATGAGTGGTCAACTGTGCTGAGAATAGCGCGTTCACCGCTCGTCGGATCCGCCGTCGGATGGCACTGGCGGAACCGCCGATCCGAAGGACAGGTGATAGTTGACCAAGTCACGCAGGGACCAGTCCGTCATCGTGAGCTGCGGTTGTCTGAGGTTCATTTGGGGTGAAGTCACCTTGCGCTGAACATGACTTTTGATGTCTGTTGTTCCATTGGCGACAGATCCTGCGTGATTTCTTCAATCTTCCGACGGCTGGCTGTTCCGGGTTGGTTCGGCCGTCGATTCTGCATCCGACTGCGGCGGCATGGCGGGTTCTTCGTCCCTTCTGATGACCGAGAAGCCGGGCGACACGATCTCGACGCCGGCGCGGTGAAAGGCGTCCAGGATGTTCTGTCGGAGGGCGGCGCGAATCCCGCCGAGGGGCGGGGGACCGCTGGTGAAGGCTCTCAGGGTGTAGCCCACAGCGTGGTCTTCGAGGCTCGTTTGCAGCACGACCGGCGGTGGGTCCGAGCTGATCTTCGGCGTTGCCTTCGCCGCCGTCACGAGCAGCTCGTCGACCGTTCTCCAGTCCACGTCGTAGCTGATGGTGACAGTCGTGGTGAACCCCAACCGCCCCTGGGTCGCGGCCGGGGTGAAGTTGACCACGTGATCTCGCAGCACCTCGCCGTTGGGGATGGTGACCTGTTCGTTTCCAGCGGTGCGAAGTCGGGTCACCAACAGTGTCCTGCGCACGACCTCCCCTTCGGTCTTACCGACCCGTATCCAGTCGCCGATCTGGAAGGACCGGGTGTAGACCAGCACGACCCCGGCGATCGCATTACCCACGGCGGCGGTCGAGCCGAGGGTCAGGAGCGCCCCGACAAAGAGCGACACGGCCTTGAACGCCTGCTCGTCGGCTCCTGGAAGGAGGGGAAAGATCCGGATCAGCAAGAAGGCAAACACCAACGCCCGCACCAGTTTGTAGGTCGGATCGGCCCAGTCGGGATAGAAGCCGGGGATCTTCACCGCACCGCTCTCGAGAGCATGAACGGCGATGTGGAGAAATTTGAGGAAGAACAGAGTCAGCGCCGTGATGACCACGATCTCGAGCGCGTTTGGCAGATAGCCGACGAATGCTCGCCACAGTGCGATCACCGGTGCGGCCACGAACTCGAAATACCGATCCGACAACGCCTCAGTGGCTGGGAAGAGCCGCAACACGAGGGTGATGTAGATGTCGATGAGCACGACCGCGGCGATGACGTGGAACAGCCCGAGCGCGATTTTGACGGTCCGCTGGATCCTTTCGGCGGAGACCATCTCCCAGCGTTGAACCCGGAGAGTGATCTCCCGTCGTTCGATGCGCGCCTGGTAACGCTCCCGGAGTCGCCGAAAGGCGCGCGCCAGCAGCGCGAGAGCGACGATGAGCACCAGTGATGCCAACAGCGCCGCGACCGCGCCCCGGACGTTCACATCCGAAAGACTCAGACCGCGGGTCCACTCCATAAAGGTCGATGTCATGGTCGGCTCCTCGGCGTAGGAGTGGAGAGTGTCGGCTCCGCTGGACCTGGCTTCATTGTCAAGACCGGGTCCCTCAGTCTGCGGATGAGGCGTCCCGAACGATGTCGCCGAGCGCCTTGGCGCCCCTGGCGAGGGCAATGATGACTATGCCGTTGAGGATCAGCTTGATGCCGACGAGGATGGCCACCGCCACGTCGCCGGACACTCGGCCACTGGCGCCAGATGAAGATCCCGAGCACGAGGCTGACGGCGCCGCTGAGCATCATCCAGACACCGCCACGCGCCCGGCGGCAACTGCGAGCCCGAGGACGATCTCGCGATGCCGTCGAAAGATGAAGTATGACGATGGCGACGATCGTGATCGCCTTCAAACCGAAAGCTGGATCGAGAATCATCATAGCTCCAGCCACGACCGACAACCCACCGAAGAGAAGGCGCAACAGGAAAGCGCCCCACGACGGCGAGAGAAACAAAAAGACCACTCGGAGCAGCCCCGATAGCAGCAGTAGTATCCCGACCCCGACCGCGATCGCCATGCCTGACTGCTGCGGCACCGCCAGCGCCAGGACTCCTATTATGATCAGCCCAACGCCGATCCAGGTAGCCGATTTCGTGATGCTTCCAACCCCAGATGCTTCAGCCTCGTTCATTGCTCCTCCTCCCATGTTCGTGTCGATTGGCAGATGCCGCCAGAAAACCATTTCGAGGAATGTTGGCTAACTGCCGGATTTCTGGCGGAGTCGTGATGTCGAATCCGGCCCGATAAACGCGCCGGGATCATCACACCGAGTTGACCCCGAGCCCGCGCGACACATGAGTTCCTCCGTCTTGGGCGTCCGATTGCTCGGCACATCTTCTTGAATCTCGTTCAGTCAACCGAAATCGCTTCGCGCAGTCTAGCAGGGGTTGCCCTCGACAAATCAGATCCTGCGCACGAGTTTCTCCTGTTGACGCGTGGATATGGTTGGGTGTCTCAGAGGCTGCGGGATCGCAGGGTCCTTCCAGCTCGATCTGCCTAACAAACTGCTGACGTTCTTCACCTTCCGCCAACGCC
>PVMK01188722.1_pt1 | contig 20093 bp, 20 predicted proteins | sample 1853481 | NCBI WGS metagenome assembly PVMK01 (sample SAMN08533507, study PRJNA380276) | Marine sediment metagenome, whole genome shotgun sequencing project. | reverse complement strand
AGAATCATATAGTTCTGCAAAATTTTATCCTCAGGAAATTGCACGCGTTGAGGAGCCTGCTGTCTTTCGTGAATTTCGAATTGCACGTGTGTCAATATTTCCCATCAGGTATTCGCCTGCAAAACAGGAAATAGAAGCTTTTTCCTCAATTACAATCCGTGTTAATTATGGACCAGGATTCGGAATTAATCCAAAGTTAAGTCCCCAAAAAACGATAGCTCCTTCATTTGATAAGCTGTACCGAAGCTTTATCTTTAATTATGATGAAGTTCTTCAGCAAAGATATGGTGGAAGAACGGAAGGTCATGATATTATGCTTTGTATCATGCCAGATATTTATATAGAAGAGTTTCAACCTTATGCTGACTGGAAGCACAAATCCGGAACTGAGATTATAGTTACAAAATTCAGTGAGATTGGCGCAAATCAAACTAATCCGGATATCATTAAAAATTATATCTTAAGTGTTTATAACACCTGGGTAAATGTTCCTACACATATCTTAATTGTCGGAGATAAAGGTTCACCGGCTGGCAATGCACCGGTAAAATATTGGACAGGCTGGGGGTGGACTTTTGTAAATGAAGATTACTTTGTAGAGCTTGAGGGAAATGATTACTTCCCTGAAATGATGATTGGCAGATTTACTAATTACAATGGTACCAACGGTGGGGGTGAATACATATTGCAGGTTATGGTTGATAAATTTCTGAAGTATGAAAGATATCCATATACTGGAGAGACTGCCTGGTATAAAAAAGGTACTGTCTGTTCAAATAATGCTTATCCAACTCAGGTACCAACAAAAAGGTTTGCTGCACAACGTATGCTTGAATATGGACATTTTACTTCAGTAGATACTATGATGAGTAATTCGCAGTGCACATATGATGTGAGTGATATTGTCGCAGCTATTAATAATGGAAGAAGCTATCTTAATTATAGGGGTGAGGGATGGTATGATGGCTGGCATGCAAACTGTTATTATTTTAATACTTCACATGTAAATAGTTTGAATAACGGCAACAAGCTGACTTTTGTTACGAGTATCGGATGCGGTGTAGCTGCGTTCGATCAAGGAAATGTTTTCGGTGAAGCCTGGATAGAGATGGGTTCATTAACAGAACCGCCAAGGGGCGGTTGCGCTTTTATAGGACCAACTTCTAATACACACACTTACTGGAACGATAATATTGACAAGGGTATTTATGTCGGAATGTTCCAGGAGGGTCTAGACAGTCCGGGAGAAGCTCTACTTCGGGGTAAATTATATATGTATGAAGTATTTGGTAATACTATGGAGGTCGAATACCACTATAAGGTTTATTGTGTGCTCGGAGATCCAAGTATGCATATTTGGAAAGATATTCCAAAACCGGTTACGGTAACTTATCCAAATGAAATCTATGTAGGGTTCAATCAGTTACAAATTACAGTAACCGAAACATCCAGCGGTTTACCTGTTAATAATGCACGAATATGTATTTCAGGAAACGATGTTTATGTAACCGGCACTACTGATGCTTCTGGTACAGCTATTTTGGATGTGACGCCTGCTTCTGCAGGTACTCTTAATCTTACAGTAACCGGCGGAGACGTTGTTCCTAAAGAAGAATCAATAATAGTATCAATCGGGATAGAAAACATAACTCCGCACGGGGACCCTTTCGTTACAGATCTTGATGGAAATGATGACGGGCTGATAAACCCGAATGAAAACTGTTCGATAACTTTTACACTAAAAAACTGGGGAACGATTACCTCAAATGGTGTCTATGCAATTCTTTCAGTTCCAGACAGTGTAAAAACTTACGTTGAAATGATAACTGACTCGGTGACTTTTGGAAATATTGCACCTAACGATTCTATACCCGGTGCACCATTCCAGTTCTATGTAAAACCGGAATGTCCTGTTGGTTATGAAATTCCTTTCCAGCTTCACGTTTCAAGTACAACTTCTTCATGGGATTATATTCATAATGAAGAAGTCCATGGCTGCAAACTTAATTTCGATGAGTTTTTCGTAGATGATGAAGGGAGCGTTCTTCGTAATTACAGGATGGACCCGGGTGAAACGGTGAAAGTAACATTTAAAATTTTAAATACAGGTGATGATAATGCCCCGGATGTTACAGGCATAATCAGCACCAACGATCCCTATATGACAATCGTTGATTCAATGGCTGTTTTCGGTACAATTTTGCCGGACAGCAGTTCCATTAATGAATCTGATACTTATACTATAACTGTTAGTGCAAGTTGTCCAGTTAAATACAATGCTATTTTCACATTAAAGCTTTCAACTGAGAATGGATTGTACCCTTACTCATTAACAGATTCCGTAACGCTGCCGGTTGCAATGCCCTCTGCTTCAGATCCAACCGGACCAGACCTATATGGATATTACGCATATTCAAGTCATGATGTTCTCTGGGATCAGCACCCAGAATACAACTGGGTAGAAATCGAAGCGATTGGAACAGAGATACCTAAGCCGGGCGGAGTAAGCGATTTTACTCAAACTGTAAATCTGCCATTCAACTTTAAATATTACGGAAACAATTTTACACAACTAAGAATCAGCGGCGATGGCTGGATTGCTTTCGGCAGTGGAACACAAACGAAATCTCTGAACTATTCGCTCCCTTGTTTGGATACACTCAACAATATGACTGCAGTGTTCTGGGACGACTTCTTTTCTAATGGACCACAAGGCGGAGGAAAATTATTTTATTACTCTGATGAGAATGATCATAGGTTTATTATTGAATGGGATAAAGTGCCACATAAATCCGAGATTACAGATAAAGAAACTTTTGAAATAATTCTTCTTGATCCTGCTTATTATCCGACACCTACAGGTGATGGAGAAATAATATTTCAATATAAAGAAGTCGAAGAGGCAGGAAGCTGTACAGTTGGCATAGAGAATAACACTGAGGATGTCGGTCTGCAATATTTATATAATGAAATTTATGATGCAACCGCAAATGAAGTGATAAATGGTTTCGCAATAAAATTTACTACTGACAGTGCAACAGTTGTTTCAGTTGGGGATGAAAATAATACTGAAAGCATCCTACCTGATGCGTATGTGTTAGAACAAAATTATCCTAATCCATTTAATCCTGAAACAAGGATAAAATATGCAGTACCGGAGACGGGACACGTAACTTTAAGGATATACAATATCCATGGTCAGCTTGTTAAAACATTACAAGATGCAAATCAATCAGCAGGTAGGTATGAGAGAATATGGGATGGTAATAATGAATTTAACAATAAAGTAAGTTCCGGTGTCTACTTCTACCGGCTGCAATCGAATGACTTTATGCAAGTTAGAAAAATGGTTCTGTTGAAGTAGTTTTTAACTGCCGGGATATTATTTCGGCACAAAAAAATGAAATTCAAGTTAATATTATATTTCTCATTGGCATTAACGATATTTATGCTCATAAATTTCGGACAAATAAACGTTCTTGCCAATGGTCTATCTCGTTCCTCAGGGAGTAAAGTGGAAGTTGATATTATTATTGTCACATCATCCTGTGAAGATGTAACGTTAGTTCCTAATGAATTTGTTCTTTACCAAAATTACCCTAATCCTTTTAATCCAGATACTGCAATCCAATACGAATTACCAACATATACAAATGTTCAATTAAAGATTTGCGATATACCTGGCAATGAAGTGAGAGCCTTAGTAAATGAATATCAACAGCCGGGTAAAAAGATTTATGAATGGGATGGTAAAGATAAAAGCGGCAGAGTTGTTAGTTCCGGTGTTTATTTCTACCAGCTGCAAACCAGGGGATTTTTACAAACAAATAAACTTATGCTGCTCAAATAAGAATGTATCATAAAAAATGAAATATTAAAATTATAAAATGTATGTATCTGTAGTTTTATTAATAATTATTCTTCTTTCATCCATATTTGGCATAATTGAGTTTGCCCGTCATCAAAAACGAATTTTTTCAATCCCCATACGAATTCATGTAAACGGAACAAGGGGAAAGTCTAGCGTAACCAGGTTAATTGGCGCTGCACTGCGGGCAGGAGGAATTAAGACCATTACAAAAGTTACCGGCACTTATCCAAGATTAATTTTGGAAGATGGAAGTGAAGCTGAGATTTATAGAAAAGAGAGCCCTAATATTATAGAACAGTTATCTATTGTCAAGTATGCAGCCATAAGAAAAACAGAGGCAATTGTAATGGAATGCATGGCATTACAGCCGCAGTACCAATGGATTACGGAAAAACAAATGATTCATGCAACAATAGGTGTTATAACTAATATTCGTTTAGATCATGTTGATGTTATGGGACACACTCTTCCTGAAATTGCTAATGTTTTGAGTAAAACAATTCCCGATAATCAAAATTTTTTTATGACGGAGACCGGTGCTTCTGATGTTCTGAAAAAAACAGCCGATAAAAATAATTCTTTAATACATATATCTGATCCGGATTCAGTTTCTAACAAAGAGATGGAAGGATTTAGTTATATAGAACATAAAGAAAACGTTGCAATGGCTTTGGCGGTATGCAAACATCTTGGGTTGGATTATAATACAGCTTTGAATGGTATGTACAAAGCAAACCCGGATGCCGGTGCTCTGAAACTATACAGGGTGAATGCCTTCAGTAAGGTTATTAACTTCTATAACGCCTTCGCAGCAAATGATTATCAATCCACTTTAATGATCTGGAATATGATTAAGGAAGAAATTGGTTTCAAAGGTCCTAAAATCATTTTGCTGAATACCAGGCATGATAGAATGGATAGAGCTAAACAGTTAACTGAAATGCTTGGTAAAAATTTAAGTGATGAACTGGATTATTTAATGTTAATCGGGCAATCAACTGATGTTGTAAAAGATTTATCGATATCGGAAGGAGTAGACCGGAGCAAAATTATAAATTTAGGATGGACTGAACCATCATTAATTTTTGAAGAAGTTTTATCATACACCGACGATGAATCCACTGTAGTTGCAATAGGTAACATGGGTGGTATTGGGGGTAAGGTAGCTGACTTCTTTGAGAATAGGAGTATGAGTCATGGTTGAACTCGCTATAACTTTGGGACTAATTTTTAGTTTACTTTCCTATGAGATATTTGGTTTGGCTGCAGGCGGTATTGTTGTACCGGGTTATATTGCGTTACAATTATCTCAACCCGATAGGCTTGCTGGGATTATAATTGTCAGCCTGGTTACATATCTTTTTATAAAAATATTGGGTAACTATACATTCCTTTACGGGAGAAGACAAATGGTTGTATGTCTGTTGGTCGGATGTTTATTAGCAAATTTTTCCCGTCACTTTTTATTAATTGATATAACGACAAGCACAGTTCAGCTGCAGGCCGTGGGCTGGGTTGTTCCCGGTTTAATAGCTCATTGGTTTGGTAAACAAGGTATTTACAAAACTCTGTGTGTACTTTTCATTACATCAGTATTGGTAAGGTTACTGGTAATTATTTTATTTAATGGCGAGTTACTTCCATAATGATATTATATAGGAGCAGTAAATAAAATGTATTTGTTCAGCGCCGGTTCAAAAAGAGTATTAAGTGTTTTAGCACTCTTCGCTTTACTTGCTTTTCTTGCAGTAGAAAATGGGAAGGTAGATGTTAAACGTAAATGGTACAATCAAAAACTTGAGGCATCTAAGCTGGCTAAAGAAGCAGCAGATTACTTAAAAGATTATCGTTTGCATAAAGGTGTTTTTGTTGATGCTCTAAATGATCCCAACGAAACAGCATTAATCGGACAGGACATAACATTAATTACTACTGACCGCGGATATATTGAAGCTAAGTTAACTGCTACAAATCCAAATTTTGCAGCAGTAATTGTTGATATGCTTATGGAATCTGAACTGAAGAAGAATGACTTAGTTGCAGTTGCTTTTACCGGGTCACTCCCAGGATTAAATATTGCGGTACTTTCTGCTTTACAAACCTTAAACTTGAAACCAATAATAATTACATCAGTTGGTGCATCAAACTGGGGTGCTAACGATCCTTACTTTACCTGGCTTGACATGGAAAGAGTACTCTATGATTCAAAAATATTTAAATATAAGTCTATAGCGTCTTCTTTAGGCGGGGGGCTTGACAAAGGCAGGGGACTCAGCCCCGATGGGAGACGATTGATAAGAAATGCTATTGAAAGAAACAAAGTGGAATTCATTAATGAGAAACACCTTGAGAACAGCATTGTAGAACGTATGAAGATTTACAATATGAAAAGCAAAGGTGATCCTTTCAAAGCATTTATCAACGTAGGTGGTGGTATAGCAAGTCTTGGGTCAACTGAAAATATACAGTTTATTTCAAGCGGATTATCCACATCACTCGCAATGAAAAATTTTCCCCGGAGAGGTGTTCTGATTCTGATGGCAGAGCAAAACATTCCCATTATTCATATGCTAAATATTACGCAACTTGCACGCAAATATGGATTACCAGTTAGCCCAACGCCGCTTCCGCTTCCCGGTGAAGGTGAGATCTTTATTCAAAGACAATATAGCGTGACTTTAACAGTTATTACAACAATATTTTTAATGATAGCAATTGCTCTTGTTTTTATTATGGATAAGAAACGGCACCGTCTTGGAGCAGAACAGATACCAATTCAAAAATCCGTTGCATGAAAATTGAATTGTTTAAATATCATTGTTCACAACACGTATAAAAGAAAATGAAATGAAATATCTGAAATTCCTGATTTTGATCCTGATATTAGTTATCCCTTTGAATCCGATTTTCGCAGATTCAAAAACCAAGGTTCTTAAACCTAAAAATGCTACAACAAAAATTAAGACAATTATCTCGGGGAAAAGCAGAGATTATTATCCCGTTTCAAAAAATAATCCTTCGATAATTTCCGTAAAGGGACCGGGAAAACTACGGGTTATTACGAGAGTACAATTCAACTCCGATGAGAATAATGAACTGGATTATGTGATTCGCTGCAGGCTCGACGGTGTTGATATGGAAGATGTTGAATTTGAAAGTGTGAAAAGATCAAATACTGCGCTTTACAGGTACGATTTACTTGGAGTACCCGGTGCCGGGAAAGATTTGATATTGGAACTCGGGCGGGGTGAACACACAATTGAGTTATGGTGCAGGGCAGAATTTCCTAATGTTAACGCGAGGTACCTGTTTACTAAAACAAAAGAGAAGAAAATTGATTGGGTATCTCTTTGTCCTGTGTATCCTAATGAACCCGTTGATCTTATAACCAGGGAAAATATTATCCATTATTTTCGTTTCTCCAAAAGTAAGCCCTTAAGAATGAAGATTACTGGTCCGACTATACTAAGGGTTTTGAATCGTACGGAGAACCATTATACTATGAAGGGTAGAATTAATTATAGGCTTCAGGTTAAAGAAGAAGGGGATATCAAGCGTACTTATCTTCTTAGTAGTGTTCGCTCCGAAATAACTTCCTATAAGAAAGATGGTGAAAAAATTCCCGGTAAAGCCAAGGAAATTATTATTAATGTTCCGGGCGGGACACATATTTATGAAATTATTCCGTTAGATAAAGATAAAAATTCAATACTGGGAAGAATTCTGTTTCCTAAAAATGATATTAAATTGGAAGAGTAAATAAAAGTTATGAAAATAAATATATCCTGTTTCGGTATTCGCTTTCTTTTCTTATACCTGCTGATATTTTCTTTCTCACTAAGTGAGAATGTATTAGCACAAAAAGATACGAAAAAGAAATCCTATCATTGGGAGGTTCGTCTCTCTGTGGGCACTGTGTATGATAATAATATATTAAAATATTCTGATAAGTACATTGAGAGATTTATAAATTCAGAAGATGAAGGCAGATATCACATCAGTAGTTACGATGACATGGTCTTTCCATATTCTGTGGGTATCTCATATAGAAATAATTTTATCGGAAATTTAACTACAATATTATCAGCAGGTTATAATTCCAATGCATATTCTTATAACGGCATTAAAAATTGGGGTCAGTTTAATGTTAGTTGGCGGCAACTTGTAGCAAGATTTTCAACCTTTCTTATTTCTTACTCACATATTCCCAATTTCTATATACGGCATTTTCGTGATGATGATTGGGTTGAGCAAATTTGGATATACTCCTGAAACATATCAACCTTATGAGTTTTCAAAAGATAGTTACAATGTGTGGTTTCAACAATATTTATTCAAGAAAAAAACAAGGGTGCGTCTTTATTTTTCGTATATGAAGTATTTTCATAATGAACATTATACTGAATACGACTGCGATAATAATTTATATGGATTCAGGGTTTACCAATTATTATCAAAAAGTATTAGGGTAGATGCCGGTTACAAGTACGTCACCTCTGATGCGAAAGGAATTGATGAAGCAAACGATATAACTGAAGATGATATTGCTAACCGGGGGGACGCTACTTATAAAGAACATATTTACAGCGTAGGAGTTGCAGTCAAGTTTCCCAAAGTATTCGGATTAAGGAATGATATCAATATTACCGGGCAGTACCAAAAGCGTTTTTATCAGACTGACCATTTTTTAGAGTTGGACCCCCTACATGCCGGACGCTACGACTCAAATATCCGGATTTATTCAAGGTATAATTTGATTATACATAGTTATTTATCTCTTACCGCATTTTTCAATTGGATTTACAGGGATACTGAAACAACAGCGGAATTGAACCGGCAATATGTATCTAACGAAAAAGATTACAGCCAATATCAAATAGGAATTAAAATCAATTATAGAATTAAATTTTAAAAAACAATAAATTAAAACTTATTAAGGAATATAAAATGTTAAGATTCTCTTGTACTCTTCTTCTCGTAAGCTTATTATTACTAAACTGCGGAACACCTGTTGATCCAGAATCGATTGATGGAGATGATGGTGGATATAAAATCGTGAGCAAGTATGCTACTTCAGGATATGCGCAGGATATTTTATTGAGAGATTCATTGGCGTACATATCACAAGGGCAAGGCGGCTTAATCATATTAAGTGTTTCGAATCCGAAAGAGCCAAAATTTGTTTCAGAGGTTACGTACGGCTTAAGGGGATACTCATATAAGTTAGCTAAAAAAGACAGCGTAATTTATCTTGCGGCAGGTGCTTTCGGAGTAAGCATCGTAAATGTTTCTGATCCGGTACTGCCCGTAATTATACCGGAAATTCGTGTTATTTACCCCGCAAAAAATTTTCATATTATGGGAAATTACCTATTTACGGCTGTAAGCGAGGAAGGAATTAACATATCTAAAATAATTGATCCTGCACACCCGGATATAAGGCAGACATTTTTTGTACCGGGTTATGCACAGGCGGTTTGTACTTCAGCTGACAGCAATTTCCTGTTCATTGCCAGTGGTGAGGTAGGATTCACAATTTTTGATATATCTGATTTCCAGGACGGTTACAATGTTTATCCTTTTGTAGGTTGGCTTGATACACCCGGTTTTGCTGAAGATGTAACAATTCACCCTGATCTTCCGGTTGCATTTCTTGCATGTGGAACCGGGGGTCTGGTGATTGTTGATTATTCTGACACTGCAAATGTGAAAATTGTGGGAAGCTCTAGTACAGGAGGTTATGCTAAAGAAGTGGTATATAAAGAAAATAAAGTTTATGTGACCACGGAGTTAAGAGGGTTGCAAATTTTCGATGTAACTAATATTAATTCACCAATGCGAATCGGTACCGTTGAAACCAAATATGCAATGGGTTTAGCGGTTGAGGATAACTATGTATATGTTGCTGATGAACAAGAGGGTTTGATAATTATATCAATTCCATAATTAATATGCTGGCAAAGATATAATTGGATAAAATAAAGATTGGTGATTGAATATTTTGGGAGAACTTTAGCGAAGTTCAAACTTTTTTTCTGCAAGTAGTGTTTTGTAGAGATACACGCGGAAGATATAATTACCGGGCAGCCTCTTCTTTGGAGTAATAGAGATAGAACTTTTTATAGTTGAAGAGGAATCACCCGGAGAGAGAGCGATCTTTTTGCTATAAAAAGAATTACTGTCCGGTCCAATCCATTCTACTTTAAATTTCAGTTCGTTGTTTAAGTAATCATCTCGATTCTCCAGGTCGATGATGGCACGAACTTTTGCTTTATTCTTAATAGTGAAAACTGTTCCTGCGCCAATCATTTTGCCTGTCTTCTTTCCAATTTTTCTATAGAGAATAATATTTGCGGTGATATCAAATTCTTTACCAGTTATTATTACCTCATCACGGAGCTCAAACTTCTTCTCAGCAATTAGTTCCCGGAAAAGGAAAAATCTGATTAAGTAATTACCGGGCATCCGCTTCTCCGGAGTAATAGTGATCGAGCTATTAATTGTTGAGGATGAATCATCGGGAAGGAGATCAATTCTTTTCCTGTAAAATGATTTACCATTTGGTCCAATCCATTCGGCATGGAACATCATCTCTTTATCCAGAAAATATTCGATTCTCAAGATCGAAAAAGGCATGAACTTTTGCTTTATCCATTATAGTAAAAACTGTTCCTTCCCCAATCCTCTTGCCTGTCTTCCTTCCCACTTTTCTACAGAGCGTGATATTTGCACTTACACCATCCGTTGCTTTGGTGAATAAACGATGGTTGAATCCTCGCTAATGGTAGGCGTTTCATTCCGGCTTGAACATCCGGAGAGTGCTGGAATTAGTGAAGCGATAAGGAACAGGGCTATAGTTGTACATTTAATGGTTTTCATACTTCATCTCTTATCCACCATTACAGCATACGAATGATGAAATTCTTTGCTGCGTTTTTTTACACCGTAAAACCATTTTGATAGCGGAAACATTACTACCAGCATTACAACAACTCCGATGAGAGTGGCTGTCACATCGCCTTCACGGTAGAACAGCCCTATTCTTTTCGAAAATATTCCGAGGATTGCAATATGCATACCGTAGAAAAACAGAGGCACCTTTCCAGCGGTATCCAGCAAAGTTAACAGCTTAGGAGCAACTTTTCCAATGGCTATGAGGATGCTGATTGAAAGGACAACCAAACCGATAAACCAAAGACTGAAGTAAAGACTCGGCGGATATTTTTGATCGAAGAAAAATGAGTAAGACCCGAAATCAGAGAACGGAAAAATGTTGCCATATCCACGGCTCATCCTTATTACGATAGCTAAAAGAATAGAAACTGTTGTAATTCCAAGACCCATCAGGATACGTTTTTTATCTGTCTTCCAGGCACTTAGCCATCCATTAGCTATCACCGAACCGATGATTGCTACAGCAAACCATGGAATGACCGGGTATTTATTAAACTTACCAGAGTCGATAAATGTCTGCATTAAAGCTTGTTCCCACCAGACCTCTGGGTCGTAGGGAATATTTAACAGAAAGGGGATGAATTGCCAGGATTGCTAACGCTATTGCTAATTGAACCTGCCAGCGCAATCCTATAATAGTAGTTTGCATAATCATCGAAAGCCCGATGCACGCTATAATTCCAAAGTGCCACGGATTAAAAGTGCTGAAACCGCCCCAGGATGAGTTCACCCAGGTTATTTGCAGTAGAATAAGGAAGAGACCTCGCTGAATAAGTTGCCGGCGTATAGTCCAGCCGGGTGTGCCTTGATTAATTTTACGGTGATATGCCCACCAAACCATTGCTCCATTCATCATAAGAAAACCGGGAGCGCAAAGATAACTCGAATACCTGAGTGCAAACTGTCCCCAGCTATCGAAAGAGCGGATCGAATGGATTAAAATGGAGCCACAGTGAATTGAGGAAGTATGAACAATGATCGACAAGCATAAGGATTACAACCAAGCCCCGGAACTGGTCGATGAAGTGGAAACGTTGTTTTTCAGGTATGCTGCTCAATTTCCTATACTCACGGTTATTTTCGTTTCGTTCAAAATGGAATTCCGGAAATCTGAAACAAAATTATCTGCATGTACAATCCCTATTCTCGCCAAAGTATAAGAAATAAAAGTCCGGTTAAAGTTTATGCAACATTAAAAATTCAGTATGAAGTAAAACGAGATTGCTATAAACTTACAAACGAACTAAAATTATAATAAGTAAAATACAATAATTTCTAATCAAAGATAAAATCATTGAACTGTTTATAACCATCAGGAATATACCAGGCTCATCAATTAATTAATTTCTATAAAGGATTAGTAAAAAAAATCCCTGCCTTTATCATTCACTGCCATAAAATTAACTAACACTCCTCCCCATACAGAACATTATTAAAACAAAATCGTTTACTAACAGTCATTATATTATAGATCTATTTATTATTACTCATTCCTCCCAAAATTTTCCATTGAGAATCTTCTTTTATCCATGTATGAGTTAGACGGCTTTCTCTTTTTTGTTCCACTCCTTCATCATCAATCCAGGATGTATGAAGCAAGTAATGAGTTATTGCAATATCTCCTAATATTCTAATGTCCTCTCGACTGATTTGGAGGTTTACCTGGATGGGTCCAGGATAATTTTTTTCTAAGAATTTCGCCGCACTAATTTTTCCTAAGGGATGATTCCTTGAATCAGGCCAGCCAAGAAACTGTGAGTGGTAAAGTGAAAGAATAGCATCGTGGTTTGCTTCGCCAAAATATGATATGTAGTCTTCTTCGAGAGACCAAATTTCCTCTTCTACTTTATCCCCCTTATTAATATCCTGTCTCTCTTCATCTTGCGCGTGTAGAGGTGTAATAACGAAAAACAATAATGATAAAGTAATAATCAATTTCATTTTTCTCCTATAAAATCTTTTATTAATAGTTAGTATCGTGGATACCAAAAAAAAGATTGAGTATTAAAACACTCAAAAAATTTACTAGCAGAACAAAATTCTTATTTCGGTTTCTCCAGCCACTTTTCAATTGCTGATTGAAGATGTCCCATAGCAGTAATTAAAGGCTCGTGCTGAGAAACATCAATATCCTTCAAAATATCTTTATGAATATCAACAAATGCCTTATTAAGTTTATTAGTAAGTAGTTTCCCTCTCCTTGATAAGAATACCCTCATATTTCGTCGATCATATTGTTCAATCTCTCGCTTCATATATCCCTTTTTTACAAGAGTATCAATTATTCTTGTTAATCTGCTTGGGCTCAGTTTCATCCTTTTAGAAATTTGTGTGTTATTCAGACTTTCATCAGATCCAAATAGACGAAGACATTTGAATTCTGCCTGGAACAGACCATGCTCTGCTGCTAACCAGGCTTCCTTTTCCTGGCACCTTGCTAATAGGTTGAAGGTTAGATTAGCAAGACGCTCTGCGGTTTTATTTGTACTCATATTTTCCACTACCTGTTTTAATTATTGAAGACACTATTAAAATTGCATTGATTTTTAATGATCTTACACCCTGGAGGAAGCACAACATTCTAAAAGAATTTAAGAGTAACTTTAATCTGTACGTTTCTCTCAAGGGATAGATTTGATATTACTAATTTGCAAAAAATATTTGATAGATGCAACTATTCTTTATGATTAGCTAATGTTTTTAATTGGCAGGTAATAATAATCCCACCCTATGTTGCTGTGCAGAACATAATAGTAGGGGAGATGGTAGGGGCTATAATTCCTCACCTGTTATTTCATAAATAATGCTGTTTTTTAGAGTATCAATTTGTTTGTTCTGATATTGAATCTCAATTTTTGTCTCGTTGATTGGCTCTACCACTTTTTGTTCAAAAACATTTTGAGCGAAGTATAATGCTATAAAGCTGATAATTGCAGCGATTACCGGGGTTGTTATCCATCCTGAAGAAACTTTTCCGAGTACCTTCATGTTGATGCCTCTACCTCCCTTTGCAAGAACAATTCCAACTATTGCTCCTATCACTGCCTGGGAGCTGGAAACCGGTACTAATGGAATAGTTGGCAGCCCATGACTTGCCAACCATGTTTCTAATCCTTTTGATGCAAACAGAAAAAGGACTATCGATTCTGAAAGTACTACTACTAAAGCTGCAACAGGCGTAAGTTTAAAAAGATCATTACCCACTGTTATCATCACTCTATAAGAATAAGTGAATACACCGACACCTATAGCAATTGCACCAAGTAAAAATAATTGTTGTGTTCCGCTTAAAGTAAAAAGAGTGCTGAAGGAAAGATCTGTGAATGGATTTGCCGGAACAAAGACTCCCATTACATTTGCTATATTGTTAGCCCCCTAAACTGTATGCACCGAATGCACCCACCAGGAGCAAACCTATCCTGTTATAAGAATCCTGCTTTAGCAAATGGACTCTCGATCTTGACAGAACAGCCATTGTAATTTTATAAATAACGAATGCGAACGCTGCTGCTAATAACGGACATAAAACCCACGTAGTTACAATTGTGACTAAAGTGTTTATGTCGGTAGGAGAACCGGTAAAAAAATTCCAGCCAATTATGGCACCAACAATTGCCTGTGAAGTTGAAACAGGAAGTTTCAATTTAGTCATCCACGCAACAGTTACAGCAGCAGCCAAAGCTACTGTAAAACGATCCGGCAATTGCATTAACTGCACCGAGTTTTCCAAGTGTGTGTGTAGCCCCTGCACCGCTGATAACTGCACCGAGAACAACGAAAAACTGCTGTCACAATTGCTGCAGTGCGAAACCTTATCATCCGGGTGCCCACTGCAGTTCCAAATATATTAGCTGTGTCATTGGCACCTAATGACCAGCCAAGAAAAATTCCGCTAAGTAGATACAACCAAATCATCAATAACTAAATTTTCCTGATTGTTATATGAAACGTTTGACGGCAGCTATTGACAACCGGTCGCATACATCTTCAGCTTCATCTGCAATGCTTTCGATGTGAAGTGCAAAATATCTCATATGCATTTTCTGGCTCAAACGAATATCTGATCTGAAAACGATACGTTTAATTTTTTCCGCAATTTTATCCGATTCCGATTCATATAATTGAACCTTGTTTATATGATCTCTTACATGATTAGTATCGGTAAAGTATGAGCGAACAGCAGCAACCATTTCTTCTAATGCCGATACTGATATATCAGTTAACTCAATATAATAGTTTTTAACTTCGGGTAGGATGAACGGAATCTCAACCGAAAATTGATGAAGCGTTTCTGCTGTTTTATTTAAAACTTTATCGCACGCTTCCAATAAACCTAATACATCGCCGCGCGATTCAGGAATGAGTGTTTCTGTATAAAGCCTTTTCTCTATTTTTCTTCTCAGGTTATCTGCATCGCTTTCGGTAGTATCAATACTTACTAATCGCGATTCAAACTCTTCTGTTTGTTCTTCTAAATAGTATTTGATTCCCTGTTTGAAAAGGAATCCGCCCTTAACAACCATGTCCAGGTAGTTATCAATCTGAGCTTCCAGGTTTTTTATCTTTTTAAATAAAACTGCCATTTATCAGTTCCTTAATTATTTTACCAATACTACAAATATAAGAAATTATACGGTTGCTTATTTTTAATAGCACGTTGTAGAAGAGAAAACATCTCGTCACATTGTAATGAAGGTTAAACATTAATTAGCTGTTGTTGAATAAATTCCTCTAATAAACTAAGTTGCAAAAGCAATGAGAAATCAAATCGAAATTACTAAATAAAGAAGTGCAGAATATATATTGTACAACTACCAAAAAACTAATCGTTATTTTGCCCAAGCTGCAGATGATATAAAAGATATTGCAGAAGAAGAACTTCTTTCACTTGGTGCGCAGAAGACATCGCAAGCGTATCGTGGGATTTATTTTACTGCAAATACAAAGGAGCTTTATACAATTAATTTCATTCTCGGCTCATCAACCGTGTGCTGGCACCTTTGATAACATTCAATTGTCGTTCGGATGAGTTGTTGTATAAAAGAGTCTTTGCAAGTTAATTGGGAAGATTTCCTCGATCCATCCAAAACATTTGCTGTATTTGCATCAGTAAGTAATAGTTCTATCAAACATTCCAAATTTGCCGCCCTTCGTTTAAAAGATGCAATAGTTGATTACTTCAGGAACCGTACGGGCAAACGTCCTTCAATCGATACAAGAGAACCGGATGTATGGTTTAATCTTCATATTGAAAATAATGAAGCGACAATTAGTTTGGATACATCAGGTGGTTCTCTTCACCGCCGTGGTTATCGAATACAAAGTATTCAAGCGCCAATGGTTGAGACTTTAGCCGCTGCCATAATTAATTATTCCGGATGGGATGGCAAATCACCTTTGCAGATCCTTTTTGCGGTTCGGGTACTTGCTTTGTGAAGCATATATGTTTGCATCTAAAACTCCAGCATCTATCTTTCGTAAAAAGTTTGGTTTTGAAAGACTTCCGATTTTAATCTTTCTCTTTGGAAGAAGATTAAAGAAGATGCATTAGAAAAAATATTGCCGGTTAAAAACGGTACCATTGCGGAAGCGATATTTCTCCGGATGCGGTAAAAGCATCAATTACAAATTGTAAAGTAATTGATGAGGATAATGTAATAGAGATTGAAAACAAAGATGTTTTTGATATTGATAAAATTGATGGGAGTACTATTATATGCAATCCGCCTTATGGAATAAGGATAGGAAAACTGATGACCTTGGTGACTTCTATAAAAGATTTGGTGATTTTCTCAAACAGCGTTGTAAAAACTCAACAGCATTTATTTACTTTGGTGATAGAAAGTTTATTAAAAACATCGGGTTAAAACCATCCTGGAAAAAGCCGCTTTCAAACGGCGGACTTGATGGACGGCTTGTAAAATATGAGTTGTATTGAAGTTTTTAAATACTGTTATAAAAACTACAAACTGTCCCAATGTGTAGAGGATACTTTTATCAATAATCAACTTTTAAAAACCATACCTATTCAAAGACAGGCGATATTTCTTAACTAATATGTTGCTACTTAACAACATCACCTTCAATAGTCAGAGAAAATGGATTATATATACCAAGAGTTATAATTCCGATAAGACCATTTACGAAGGTTTGCTGGTATTTCATTCTAATATTTACTGCTCGCGTCCCACCATATCTTTTAATCTCTTGTGAGATTATTTTTTCCACCTCTGCATCTCCAGGACTTACCAAACCAAAAATGAAATGGTTCACAGTTTCATCACGAACGAAATGACTAATGGGAACAGCTTTTTCAGAATTTGTAATCTCTATTGCTTCATTTGTTGGATCCCCGATCTGGTTTAAAGTATAGCACCCAGTTAGTAAAAACAGAGCAGCAATTATAAGAAGGTTGATGATATTAAAACGCATAGTTTTTCTCCTATTTTATTAATTATTATCTAATTGTCAACTTGAATAAATAATTAATGAAAGTCAAGAAAAATAAAGTTGCTAATTGACGATTGTTTCTAATTGGCAGGTAATGAAAAACCGCTTTCAAACGGTGGGCTCGATGGGCGCCTTGTAAAATATGAGTTGTATTAAATTTTTAATGATAGTAATTCTGCAGAATTTAATATATTGGTTTCAACAACCGGTTTATTAATCAGGACAGAAGAATAATATCAGCTAGAAAATAATTATCAGAAAGCTGTTAATGATATTGAAAAAGTATAAGTATTATAAAAATCATTATAGGAAAAAGTTATGGATCAAATTAATGAATATCGTTATCGCGGTGCGGGTGTGCTGATTTATTTACAGGAAAAGTATATGCGTTCCTTCCTGCCTGTCTGGAAGCAAGCAAAGGAAGTAAATGTAAAACTGCCAGAGACAACTGATCCGGATTATCGATCACTTGACACTGTTCTTTTTCACGTTCTTCGTGCTTCAAGAGGGTACATAAAATGGATTTGTAAAAAATTAGATTTACCCGATCCGGGAATTGATTCGCCGCCTGCATTGGAAGTAATAGAACTCAGAGCAGAAAGCTATCTCGAATATCTTTTGGAAAAATGGAGAGACCCGTTAAAAGAATTGGATGAAAAAGTTTTTTACGATAAAGCTTATCTTGCCAGATGGGGTGTTGAATATTGTATAGATGCAATGCTTGAGCACGCGGTGATGCACCCGGTGCGCCACGAATTCCAGTTATCAAATTTAATCGCCGAGAGCAAATAACCAGATTATTCTTTAGCATTGTCCTAAATTCTTTAGGACAGAAAGAGAAGTTGTCATGCTGAATTTGTTTCAGCATCTTGTTTTTTCAATGAGAGTCTGATCCTTACAAGTCGCAAGCACGTGAACTCAATTGCCCCAATTTTAAGGTAGGGTAACCGGGTGTGCATAAGTAATTACGGCTTTCCCGAAGGAATCCTTTGGATAGCCAATATTGTTTTAACTAAACTATAACTATTCGGAGGCACATAAAATGAAAAAATTATTATTCATTCTTACTATTCTCTTTTCTATTGTTATTAATGTTATTGCGCAGGAAAACATAAGAAAGGTGGCTACCTGGAATATGAAATGGCTAGGCACAAATTCCTATAACCAGTTAGACGCAATTGAGAATGTTAATCTGTATGCGGATTATATCTTAAAGACAGAAGCCACCCTGTTTGCTTTGCAGGAAATCGGAGCCACTCATTCCATATTGGATGAACCAAAATGTTTTTACTTAGATCAAATTGTTGATACACTTAATAAATCTATTTCTAACGAAGCGGATAAATGGGAATATGTACTCGACGGCAGGAATAAAAATCAACGGCTTGCTTTTCTTTATAAGAAAGATATGTGGGATGTTTCAAACCCGCGTACAATAAATCCCGGATCGTCTTACAGGCATATAAGAAAACCGTTTTTAATAACGGTGCAAGCAAAAGGAACGAATGCTGAACTGAAATTTGATTTTATAAACATTCATTTAAAAGCTTTTAGCGACGCTGACTCAAGGGATAAAAGAGAAAATAATTTTGAAGATTTATCGAGCTGGTTAGAAACAAACACATTAGACAGTGATGTTTTAATTTCGGGTGACACCAATATTTATTTTGGTGAGTCGTATGTTTACCAATCGATTAAGGATATAGGTTATAAATATCTTTATGATGCAGAAAAAACTGCTATTCACGAAGATATTCTCGGTCAGAGATTTGACAGGTTTTACTCATCGCCGGGACTTTTGATTGAGATTCAATCAGCAAAGCTGGTGGTGGGCAGCAAAGAGTACATTGATGTTATAAAAGATAATGATCCTGAAGAAATAGTATTCTTCGATCAAAATGTATCTGACCACTATGCCGTGGTGTTAAGTATTGATGTTTCAAGAGAACAATAGCTTACTAATCGAATCAAATTTTTGATAGTGTCCTAATTGTTTAATGACATTAAAAGAAGTTGTCATGCTGAAATTATTTCAGTTATTGGTTGAAAAAGTTAATATGAAAAGACCTGATATTCTTCTTCATAACTATTCCTCCAAAAAATTAATTAGAAATTAATTTTAAGCGACTAAGAGCTATGAGCTCTCAGTTCGTTTATTCAACGATTAGTGTCTTCAGTTAGTCAGTCGATTAATCATTAGTCGGATTGTCACCACCGCTCCACGCCAGGAATCGCCACGTTCCATTTTCTTTCACAAGAATGTCAGTATAGTGCCCATGTTCCGTCTTTCGTTCTCCTTTTCTATTTTCGGATGCTTGTGAGTAGAAATAGTGTGCAACTGCCGTGTTGCCAAGCACAACTATACCTACAGGGAAGAGTTCTTGAATCAGTGTTGTAGAATTTTCTATTCCGTATCGGGTCCATTTATTCACCGAGGATCTGTCCCGAGGCATTGGTCTTTCATCATCCCATCCAAGAAATTTCTCGTGCAAGAACTTATCAGGCCAGGTAGCATCCTTTTCCATTGATGCTTTCCATTGAGCCTCAATCACGTTCCATACTTCAAGTTGCTTATCAGACCAAGTCTGTCCAAATGCCGGGGCTATTGCTGCACCGGTTGCACTCAGTATGACAATTATTGAAAGTAAGTGTCGCATTCTCATAATTCACTCCTAAAAATTATTGTGAAATTAATTTTCATTAAGGGGAATCAGGAAGCACATCAATTTATCCCTTTAATGGGTTATTCTATACTCTACACCTTGGGGGAAGCACTACATCCTGGAAGAAAATTAGAGTAACGATATTCTACTCGTTT
>PVMK01152999.1_pt1 | contig 20096 bp, 15 predicted proteins | sample 1853481 | NCBI WGS metagenome assembly PVMK01 (sample SAMN08533507, study PRJNA380276) | Marine sediment metagenome, whole genome shotgun sequencing project. | reverse complement strand
GGCCTCGCCGGCGACAAAAATCGCAACCCGCATGGCGTCGAATGCATGGGCGGCGTAGATGTCGGGGTCATCATCGAACCGCTCTTGATAAGTGGCCACAAAGCTCTGCGTCGGCTGGATTTCGGACTTCATGTCGAAGGCCGGCTGGGGGAAGAACAAACCCTCAACGAGGTCGGGGTTGCTCTCGACGATGTGACCGGTGTAGAAGGCGGAGCTCGCACAAATTGGACCCTCATAGTTCTTCTTGCGAAGGAAGCGAAGAACGTCCATCGTCATATCGCCGTACGCGATGACATAGACGGATGCCGGGTGGTATGCGGCGAGGAGGTCTGCTGACTCCTGCTCCCATCCATGCGAACCGATCACGATGCGGCCCACCACCTCGCCCCCCATCGCCTGCTCGAAGACCTGCCGAAATGGGGGCTCGATGCCTCGGGCCTGAGCGGTATCCTCGGCAAAGATGAGGACCGAGGTCTTGTCTCGATCTTCGTAGAGAAAGCGCCCGGCGCGGCGCCCCTCGAGCTCATCGGATGCAAAGACCCTGAAAAACCGCCTCGAGTCCTTGGTCAAGCTGGGCGCTGAAGCCGAGGGTGAGATCGCGATCGAATCGGTCTCGTCGAGAACCGGGAGCAGGGCGCGTGCCGTGTCACTCGTGGTGCCGGCCACGAACAGTCCCGCACCTTCGCCCGCGAGCCGCTTCAGCTCGGCAGCGCCGGTCTCCGGATCGCTAGCGGTGTCGCCCCACAGCACCTGGAACCCCTCGGGGAGGTTTGCCTTCTCCTGGTCCAGGGCGAGGTCAATTCCGTTCTTCATCGACTGACCGTAGGTGCTGGCGGATCCGGTCATAGGCAGGAGCACGCCGATAACGGGCTCTCTGCCGCAAGCGGACAGCATGGAGATAGCGGCCACGACCGACAGCATGTTTTTTGCGAACTGCAGGGGTTTCACGATGAACCTCCAGATCACGCAGGTGATCACCATCGGCATCATACAGAAACTCTCCTCCGCACACAGCGAATTCCTGATCCGCGGGGTCGGAGCTTTCGTTATGAAGGTTATTTTTCAGACCGGTGACGACCCGCTCAAACACTTTGAAGAGCTTCACACGGATGTGTGGATGGCGCTGACCACCCAACAAGGCGAGTTTGGAGTTCTTAGTTTTGAGTTTTGAGTTATCCCCCTCTCATCCAGCGGGCAAGCGGGGGGTGGGTGAGAACTCAAAACTCAAAACTCAAAACTCATAACTTACGCCTGACACCTACCCGCCTGATACCAGCTCTCCAGCGTCCTCAGGGGGTGGCGTTGGGTCGTCAAGATCGTCCCAAAATCCTTTGGGCAGCACCACCTTTTGGGTGCCGCTCCGTTTTCCGCGGCGTACCAGGTGGCCGTGTTCTGGAAATATTTCATCGCGGTCGATTTTGGACAGCGCCTCTTTCAACTCGGCCGCTGTGAGAACCGCCATCAGCCGGTCACGGAGTCGCGCGCTGTCATGAAATCCCCTGGTGTACCACCCTGCGTGTTTCCGAAAGCTGAGCATGCCGGGGCGTTCCCCATACCAATCGACCAACATCGAGGCATGTTCGATCATGATCTCCGCGACCTCGCCGAATGTGGGCGGGGTCTGCTGCTCACGGCCCTCAAAGGCATCCGCAAGGTCGCGGAACAGCCACGGCCGGCCGAGGCAGCCGCGGCCCACAGCGACCCCGTCGCAGCCCGTCTCCTCGACCATGCGCAGCGCGTCCTCGGCGACCCAGATATCACCGTTGCCGATCACCGGGATCGTCTTCACCGCCCGTTTGAGCTCGCCGATGGCCTCCCACCGCGCGTGCCCGTCATACAGCTGCGCCGCGGTGCGGGCGTGCAGCGTGACCGCGGCGCACCCCTCCTCCTCGGAGATGTGTCCGGACTCGAGGTAGCTCAGATGATCGTCGTCGATTCCCATCCGGAACTTGACCGTTACCGGCACGTTTTGGGCGGCCTTCACCGCGGCGCGGATGATCGAAGCGAGCAGCCGCGGTTTGGCTGGAATCGCCGCGCCGCCTCCCTTGCGTGTGACCTTGCGTACCGGACAACCGAAGTTCAGATCGAGATGGTCGATGCGACCCTCGTCGATGAGGCGATGCACCGCTCTTGCGACCCAGACCGGGTCGATGCCGTAGAGTTGGAGGCTGCGGGGGATTTCCCCGGGCCCGAAGTCGGCGAGCTTGAGGGTTTTCTCACGGCCCTCGGCGAGTGGCCTGGCGGTGATCATCTCGCTGATCATCAAAGCCGCACCGAATTGTCGGCAGAGAGACCGGAAGGGGTAGTTGGTCACCCCGGCCATGGGCGCGAGGACGACAGGTGGCGCCAACTCAAGCGCCCGATGCGAAGGGCCGGTATGGACGTCATCCGGACGTCCCGGCACGGAAAACGCCGCGGTGACCGCGGCGTTTCTCGACTCCCAAAATCGGCGGCACCTTCGTTACTTCAGCAGGTGCTCGAGGAAGGTCACCGTGAGAACCACCCCGAAACCGGATGCCCCCTTGGGAAGCCCGTTGTGCTCCTTCTCGTTGTAGGCGACGCCCGCGATGTCAACATGGACCCATTTCACCTTTTCGGGCACGAACTGCTCGAGGAACGTGCCGGCGGTGACGGCGCCTCCCCATCGGCTGCCGGCATTCTTGAGGTCCGCCCAGTCGCTTTTGAGGTAGCTCAGATACTCGTCGTACAACGGCAACGGCCACACCCGCTCGCCGACCTCCTCGCCGAGCTTGCGGAGAGTGTCGAGAAGCTCCTGGTCGTTGCCCATCATCCCGGCTGCCTCGTGACCGAGGGCCACGACGCAGGCCCCGGTGAGAGTCGCATAGTCGATGACGATGTCGGGGTTGAAGCGCGCCGAGTAATGGAGGATATCCGCAAGTATCAGGCGTCCCTCGGCATCGGTGTTGTCCACCTCCACCGTCTTGCCGCTGGACATGGTCAGGATATCTCCCGGTTTTGTGGCGGTTCCGGACGGCATGTTCTCGACGGCGGGTATCAGGCCGACGACCTTGATCGGCAGGTCGAGGTCCGCGACCGCCCGCATGACGCCCATCACCGTGGCGGCGCCGCACATGTCGTACTTCATCCATCCCATCCCGGCTGATGGTTTGATCGAAATTCCACCGGAGTCGAAGGTCACGCCCTTGCCGACGAGGACCACCGATCTCTTGGGCTTTTTGGGACGGTGCTCGATCACGATCACTCTTGGTTCTTCGGCCGAGCCCTGGCTGACACCGAGGATGCCGCCCATCTTCTCCTTCTGCAGCTCCTTCATCCCGAGAATCGTGACCCGGAGCTTGCTCGCATCCTCGGCCATCTCCTTGGCCGCCGTGGCGAAGGCCTCGGGGGTCAGGTCGTTGGCGGGCCGGTTACCGAGGTCGCGCGCCAGTTGCTGCGAGGTGCGCAGCAGGCGCACACGCTTCAGACACTCCTCCAACTCCTCATCGGATTCCTTCGCCAGGGGGAGGATGTGGAGGCCGTCGATTTTCTCGAACTCGTTCTTCTTCGATTTGAAGTGGTCGAACGTGTAGTCCGCAATCGAGGCTTCGCGAAGCGCGAAGAGTCGCGACTCGGCGGCGGCCAGGCCGTGGACGCTCACCGGAACGCCGAGTCCGATCTGGTACTCGCGATTCTTGGTCGCCTGTTGCATAACGCGGTGGAGCGCCTTTCGGAGCTTGGAGTGGGTGAGCTTTTTCTCCTCGCCGACGCCGACGAAGGTCATACGGTGGGCAACGTCGAGCGGACATTCGCCCGAGATGAGCTCGCCCTCCTCACCGCGAGGCCCGAGGGCCTTGGCCTTGGCCCTCAATGCCTTGCGTTCCTTGGCATCGAATTTGAGGCCGCCGAGCGGGTCGGATCCGGTGCATTGGAGGATGTAAATACAGTCGAGAGGTTCTTCGGGGGCTATCTGAAATTGGTAAAGGTCTGCCATGGGGTGAGTTCAACCCTCCCTCAAAATCAATTCGGCCGCGAATTGTAACATATTCTCGAGAGGCTCGATGAACTTATTTAGAAACAATTGTTTAAGACATATTTTTCGATCGTTTTCCGGTTTGGTGGACGGAGATTCGGGTATGAATTAGCTTCGCCGCCCTCGCTACGAAACCCGGTGAGATATGCGGGCTAGTGATAGGCTCCGGCTATGCGTTCGTTCCTCCGCCTTCTCGGGATGGCAAAGCGTCACCTGCCGTGGATGGCGCTCGCCCTCGCGAGCATGGTTGTGGTGGCCGGTGCGACGGTGTTCGCGTTCAACCTCGTACGCCCGATCTACGATCACGTCTTGCGTGCACCGGCGTCGTCGGGAGAGACACAGGCGGTCCCGACGGTCGGGCTCGTGCGCGCCCTCGATTCGATGACGAGTCGTGCGGAGGCTCGGATCCGCCGCTCGGTCAACGACAGCCGAGTAACGATCCTCGCCCTGGCCTTCGTCGCGCTGGTGGTCAAAAACCTCGGTGCCTTCTTGGCCCGTTTCGCATCGGCCCGATTCGGTCTCGCCGGTGTCCGTGACGTCCGCAACCGCCTCTTCGAAAGCCTGCTCGCTCAGAGCCCCGCCTACTTCCGCGCCGCGGCGACACCGGTCATGGTGGCGCGGGCGACTCATGATGCCCAGCTCATTCGAGAGGCGCTGGCGGAGCGCCTCGGCGACGCCGTGCAGGACGTGCTGATGCTGGTGGTTCTCCTCGTCTACCTGCTGTCCCTCGATCTCGAGCTGACGTTGGTGACGGCGGTGGTGGCGCCGCTCCTCTTTTTTCCGGTAGTTCAATTCAGCCGCCGGCTCCGCGATCGCGCGCGCCAGGCTCAGCAACGCACCGGCGAAATGGCGGTGGTGCTCGATGAATCGGTGCGCGGCCTTCGCGTCGTGCAAACCTACGGGATGGAGTCGTTCCTCGGGGATCGATTCCGTCGCGCAAATCAAAGGCAGTTCCTCGCCAGTCTCGGTGCACGCGTTATCCAGGCCGCGAACGCGCCGGTGATGGAGATCGTGGGCGGCGCGGCCGCGCTTGCCATAACCGCGTACGCCTCTTCGCGAATATCCGGTGGCGACATGAGCCTGGGAGACTTTTCCGCCTATCTGCTTGCGGCCTATGCCGCGTACAACCCGCTCAAACGCCTCAACAAGTTCAACCTGGCTCTCCAGCAGGCAGAGGTGGCTGCGGAAAGGATCTTCGAGGTGATCGATGCACCGGTGGAGATCCGCGACAAGATCGGCGCGCGCGAAGTTGGTGATGTGGGCGCCGGCATCTGCTTCGAGTCGGTCGTATTTGCTTACGAACCGGGACGACCGGTTCTGCGGGGGGTCGATCTGGAGATCCGTCGCGGCTCGACCGTCGCCCTGATCGGGCCTTCGGGCGCCGGCAAGTCAACCATTGCACAGCTGATTCCGCGGTTCTGGGACGTTCTGGGCGGCGCGGTGCTGGTAGGTGGTGATGACGTTCGGGACCTCCGTTTGTCGAGCCTGCGGGGGCTGATCGGACTGGTGACCCAGGAGACGATTCTTTTCAATGACACAGTGCGCTCCAACATCACATGCGGCCGCACCGACGCTTCGGCGTCCAGAGTCGAAGAGGCGGCACGGGCGGCGGATGCCCACGGTTTCATCTCCGATCTCCCGCAGGGGTACGACACGATGATCGGTGAATCCGGGATGAGTCTATCCGGTGGCCAGCGGCAGCGGCTCGCGATCGCGCGCGCGGTCTTCAAAGACCCTCCGATACTCATTCTCGACGAAGCCACATCCGCGCTGGATCCGGAGTCGGAGATCGCGGTACAGGGGGCGCTCGACCGCCTCATGCGCGATCGGACGACCCTGGTCATCGCGCACCGTCTGGCCACCGTCCGGAGGGCCGATCTGGTTGCGGTCCTGGTAGACGGCCGCATCGTCGAGCGTGGCACGCATGACCACCTCACGGCCTGTGGAGAGATCTATCGACGCATGGTCGAGATGCAGGAGCTGTCATGAGAGCGGGTTACGACGTTTGAAAGCCGGGTCCGGACCGGGTAACCTGAAGTCTCGCGGGCGAGAGATACACACAGGAGTCATCATGGCGTTGGTGAGCATGACGGGTTTTGGACGGTCGCGCGGACAGCTTTCTGATCGGTTTGGTGCGTCTGTGGTCGTGCGTTCCGTCAACCATCGCTACCTCGATATCCAGATCCGCACCAACCTCCGCGAGGAGGCCCCCGAGGTTGAGGCGGCCGTACGGTCGGTCGTAGCGGAGGGGTTCGAGCGCGGCAGGGTGACAGCTCAGCTCAATCTCGAACGCCACAGCGCTACACCGGTGGATGTGGCAGTCAACACCGATGCGGTGCGCCATGTCCTCGAGCAGCTCTCCCGGATCGAAATGCCCGAAAACACTACCGGTTCGGTTGGGCTGGGGGACGTGCTCGCCGTGCCGGGCCTGGTTTCGGTAACGGCGGCAGAGACAATTCTCGAGGATGGCGAATTTTCCGCGTTGAAGAAAGTGACGGCCGAGGCGGTGGATGACGCCGTACGGATGCGTGTCGACGAGGGAACGCGGCTGGGGCGGCAGATCGAGTCCGAGCTGGCCGAGTTGACGGCTTTCGCTGATTGGTTCGAACCCCGCATGCCCGGTATGCGTCAGCGGATATTCGAGCGAACCAAGGAGCGTGTCGAGGTCCTTGTGGGCTCGGCGGCTGCGGTCGATCCGGAGCGAGTGGTCCAGGAGGCCGCGCTTCTCGCCGATCGGGCGGACGTGGCGGAGGAAATGGTTCGTCTGCGGGCCCATCTCGAGACCGCGAGCAACCGTTTACGGGCCGGGGGCGTTCTCGGCCGCACGTTGGACTTTCTGTGCCAGGAGATTCACCGCGAGCTCAATACCCTCGGCTCGAAATGCCGGGAGCTCGGTGTCACCGACCGGATCATCGACGCCAAGGCCGCGGCGGAGCGGGTGCGCGAACAGGTCCAGAATCTCGAATGAGGTCGGGCTAAACGCGGTATGATCGAAGAGGATATGCACCGGGGGGCGGCTTGATGCGCGGCCGGTTACAGACGAGGATTGCCCGCCACATCGCGTTTGCGGTGGTGGTGAGTCTGGTGCTCAGCGTTCTCGTGTTGGTGGTGTTCCGTCACTACTCGGTGCGGCGGAACATGGAGCAGTCGGCGCGAACCTACGCATCCCTTGTCAGCAAACCCCTGGCCACCTTGTCGGGGTTTCTCGGGTCTTCGGGAGGAGACATCCTCGATCAGCAAGTGGCGGTCCTGCGCGAGCTCAACCAGGATGTGTCCCGACTCGAGATCGTGAATGTGCGCGGCGAGGTCGTGCTCCGCGCCGAGAGCGGCGTCGTCAACGTGTTCGGTGACGGCGTCGATCCGCCCACTGTGACCGACGGTGATATCTTGCGTGCCCTCTCCAGGCTCGAATCCACCGCTGTTCGCGTCACCGAACCCGACGGGACTCGCGTCTACCGGGTTGTGGCGCCGGTTGTCCATCAGTGGGGGAGGCACATATACGCCCTCGTGGCCACCTTCAGCTACGACAGGGTTGATCGGCAGTTTCGCTCATCTCTGTGGCTGTCCGCACTGATCATCGTGGTCGGTCTCGGCCTCACCCACTGGGTTTCCGTAACGCTCGCCGGCGGTATCACGCGGGGGGTGGAGCGGTTGCGTGAGGGCGTGCAGCGAATCCGGGAGGGAGATTTGAACGAGCGGGTTTCGGTCAGCTCGCGAGACGAGATCGAAGAACTCGCCGAGGCCTTCAACGAAATGGCGGAGGAGCTTCAGAGCACCATTCGCCGGTTGCGCGATGCGAACCGCGAGCTGGAATCCCTCGATCAGACCAAGGCTGATTTGGTGGCCAATGTCTCCCACGAGCTCAAGACTCCGCTCACCGCTCTTCGCGGTTATTTGGAGCTGATGTCGGACGGTGGTCTCGGTGAAGTTCCCGACGAAGCGCAGCGGGCGGTGATGGTCTGCAGAAAGAACGTCCAGCGACTCTCACTCAGGGTCGAAGAGCTCGTCCAACTGTCTCATCTCGAACGATTCACATCTCTCGACAAGAAGCGGGAAGAGGTTGCTCTTCGGCCCCTTCTGGAGGGCATTGTCGACACGTTTCGACTGCGGTTGGAAGAACGTGGGATAGACCTCGCCCTCCGCTTGGATCGGGACCTACCTCTGATGGAATCCAATGGCGAGCAGATCGAGCGAGTCTTTCTCAACATTCTCGACAACGCGGTAAAGTTCACCCCCGAGGGAGGTACGGTGCTGATTGTCGCCGAAACATCCGCCCACGGTGGGCGCGACGGCATTCTGGTCAGGGTTCGGGACAGTGGGGTTGGGATTCCGCAGTCGGCGCTGGTTCGGATCTTCGATCGCTTCCACCAGGTGGATCCCAGCTCCCGACGGCGTTTCGGCGGCATGGGATTGGGGCTCTCTCTGGTTCGCAACATCGTCGAGGCCCATCGTGGAGCGGTGTGGGTCGAGAGCGTGGAAGGGAGCGGCTCGACGTTCTTCGTATGGCTGCCGATCGTCGACGGAATACACCGCCTGCCATCGGGGGGTCGGCCATCTGCTAGACTCGAAACCGACGGCGCAGATCGCCGTGCGGCGGAGGAGGCTTGATGGCGCGCGTTTTCGTGGTCGATGACGAACCTGACATGGTGGATCTCCTGGCAACGATTCTCAAAGCGGATGGATTCGAGGTCGATACCGATACCGATGGGCGTTCCGCCCTGGCGCGGTTGTTGGCGCAGCCGCCCGATCTTGTGCTGCTCGACCTGATGATGCCGGATCTCGATGGAATGGAGTTGCTCAAGCTGCTGAGGCTCGACCCGAAAGGCTCCTCGGTTCCGGTGTTGGTCGTCAGCGCTCGAACCGGACATCAGGATCAGCTCGGGACCTTGCAGCTGGGCGCCAACGCCTATATCTGCAAGCCTTTTTCGCCCCGTGAACTCGTGCGTCAGGTACGACAGCTTCTCGCGGCACACCAGGGCGAAACGAGTGAATAACGGTTTCGAAGATACCGATCCAGTAGAGCTGCAGACGAGAATTCTGCAGTATCGTGCGGGTTTATTCGATCCGCTGACGAAGCTGCCCACGCTGCCGGTCGTTCTCGATCGGGTGCGTCGAATGCTGGATGAGCGGGGAAGTCTCCAGGTGTTGTTGGTGCGGATCGAGCACGAGCAGAACCTGGAACGGATCGTCGGCTGGGAGCGCTATGATGCCGTGCTCCAGAGCGTGGCCGGCCACCTCAGCGGTCTTCTCGAAGGCGTCACCGATTCCGCCAGCCTCTTGTGTCAGGAAAACGTCCGTGGCGACATCTTCCTGGTGATCCTGGCCGACCATTTCGAGGCGGGGAGATTGCACGACACCCTGATCGAGGGGATCAAAATCACCAATGAAAACGGCGAGGACGAGTTGGTCGCCGTCAGGGTAGGTCAAGGAGTGATCAAGATGCGACCCGCGTTGCGGGTCGAGCGAACCATCTACAACGGTATTCTCGATGCTCGACAGGACTTTCACCGTCGGGGTGAAGCCCTTGACCAGGCTCGCCTCGACGAGGTCCGTCACATTCTGCGCGATGGATCGATCCGCACTCTTTTCCAGCCCATCGTGCGGATGCCGTGGCGCAAGATCCTGGGTTTCGAGGCGCTCAGTCGGGGACCGGAGGGATCATACCTCGAGACGGCCGACAATCTTTTCGGTTTCACGGAGAGGGCGGGGATGCTCGGCGAGGTCGAGATGCTGTGCGTCGATCGTGCTCTCGCCAACGCCAAGAAGCTCCCCGAGGGGGCGATTCTCTTTCTCAACCTCTCGATGCTCGGTCTCGAGTACATCGAGTCCGAGGAGCCGGGTCTCACTGGGAAGTTCAAGGAGGTGGGTCGGTCTCCGACGGAGTGCGTGCTGGAGATCACCGAGCGCACGTATGCCGAAAGCGCGGACCGGCTACGCGAACGGGTGGCGGAGCTGCGTAAAAACGGCTTCCGTATCGCCATCGATGACATGGGAACCGGCTACAGTGCGCTCCACGTGCTCGCGGAACTGCAACCGGAATTTATCAAGCTCGACAAGATGTTGGTCCGCGACCTGCCCGACGAACCTATCAAACGCAACCTGGTGTCGGCGATCACGACGTTTGCCAAGGACAGCCAGTCGGTTGTGATTGCGGAAGGCGTGGAGACCGAGGACGAGGTCGAGGTGCTCACGGAGCTCGGCGTCGAGCTCCTACAGGGCTACTTTTTCGGCTTTCCCGAGCCCGTAGAAAAGCTCAAAAACACAAATGTCCTGACGTTCAAACGCTAACCCGAAAAATCGTTTAAACGTCTAACAGGGTGAGGAGTTAGGGGTGAGACGTGAGGCGTGTATCTAACCTCCTAACCCCTAACCTCCTAACTCCTAACGTCTAACCTCTATCCCATCCACAGCAGCAGCCCGGTGGCCACCGAGAAGTAGATCACCAGCGCCAGCGAGTCGTTGATCGTCGACACCAGCGGTCCCGACGCGACGGCAGGATCAACGCCCGCGAGGTCGAGGACCAGGGGCATGGCCGTGCCGAAGAGACTGGCCGCCGACATGCCGATTGCCATCGCGGGTCCGAGGGCAAACCCGATCAGCGGGTTGTTGTGGAGCAGCATCGCCAGGGCGGAGGCTACGACGCCGCAAACAATGCCCATCAAGAGGGCGACGGAGATCTCGCGCACGATGTGGCTCAGAAACCTAGAGCGGGGCAGGGTGTCGAGCGCGAGGCGCCGCACGGTCGTGGTGGAGGACTGCAACGAGGTGTTGCCGGCCATGGCCATGATCGCGGCGGTGAACACCGACATCTGCTCATACAGGCCGACTTCACGCGAGGCGAGGACGAGCACAAAGGAAGACAGCTGGGTCCCAGCCAGGCAGACCAGCAGCCACGGCAGGCGGTAGCGTGCGATGTGGAGGATCGACGTCGATTCCTCCTCCTCGGCGGACGAGGCGGCCATCTTGTAAATGTCCTCGGTGGCCTCCTCCTCGATCACCTCGAGGATATCGTCAACCGTAACCGCCCCCATCAACCTGTTGTCGGCGTCGACGACGGGGATCGCCATGAAGTCGTACTTGTCGACCAGGTCCGCCACCTCCTCCTGGTCGGTTTCGACCATCACCGAGATGACGTCGGTTGACATGAAGTCGCCGAGCCTCGCGGTGGGCTGAGCGGTGACCAGCCGGCGAAGGCGGACAAATCCCTGCAACCGATTCGTTTGGTCGACGACGTAAACCGCAGCGGTGACCGTGTCCTGGTCGGCAGAGCGCAGGAATCGGATGGCATCATCGACGGTCTCGCCGGGATGTAGGGCCACGACCTCCGGGTTCATGATGCCGCCGGCGGTGTCCTCCGGGTACGTCAGAAGGTGCCGGAGGACTTCCTCGTCCTCGGTGGAAATGTGGTGCAGGACCTGCTCGGAGTCCGGTTCCTCGAGCTCACCGATGAGGTCCGCCGCCTCGTCCGCGGGGAGGGCCTCGGCGATTCGTGCGAGGCGTTCGGGGGCGATGTCGTCGACCAGCTCGGCGCGGATCGAGGCGGTGGTGTCGGTGAGGACCGTTCCCGCCGCGTCGTGGTCGAGGGCTGAGACGATCCGCTGCCGGTCGTCCACCGACAGCAGGTCGAGCCACTCGGCGATGTCCTCGGGACGCACCAGGCGCAGGAAGATCTGAAGCGCCTCTTCCTCGCCGTCGTGGAGGAGGGCGTGCAGCTCCTCGATCAGATCACGTACGCTGGTCTCGTCGGACACAATTCCTCCGGCGGGCATCATACCGCGTCTGAGTACCTGGCCGGGCCACGGTCGCTCACCGTCGAGCCCTCGGAACGCGAGCGTTCCTCGGTCGCGCCGGTGAGCGCCCTCGCGCGCCTGGCGGCGCGCCGGCGGGCTGCTGCCGAGCAAGGCCGTATTCCCCACCTGTATTGGATCGCGACGAGTTTGGGCCTCTGCTGCGACCCGCGATACGCGGCCATCTGGCACGCGCGATCGTGCGTTCCTGCGTGTGTCTTCCGGCTTGAAGATCCCGATTCTCCGCGGCGGCATTGCCCGTGAGTGCCCCCTTTGACGATGTTTGGGCCAGAATCATCTTCTGGCAACGAACCCCGTGCTCCCAAAATCGTCAAAGACGGCACGTCCGGTCAGCATTCGCGACAGCGTCATGCCGACGGGGGGCTCCGGGTGGAAGGTGCAAGCTGGGGGAGGCCGGGTGGGAACTCAAAACTCTAAACTACCCACGGGGTGGGTGGATCCAGCATCCAGCATCGCGTAGGCGGGTGGCAAATTTCGAAATTCGAAATTCGAAATTCGAAATCTTCCGATCGGCCGGGCGCCTATCTCTTGAAGAACCCCGACGGGCCCTTGCCGCCGTCGCCTCCCTTGATCTGCTGGTTAAGCTCGCGGATGCGTTCGTTGAGGGCGTTGATCTTCTGCTGCGCCTCATCACGAGACCGCTGGACCTCGGAGCGTGCGATCTCCGCCTCCCGCTTGAGCTCATCGCTGTCGCCTGAAGACTCCTGCATCTGATCCCTGAGGGCCGCAATGTTGGCCTCCAGGGCTCCAATTTGCTCGTCCTTTTCCTCGAGTTTGGAGCGGTGGCGCTCCTCCATCTCCTCGTATAACTGCTTGGTTTCGAGCAGCTCGGTTATCTGAGAGAAATCTGCGGGCGACGGTGACATTTCACCCTCCCTGAAGCGTTCTTCGATGCTCGGAAACATCTCTCGCAACTTGAGCGAAAGATCGTCGGGATCGACAGAGGCATCGATGGCCTGTTCGTAAGTGATTTGATCGTGGGCGAGGAGAGCGATCAATGACTGGTTCATGCTCTGCATGTGGTAGAAGTTGACCGAGTTCTCCATCTCCTCGAGGATTTCCTTGATCTCACCCTTTTCGATGTGCTTGGAGATCTTCGGCGATTTGACCAGAATTTCGCAGATGGGCAACCGGTGCATCTCCTCTTTGTCCTGGACCAACTGCATGGACACGATGGCCCGCAATACCAGACCGAGCTGACCGCGGACCTGAGTCTGCTGGTCGGCGGGATAGGAGTCGATGATTCGATCCACCGTCTGCGCGGCGTTGTTGGTGTGGAGGGTGGAGAGGACCAGATGCCCCGTTTCGGCCGCGGTGATGGCCGTGGCCATGGTTTCCAGATCGCGCATCTCGCCGATCATGATCACGTCGGGATCCTGGCGCATGGTGTTGGTGAGCGCCTCCATGAACGTCGGTGTGTCGGTGCCGACCTCTCTCTGCGAAATGGTTGCTCGGTCGTCTAGAAAGAGAAACTCGATGGGATCTTCGATGGTCACCACGTGGCATTGTCGCGCCTTGGCAATGAGGTTGATCATCGCGGCCAGCGTCGTGCTCTTGCCGGAACCCGTCGGACCGGTGATCAGGACCAATCCGCTCGGATACTCGGTGAAGGACTCGATGACATCGGGCAGGTTGAGCTCCTCAATGGTCTGGATTTCGAAAGGCACCCTTCGGAAGACCCCGGCCATGGTTCCCCGCTGCATATAGATGTTGCACCGAAAACGAGCGACCCCCGGAACGCCGTATCCCATGTCCACGGCCTGTCGTTTCTCGAATCGTGCGAGCTGCCCCGGACTGAGGATCTCGCTGAGCATCTTTTCTACCTCTTCCGGCTGCAGCGGATCCGCCTTGACCGGAATCAGCCGACCCTGAATCCGCAGCAGCGGCGGACGCATCGGCTTGATGTGAAGGTCCGAGGCCCCCTTCTTTGTCATAAACATCAGTAGTTCTTTGAGCTCCACCAATCCTCCTCTGAGCTCCGACGGACTCATTCAAATTTAGCACAGCGGTGGACCGCTGCCGCACCCGTCGTGAGGGTTTCCCTTTACGGAGGAGGGTTTTCAGCGCGACGACTGTGCTGCGGCTCAGGCCCGTGTCCTCGCCCACGTCCGCGTCGAATCTCTCTTACGCTATCGCTATCGCAATCAATATCGGTATCGAATTTTCGAATCGGCGCTGTCTATTTCGATAGCGATTTCGACTGCGATAGCGATTGTTGCCCCGTACATGGGTCGTTGGTGTTTTGGTGGTTCACAGGGGCGAGCGGTCGGCAAATTCGAAATCCGGCTTCGCTTTCAGCTACGCCGTGACAAGTCCGAAATCCGAAATTCCGCGGGGGCGGCTGGGCGGCATTCCGAATTCCGAATTCCGAATTCCGAATTCGATCCGGAAACCCTGGAGCAATCTGGTCTACCATGGCGCCATGAAGGTCTACACGCGAACAGGCGACGACGGTGAAACGTCGTTAATATCGGGGGGTCGGGTGCGAAAGGACGATCTTCGAGTCGAGGCTTACGGTACGGTTGACGAGCTGTCGTCGTTCGTGGGGCTGTTGCGGTGTGAACCGGTCCCCAACGATGTGACCCAACATCTGGTCGATGTGCAGCGGTCTCTCTTTGCGGTGGGTGCGTTCCTTGCCGATCCGGAAGGACGAATGGGGCACGATCCGGGATCGTGGGAGGTCGGACAGCTCGAGAGCTGGATCGACGCCATGGATTCAGAGCTTCCCGAGTTGCGGGCCTTCATCCTGGTCGGTGGTTGCCGTGGCGCGGCCGCCGCTCACGTTGCGCGGGCGGTGTGCCGGCGGGCGGAACGCCGCGTCACCACCCTGGCCGCGACCGAGGCCGGAGCGCCCGAAGGCGTGTTGCGTTACCTCAACAGATTGTCGGACGCGCTGTTCACGCTCGCCCGTTTGCTCAACGTGCGCTCTGGAAACTCGGAGACCGAGTGGCATCCCGGCCTGAATCAATGACAGCGGCAGGGTGGAAATTGACGCCGATGCGCGATGGTTCTAACCTGCATGCTTCGGCCGGAGCCTGGTTTCCCGGCGAGTGGGAAAGAATGAAGAATGACCACCCAGAACCGGTGATTTCGGGGCCTACTTGGTACAATCGTCCCCTTGTAACGGGGCCTATTCTATGCAACGCCTGACGATCAGCGAATCCAACCTCGAGCAGCTCTTCGGGACGCGGGACGAAAACCTGCGCTACCTCGAGGAGCGTCTCAGCATCTCGGTGAGTGCGCGGGGTGCGGAGGTCCAATTGAGCGGGGATGAGCAGGCGGAGCGTATCGCCGCTCGTTTGCTGACGTCATTTGATCGCATGCTGTCTTCGGGCTCTGTGATCACAAAGGACGAATACCGTACCGCTGTGAGGGTGCTCGAGGAAGACCTGGAGATCGATCTGGTCGAGTTCTTTCTCGACGCCTCGATCCCGGGATCGCTGAAACGCTTCGTGATGCCGCGAAACCTCAACCAACGGCTGTTTATCCGATCGGTTTACTCATATGACTATGTCTTCGTCACCGGTCCGGCAGGGACGGGGAAGACGTACCTCGCAGTGGCCCTTGCCGCTGCGGCGTTGACGGACAAGCAAGTGCGGAGGATCGTGCTCGTGAGACCGGCGGTGGAGGCCGGAGAAAAGCTCGGCTTCCTGCCCGGGGACCTGGTCGAGAAGATCAACCCCTACCTGCGCCCCGTTTACGACGCGCTGTACGACATCCTCGGCTACGACAAGGTTTCGAAGCTGTTGGAACGGCAGGTGATCGAAATCGCACCCCTGGCCTTCATGCGAGGGCGCACGCTCAACGATGCTTTTATCATTCTCGACGAAGCTCAGAACACCACTCACGAGCAGATGATGATGTTCTTGACCAGAATGGGCTTCCACTCGAAGACGGTGATCACGGGCGACATCACCCAGATCGACCTGCCGTTCGCGAAAACGTCGGGTCTGGTCGAGGCGTTGCAGGTGTTTGAAGGGGCCGAGGGATTCTCGTTCATCAGATTCTCCCATCGCGATGTCGTTCGCCATCCGCTGGTTCAGGAGGTCGTGGACCGGTATGCACGTTGGGAGAAAAACGCCCGAGCTGGGGATGAGAAACGGTCATGAGGGGCAACGAGAAGCAACCGGCCGAGAAAGCGTCGATCACCCGCATCCAGCGCGGCCTCGAGGAAGGTGCGGGCTGGTGGGGCGCGTTGCTCGATTACCCCGTCCTTTGGGCTGCCGTGGCGGTTATCGGTTGTACCTGGTTGATGCTGCCCAGGGTCGGTACCGGACCGCCTGATTGGCAGCCGGGGGATGTTGCCACCTTCGACCTGGTGATTCCTTACGACGCCACGTTGCCCGACGAGGCCGCGACCGAGACCGCTCGTCAGGAAGCCCGCACCTCGGTGATACCTGTGTACGACCTCGAACCCCGCCTCCGGATAGAGCTCGAGAACGAGCTCCGCATCCTATTTGCCGGCTGCCGCGATCGGATGGGGGCGACCGGCGATGAGGTCGCGAATTTAGAGGCGATCACCGACTTGCGTGCAACCGAATCGGTGATGCGAATCCTCGATTCGTCCTCGTGCTCGGATAAGCTCGAGGAGGTGCTGGTCGAGGTTGTCAACAGGGTGTTTCGGGACCGGATTGTGGATGATCGCCGAGGTCTGGAAAATCGCGGCGAGAATGGTATCGTGCTGAGAGATCTCTCAACGGGGCGAGAGAGAACCGTGCGGCTGGATGAGGTGTCTGAGGCTATTGACCTGCGGTCCGGCCTCGAGCAGGTTCTACAGGCGCGGCTGCTCGAGCAGCCGGCCGTGGCGCGCCGGTGGATCGCGCCGGTCGTCGATTTCCTTGAAGCGAATCTCGGGCCAAACTTGGTCTTCAATCGCGGCGAGACGGCCCAACGCCAACGAGTGGCTGCGGAAGGCGTGGTCCCGCGCTCTCGTGCCCTTCGGCGGGGTCAGGTCCTGATCCGTCGCGGGGACACCGTTACAGACGAGGTCGCTGACACCCTGCGGGTGTTTCGCCAGCAGCGTCGTGATATCACGACGACGGCGGGAGTTACGGGGATCACGCTGCTTGTCGCTCTGATGTTGGCAGCTTGGTGGCCGGCACTGCATCGGTTTGGCGGGCCCCTGGTCGCGAAGCGCCGCCTGTCCATGGTCTACATATTGGTGCTCCTATTCGCAGTCTCGAACCGCCTCGGCTGGTTCATTGCCAACGCCATCGCCTTCAACTCTCAGGGGCAGGCGATGTCGACGGCGGAAGCCTATTTCTGGGCTTTGCCCTTCGCCGCCGGGCCGGTCACGGTGTTGGTGCTTTTGGGCATGCAGCCGGCGCTCCTGTTTGCGGTGTGCGGGGCCGGTATGGCAGGAGTGTTGCTCGGGGGTGATTTCTCGGTTGCGGTCTATGCTCTCGCTTCGGGTGTTGTCGGCACGCTGGCCGCCGAGCGGTCGAACGACAGGATTTCGTTGAGCCGTGTCGGCATTCTGGTGGGAGCGGCAAACGTGGCGGTCCTCCTCATCCTCGAGCTCTACCGGGGACTGCCGAATCCTGCAGGGACGGTGGGCCTGTCCGCGGTTTTCGCGTTTGTCGGCGGGCCCATTTCCGTGGGAGTCGTGTCGTTTCTCCTGCCGGCGCTCGAGAGTGCATTCGGTATCACCACCAACACCCGGTTGTTGGAGCTGTCGAATCAGAATCTCCCGTTACTCAAGCGGTTGTCTCTCGAAGCGCCGGGGTCGTACCAACACTCACTCTCGGTCAGCAACCTGGCCGAGGCCGGCGCCGACGCAATTGGTGCGAACGCCCTGCTCGTGCGGGTGTGCGCTTACTATCATGACGTCGGCAAACTGGTAAAACCCGAGTACTTCGTGGAGAATCAGCGCGACGGCAATCCCCACGATGCCCTGCTCCCGTCGATGTCCGCTCTCGTCATCTTGAGCCACGTCAAGGAAGGCCTGGAGCTGGCACGTGAGGCGAAGCTGCCGCTACCCATTCGCCAGGCCATCGCGACTCACCACGGCACCAAGCTGATCCGCTATTTCTTCAACAAGGCCCGGGAGCGCGGCGGAGAGGAAAAATCCGAGATCCGTGAGAGCGACTATCGTTATCCGGGTCCCAGGCCGCATACCAAGGAGCTGGGCGTCCTCCTCCTTGCCGATGCGGTCGAAGCGGCTGCCCGCACCTTGGACAACCCGACACCGGCCAAGGTGCAAGCGATGATCGGCAAGATCTTTTCGAACGCGCTCGAGGATGATCAGCTCGATGACTGCGATCTCACGATCTCGGAGCTCGACAAGGTGGCGTCGGCTTTCCTGTGGGTGCTCACCAACATGTACCATCATCGGATCGACTATCCCGGCTTCGATTTCAACAGGAGGCAAGAGACACGTGACTCGGGTCGACATCAGGTGGGAGAGAAGACCGTCCAAACCGGCGGCTGAGATTTTGCGGCGAGTGATCACCGAATGTCTGGAATCTCTCGGTTTACAGGACTCGGAGGTCCATGTGCTGATCGCCGGGGATGACCGGCTGCGGCGTCTGAACGATCGCTACCTGGGCCGGGATCGACCGACCGATGTGTTGTCGTTTCCGGACGGTGATCTATTGCCCTCAGGGAGGGTTCTCCAGGGTGAGGTCGTGATCTCGCTCGACGCCGCACGCCGGCAAGCTGAAGAGCTCGGACATGACGAGCTTCGTGAGCTTTCCGAGCTCACCCTGCACGGGGTTCTGCACCTCGTGGGTTATGATCATGAGAGAGATCAGGGCGAGATGGACGACCTCGAGGTACGGCTGCGCCGGGAGTTGTTGCCATGAGTTCCGGGTTTGCAGCCTGGTTGGCTCACCCGGTGACCCTCGCCATAGCGACGGTCGCGGTGGCGGTATTCTTCGTGGTGATCGAGTTGCTGCTTCGATCGCTGTCTCAGCTGGGCAATGTGCGGTTTCAGGGAATTCTCGAGGAACACCCGGACCTGTTTGACAGCGATACGACGGTCCACGTCTCACGGCTCATCGATGTTCTTCGATGGCTTCAGCTCGGATGTTTGGGCCTGCTGTGGTTCTTGGTATTCCGATTCCCGGGCCTCGGGAGCTGGACTGCGTTCGCTGCCGCCGCGGTTCTGCCGCTGCTCCTCGTGTTGGTTACGCGTGCCGTGGTTCGCCCGTTGTCGGAAGACGCGGTGACGGTGCTCTTGGGATTGGTCCGGCCTCTCGCCGCACCTATGGTAGGTGCGATCGTGAACGCCCAACCGGAGTTGCCGGCACCGGCGGCCGAGGACGACGAGGAGGAGGTGAGCGAGGCGGAGATCCAAGCCTATCTCGAGGCCGGGGAAGCTGCTGGGATCTTCGAGAGTGATGAGGGCGAGATTGTCGAGTCGCTCGTGGATTTCTTCGATACCGTGGTGCGCGAGGTCATGACCCCCCGCACTGAAATGGTGGTCGTGGCGGATACCGGCAGTTACCGGGACCTGCTCGAGATTTTTGCCAAGACCCACAAGAGCCGGATTCCCGTCTATCACGAGACCATCGATCGAATAACCGGCGTTGTGCATGTAAAAAACCTCGTCAAGCATGGTCTCCGTGGTGCGGAGCCGGGTGTGGCGGACCTTGCGCGCGAGTGCCTGGTGGTCCCGGAAAGCAAGGAATTGGGTGAGCTGTTGCGCGGTTTTCAACAACAGCGCCAGCAGATGGCCATCGTCGTGGACGAGTATGGCGGTACGTCGGGGTTGGTGACTCTCGAGGACATCCTCGAGGAGATCGTGGGTGAGATCCAGGACGAGCTCGACCCCAGCGAACCGCCCGACTGCCAGGAGCTGAGCCCTGGGGTTTACAGGTTGCAGGGCCGCGCGCCTCTCGAGGTGCTCGAGGAGATCTATGGCATCGAGGTCGATGAGGACGATATGGACACGGTCGGCGGGCTGGTCTTCGCCCGGCATGGCACAGTGCCGGTTGCCGGAACCAAGGTGGCGGACGAGGCTAATGGTCTCCAGTTCACGGTCGACGAGATGGACGAACGGCGGATCGTGAGCGTCACGGTTCGTCGGGTCGATGGGTCCGAAACGGAAGAATGAATTCTCAGTTCTCAATTCTCAATTTTGAATTCCTGACGGGCGGCATGTATGCCGCCCCTACAGATCGATTGATGTGGCCCGACGTAGGGGCGGGACATGTCCCGCCCGCGGGCGGATGGAAATTGAGAATTAAGGAGCCTCTTGCAAAATTCGTGGCTGTCAGTCTCACCGTGCTCACCGGCGGCGAATCTGAAGGTGGGCCAAGGCCCACCCTACGTCGGACCCACAATTCCCGCGGGCT
>PVMK01120852.1_pt1 | contig 20096 bp, 21 predicted proteins | sample 1853481 | NCBI WGS metagenome assembly PVMK01 (sample SAMN08533507, study PRJNA380276) | Marine sediment metagenome, whole genome shotgun sequencing project. | reverse complement strand
GGAGAGCATCGCCCTTACAAGGCGAGGGTCGGCGGTTCGAGCCCGTCAGCACCCACCAGAAATCGCGGAGTGGTAGTTCAGTCGGTTAGAATACCGGCCTGTCACGCCGGGGGTCGCGGGTTCGAGTCCCGTCCACTCCGCCATTTTTTCGAAAAGGGCGCCCTCTCGGCGCCCTTTTTTTGTTTATGCAACACGAGTGAGTAAACATGGTTCTGCAGACTATACGCGACAGGTTGACCGGCATTATTGCCATCTTCATTTTCGCCATCTTGATTATTCCGTTCGCTTTCGTCGGGGTGAGTTCCTATTTCACCTCTGATGCGGTCAACGCCATAGCGGTTGTCAACGACCAGGAAATCACCCTCAACCAGTTCAATGCGGGTTTCCAGAACTATCGTCGCCGCATGCAGGCGCAACTGGGTGCGGCTTTTGATGCGGAATTATTCGACCAGGCCATCGTGCGCCGCCAGTTCCTTGACCAGATGATCAATGAAGAATTGCTGGTACAGGTATCTGCCGAGGCGGGCCTGGCGGTGGACGACCAGCGCCTGGCGCTGGCGATCAGGGACATTGAGAGCTTCCAGGTGGATGGCGAATTCAATGCTGATGTCTACCAGGCCCGACTGGCCGCACAGGGCCGGAATCCGGCGCAGTTTGAAATCGATATGCGCGCGTCGATGGTGTTGAACCAGTTGCCCGGTTCGATTGCCTCCAGTGCGATCACGACCAACTGGGAAGTGAACGACTACGTGCGCCTGGCTGACCAGACCCGCGCTTACAAGGCGCTGCTGGTACCGGCATTCCCACCGGAACCTGAAGCAGAGGCAGAGGCAGAGGAAGAGGCGGAAGTAGCAGATGCCGAAACAGAAGTTGTAGAAGAAGCGGTAGCAGAGGAAGAAATCCTGGATGAAGGGGCGATTCTGGCCTGGTACGAAGATCATCTGGGTGAGTACCTGTCCCGGGAAATGGTCAGCATCGAATACCTGGAACTTGACGCAGCGACCATGGGTGGCGCGGTTGAGGTGGAAGAGGATGTTCTGCTCGCGAGTTTTGAAGAGCAGGAGTCCCGCTTCATCACTCCGGAATCCAGGCTGGCATCGCATATTCTGATCGAGGTTGATTCGGCGGCGCCCGAGGTCGATATTGTAACCGCGCGTGAACAGGCTGAGGAACTCTCTGAGCGGGCGCGTGCAGGTGAGGATTTCGCCACCTTGGCGACCGAATATTCGCAGGACATCGGTTCTGCATCCGGGGGCGGCGACCTGGGCTGGGTCGAGCCGGGTTTCATGGTCCAGGCCTTTGAAGACGGCCTGTACGAGCTATCCCTGGAGAGACCCGTGTCCGAGCCAGTTCAGACCGGCTTCGGCTGGCACGTTATTCAGCTGCGCGAAATTCGTCCCGCCGAAGGAATGACCTTCACCGAGGCGCGTGACATCCTCCTTGCGGAATATAAAACCGAAGCCGATGAGCGCCGGTTCCTGGAGCAGGCTGACCGGATGGTAGATATTATTTACGAGGATCCCACCACGCTGGATGCCGCCGCTGAAGAACTGGGTCTGGAAATTTTAGCAGCGGGCCCCTTCGGCCGGCAAGGTGGCGGCTCAGGCGTCAGCGCCAACGCGAACGTTATTGCTGCGGCGTTCTCGGACCTGGTTTTGGCACAGGGTGTGATCAGCGACCCGGTTGACCTGGGCCTTAATCACATCGTCGTGATCCGTTTGCAAGAGCACCTGCCCGAAGCACAACTTCCGTTGGAAGGGTGCGTGACCAGGTCGTAGAGAGCGTCAGGCGTGAACGCGCCATGGAGGTGGCGTCACAGGCTGCTGACGAACTGCTCGCCAGCCTGGTAGCCGGCGCCGATATTGCGACCCTGGCCGTAGACTCAGGCTGGGTATTGGTACAGGCGGAAGCCGCGACCCGTACCGGTGCGCAGGCCAACACGCAACTGCGGGACCAGGTTTTCCTGCTGCAGGGGCCTGACGAAGAAGGTCCTGCCAGGGCCGTGATCAAGTTGGATGATGGATATGCTGTGATTCAACTGGACAGCGTCACGCCGGGTGAACTTGCCGAAGAAGACGCGCTGCGTAAGCAGATGTACAGCCGGCGAATCTCGAACGCAAGCGCCAGCACGGAGACCCTGGGTTTCCTGGAAATGCTGCGTAAGCAGTCAACGATCCAGGTATACGAAGACCGATTCTAAAATCTAATGTAGGAGCGGCTTGAGCCGCGATTTAACGCATGTCCTCCGGAGGTATCGGGTACCTGTTCGCAGGACACGCTCTAGACATCCATGTGCGCTCGTAACACGCTCCCGGCGTGTTATGGTCCTGCAAACAGGTACCCGACACCTCCTGTGAAGGGTGTTACGCGAGTCCCGTCATCCCCAGGATGTTGTAGCCCGAATCCACGAAGGTAATTTCACCGGTCACTCCGGAGGCCAGGTCCGAGCACAGGAAGGCGGCCACGTTGCCCACTTCCCTGGGCGTAATCGTGCGCCGCATCGGCGCGGCCTCCGCTACGTGTTTCAGCATTTTCCGGAAATCAGCGATGCCGGCAGCGGCCAGGGTTTTGACGGGTCCGGCTGAAATGGCGTTGACCCGGATGCCTTTTGGGCCGAGGTTGGCGGCCAGGTAACGCATATTGGCCTCCAGGCTGGCTTTGGCCAGGCCCATTACGTTGTAACCCTGTAACACTTTCTCTGAGCCCACGTAGGTAAGGGTCAGCATGGCGCCGTCGCGGCCTTCCATCATTGGCAGTGCGGCTTTGGCCAGCGCTGCAAAGCTATAGGAACTGATGTCGTGCGCGATCTGGAATCCTTCGCGGGTCACGGCGTCTATGTAGTCGCCATTGAGTTGTTCCCGCGGAGCAAAGCCGACCGAGTGAACCAGGATGTCGAATCCGTCCCAGTGCGTGGCCAGTTCGCTAAATACATTGTCTATCTCCTCGTCCAGGGCCACGTCGCAGGGAATGACGATGCTGGAACCGGTTGCCTCGGCGATTTTCTCAACCCGCGATTTCAACTTGTCGGTCTGATAGGTATAAGCCAGTTCAGCGCCTTGTTCGCGCATGGCTTCAGCAATACCCCAGGCAATAGAGCGGGGGCTGGCGACGCCGACGATCAGGGCGCGTTTTCCTTCGAGAAATCCCATGGTGTGTTCCTGTGTGTATGCGGTGAGGGCAGGTTACTTTAATTAATGGAAAAGGTCATCTTGTACGTAAGAGCGATTTTAATCGCGAAATTAAAACCATCGCGAATGAATTCGCTCCTACGTGAGAGTGGATTCATCCGCGATTTGTAGGCATGAATTTCAACCGGGCGGCAGAATCGCTCTCCACGATCCGGCCGTCATGCCACACGGGCAGGCCGTTGGCCAGGGTGCTGACGACGGCGGAGCGGAAGGTCACACCTTCAAACGGACTCCAGCCGCACTTGGACAGCACCCGTTCGCTGGTGACCTGGGTGTTTTGGCTGGTATCGACTATCACCAGGTCGGCCCAGTAACCCTCCCGCAGGTAACCGCGCTCGGTCACGCCGAACCGTTTCGCTACGTTGTGCGAGGTCCGCGTAACGATCTCCTCCAGTCTGAGAATGCCATCGTGATACAACTCCATCACCGCCAGCAGCGCATCCTGCACCAGGGGCAGGCCGGAGGGCGCCTCCAGGTAGTCGCTGCTGGCTTTTTCTTCGCTGGTGTGAGGTGCATGGTCGGTGGCGATTATATCCAGCCTACCGTCCTGTAGCGCCTTGATCAAAGCCTGTTGATCCTGCTCGGTCTTGATTGCCGGGTTGCACTTGATCAGGTTGCCCAGGCGCGGGTAATCACCGGCGTTGAAGTGCAGGAAATGAACGCAGACTTCGGCGGTAATCAGCTTGCCGTCGATCGGTCCTGGTTCGAACAATTCCATCTCCCTGGCCGTGGACAGGTGCAGAACGTGCAGGGGCGCATGAAATTCCCGCGCGAGCGAAATCGCCAGTTGGGTGGACTGGTAGCAGGCCTCGGCGCTGCGAATATTGGGGTGTTCGGTGACCGGAATCTCGCGGCCGTATTGTTTCATCGCCGCCTCCAGGTTTTGCTGGATAAGCGGGCTTGTCTCGCAGTGGGTTGCGATCAGCGCAGGTGCGTCCCTGAAAATACCGGCCAGGGTTTCCTGGTTGTCGACCAGCATGTTGCCGGTGGATGCGCCCATGAATATCTTGATGCCGGCAGCGGCTCCGGGTTGCAGCGAGCGGATCACATCCAGGTTGTCGTTGGTGGCGCCCAGGTAAAAAGAGTAATTGACCAGGGATTTTTCTGCGCCGATCGCGTATTTGTCTTCCAGCGCTTCGAGCGTGACAGTGGCGGGTTTGGTGTTGGGCATCTCCATGAAACTGGTAATGCCCCCGGCCGCCGCGGCCCGCGACTCTGACCAGATGCCGGCCTTGTAGGTCAGGCCGGGTTCACGGAAATGTACCTGGTCGTCGATCATTCCGGGTAGTAGCCAGGCGCCGTTGGCGTCAATGACCCTGGTGACCCGGTCCGCGGTGATCGAATCATCAATGCGCTCGATCCGTCCATTTTGGATCAACAGGTCGCCGCTTCGGATGGCGCCTTCGTTTACCATTTGGGCATTTTTGATTAATAATCTGGAATTTTTCATGGGTTTTTATCGGCCGCATGGCGGCCTCCTACAGTAATTGTCAGGGTACTGGGTCGTGTCCGCCGTCACAAAACGGGTGGCAGCGCCCAATTCGCTTGAGCGCCAGCCACGTGCCACGCAAAGCGCCATGTTTGGCAACCGCCTCAGAGGCGTATTGTGAGCAAGTTGGCGTGAACCGGCAATGGTTGCCTAAAAAAGGGCTGAGCAGCAGTTGGTAGGCCCGGATCAGTAGTTGTAACAGCTTTGCCATGCAATCTTTTTGCCCATAAAACTTGCCGTCAGCCTCAAGTTCAGCTATAACACTGCAATTTCGTTTTCGGGCGAATTGCACGTTTTAAATAATTGCTATAAAAAACAGACAGTTAGAAAATGTCTGAAAATTGCACCAGCAAGGAGTAGCTTAGCACGATGGAATCAGAGCGCATTGAATTGAAGAAAGGCTACAAGCCTAAGAAGAGTGAAAAATACATGGGCCCGCAGCAGAATGAATATTTCCGCCAGAAGCTGTCGAACTGGAGGGACGACCTGGTTGAGGAATCCCGTGAAACCATCAGTCACCTGCAACACGAGGTTCGGGATGTCGGTGATGAGGCCGAGCGTGCGACCCGGGAGACGGAAAACAGCCTGGAGTTGAGAACGCGGGACCGCTACCGCAAGTTGATTCGCAAGATCGACAAGGCCCTGATTCGCCTGGATGAGGGCGAATACGGTTACTGCGAAGAAACCGGTGAAGAAATCGGTCTGGACCGCCTGGTGGCGCGCCCGATCGCGACGCTGTGCCTGGATGCTCAGGAACGATGGGAACTCCGGCAAAAGCAGCAGGGAGATGGCCGCTAGGGCATCTCGCAATTACGGGGGGTTGGCCCGTTCGAATTGATCTGGGTGCCCGGTGAGACTTTTTTTCGGTTTTCATTAATGTTTTGTTAACAATTGGCCTGTAATCTCGTATCATATTGAATGATATCCATGCCCTGTCATTTCTTTGGCAGCAAATCAGCACTGTGATGCTTAGTAGGAGTAGCGTTACATGAAAACAAGAAAACTCGTTTTAGCCCTCGTTACAGCCAGCCTGGCACTGGGTACAACCCAGGTGGCGGCTGATGGAGACCAGCCCTGGCACGTCACTGGCCAGTTCGGCACCATGAACCTCGATAATGACCGCAACACGCGCAACAACGACGTCTGGTGGTCGGTTGGATTCGGCCGGTTTTTCGGCAACAACTTCAGCCTGGACTTGGAATTCGATCAATTCGAAGGCACCATCAAGGATACAGAGGTCAGTATTCCGGAGGCGCCTGTCGGTGAATGGAGGCTGAGAAATGTCGGCGTGATGGGCCGTTATTTCATCGGCCAGTCAAAAGTTCGCCCATACCTGGCAGTAGGTTTGGGATCGCTCAAACATCGCAACTCGGCGTCTGACAGCTCAGCCCTCTCCGCCAGCATTGGTGCTGGCTTGAATGGGCAGTTTTCCAAGCACCTGAGCGGGAACATGCAGGTGATGTGGCGCTCCGATGGCGATGACAAGAGTCAACAATTCCACAAGAGTTACGCTGATGTTATCTTCAGTGTTGGTCTGAGCTACGATTTTGGCGGTAAAGCGGCGCCACCACCGCCACCACCACCACCGCCACCACCACCACCGCCGCCACCGAATCCGGACCTGGATGGCGATGGCGTGCTGAACGAGCATGACAAGTGCCCGAACACCCGGCCCGGCGCAGTAGTTGATCTGGATGGTTGTGAAGTGGAAGCTGTCATCGAACTCGATGGCGTGAACTTCGACTTTGACAAGGCTACGCTGAAACCGGAAGCCAAGGCTGTTCTGAACGAAGCCGCTGCTCTGCTGAGTAAGCATGACCGCGTGGTTGTCCAGATCGCCGGCCATACCGACAGCATGGGTTCTGAAGCCTATAACCAGGGCCTGTCAGAACGCCGCGCCAACGCGGTCCAGGCTTACCTGGTCGATAAAGGCGTCAAGGCCAGCCGTCTGAGCGCCAAGGGTTACGGCGAGTCCCGTCCGGTGGCGAGTAATGACACGAAAGAAGGACGTGCAGAAAATCGCCGCGTCGAGATGATTATTCTCGATCGTTAAGGCGATACCCTCCTGGGAAGAGAAAGCCCCGCTTCGGCGGGGCTTTTTTTATTTCGCTCCCACGGCATAGGTTTTGATGGCGCTCAGCATCGCGTGGAGGCCGTTGGCGCGGGTTGGGGACAGGTGGTTGCTGAGGCCGATTTCGCGGATGAAATAGGGCTCGGTGTCCACGATCTGCTGCGCGCTGCAGCCGGAGTACACGCTGATCAGCAAGGCGATCAGCCCCGAAACGATCGAGGCATCGCTGTTGGCCCTGATGACCACTTCGTCGGCATCCCCTTCCAGGTACAGCCAGACCTGCGACTGGCAACCGGCCAGCAGTCTGTCATCGGTCTTTTCCTCAGCGGCCAGCGGCGGGAGTTTACGCCCCAGGTCGATAAGGTACTGGTAGCGATCCAGCCATTCGGGGAACATGCTGAAGGAACTGATGATCTCGTCCTGGACGGCGATTGGGTCATGTGGGCTGGTGGTGTTATTCATGGCTTGCTCAGGTATCCTTGCGGCGCCAGCGGGTCACGCCGTCGGCATCTTCGAGCACGACGCCCATGGCGGTGAGTTCGTCCCGCAGGGTGTCGGCGGCGGCAAAATCACGCTCGGCACGCGCCTGGTTGCGCTTTTCGATCAGCGCTTCGATGGCGGCGCTATCAGCGTCTCCTGCAACAGCGCCGAACCATGCATCGGGCGTGGACTGCAGCAAGCCAATCAAATCCGCGGCCGCGAGTAGTTCACCGGCCGCAGCCTGTGCGGCCTCACGCGTCTCTGCCCGGGCCAGTTCCCTCGCAATGCGGTTGAATTCGGCCAGCGCTTCGGGTGTGTTCAGGTCGTCGCTCAAGGCCGCCATGAAGCCCTCACCCGGGCGTTCGTTGGCCTGGAACGGTCCGTATTTGCCGTTGGCGGTCCGCAGCACTCCGTAGAGGCGATCCAGGGTCCGGCGCGCCCGTTCGAGTTCCTGCCCGGACCAGTCAAGCGGCTGGCGGTAATGGGCGCTGAGCAACAGATAGCGCAGCGCTTCACCGGGGTGGTTTTCCAGAAGTTCATGCACCACCAGCGTATTACCCAGTGACTTGGACATTTTGCGTTTTTCAACGGTAACGAAGCCGTTGTGCATCCAGTACCGGGCAAACATCCGGCCGCCATGGGAGCACATGCTTTGGGCTCTTTCGTTTTCATGGTGGGGGAATACCAGGTCCTGGCCGCCGCCGTGGATGTCGATGGTCTCTCCGAGGTGGGTTTCGGCCATCACCGAGCATTCCAGGTGCCAACCGGGGCGGCCCCATCCCCATGGGCTGTCCCAGCCCGGTTGCGGTTCAACCGAGGGTTTCCACAGCACGAAATCGCCGGGGTTCCGTTTAAATGGCGCCACCTCGACCCGGGACCCGGCCAGCATTTCCCGTATATCGCGACCGGACAGGGCGCCGTACTGGTCAAATGACTCCACATCGAATAACACGTGGTCTTCCGCTTCGTAGGCGTGACCGGCATCCACCAGGCGCTGAATCATGTTGATCATTTGCCCGATGTGGTCAGTGGCCCTGGGCTCGATATCCGGCAATTTCACGCCGATCTGAGCCATGTCCGCGTGGTACGCGTCGGCGTATTTTGAGGATATTTCTGAAATCGGGACTCCCAGTTCGGCGGCTGCCTCATTTATCTTGTCATCCACGTCGGTGATGTTGCGGGCGTAGATGACTTCCTGGTAACACTGCTTCAGCAGGCGCTGCAGCAAATCAAAAATGACCGCGGGGCGGGCGTTGCCGATGTGGGCGTAATTGTAAACAGTGGGTCCACAGACGTACATCGTCACCCGGCCGGGGTCCAGTGGTTCAAATACCTGCTTTTCACGCCGCAGCGTGTTGTATAAACGTATCGTCACAAGCGTTACTCATTGCCAACAGGGGTTCAGCGGTCTACAGTTTGCCAAAGCTGGTTATTTTAACAATTTTAAGGGCAGAAAATGGAACAGAATTATCGATCGTATTACGCCGTACATGTCGCCGAGATGCAAACCCGTTGGGAACGGGCCCTGGAAGCTGAAAGCTTTATGGCCGTGCTGGTGCATTCGGGTACTCCGATGTACAGTTATCTCGACGATTATGAATACGCATTTCGTCCCAATCCACATTTCCTGGCCTGGCTGCCGCTAACGCATCACGCCGATTGTGCACTGCTGATCGTGCCAGGCAAGCGGCCCACGCTGTTCTATTACCAGCCCGATGACTACTGGTACCTGCCGCCGTCCGATCCGGAGTCGTACTGGGCGGATCATTTTGATATTGAAATTGTTCGCGATGCCGACGCCTGGCGCCAGGGCCTCCAAAGCCACCTGCCGGATGCTTCTCTTGAACTGGGGGACGTGGCGGCCATTGGTGATTCACCAGCGCTGGCCGAGATGTTTGCGGCTGAATGGATCAATCCAACAGGGTTGGTGCACCGGATGCACATCGCCCGCACCCGTAAAACCACTTATGAAGTGGCCTGCATCGAGGAATCGGCCCGGCTGGCCGTCAGGGCCCACGTTGAAGCCGAGCGGGCCTTCCATGAAGGTGAATCAGAGTACGGCATCCACATGCGTTACCTGGTGGCCTGTGGGCACACCGACACGCAATTACCCTATAACAACATCGTGGCGCTGAATTCACATGGCTCGGTCCTGCATTACCAGGCCCGGGAACAGATCGCTCCGCGCCACGCGAGGTCATTCCTGATCGATGGTGGCTGCGCGGTTAACGCTTATGCCTCCGACATCACACGCACCTATGCCAGGGAGCCCGGAGAGTTTGCCGACCTCGTCTCCGCGATGGACACATTGCAGCAGGGGCTGACCGGGCAGGTCCGCTCCGGGCTGGATTACAAGGACCTGCACCTGGTGGCATATCGTGAGATCGCAGGCTTGCTGGAGTCCTTTGGGGTCATCAATGTCAGTGCCCAGGAGGCCGTTGAGACTGGCTTGTGCAGCGTGTTTTACCCGCATGGCCTGGGTCATTTCCTGGGCTTACAGGTGCACGATGTCGCCGGCCTGGTCGATAACGAAGGAAATGAGATTCCGCGGCCGCAGGGCCACCCCTTCCTGCGCCTGACCCGCGTGCTCGAAACCGGCAATGTGCTGACCATCGAGCCGGGGCTTTATTTCATCGAGCCGCTGCTGCGCAGTTGGCGCGAGAATAACGATGCCTCGGTAATCAACTGGGACAAGGTAGAGGAACTGGCGCCTTATGGGGGCGTGCGGATTGAGGACAATGTGGTGGTGTTGGAGGATGGTTGCGACAACCTGACCCGGCGGGCGTTTGCGAATTTATGATTCGCGAATGAATTCGCTCCTACGGTAAAACTGGGGTAATTACCCGATGTAGGAGCGAATTCATTCGCGATTTTTGCGGTTACAAAAGCCCGAGCTTTTCGAGGTCGGCAAGGTCCAGTTCGCCGGCCGGGCCGTGACTCCAGATGGTGCTGTTGGCCTCAAAGTTGAGCCGCTTTTCGCCGCTGGCCAGTGCCTTCACCGCTTCGATCAGGCCGGTCTCTCGCATGGTCTTGATGACGATGCGGTCGAGTTCGGAGGCATAGGGTTCACCGATGATTTTGCGCATGGCCTTGTTGGCCGCGCTCAGGTCCGTCGGGAACAGGTGCTTGCCGGTTTGTAACTGGTAGTGGTCGGAGACCGCCTGCAGCGAGGTCAGTGAGCAGTAGGCGTCGTCCAGCAGGCCAATGATGCCAAGTTCATCGGGGATGACGTCATCACCCTCCAGCCAGTAGGACTCGACCATCTGCAGGATCTTCTCCATTTGGGTTTCCAGCCCAACGGTGGAGGCGGCCGTCCAGGCGATCTTGATCATGTAGGGAACCTGCTCGATGTAGCCGCTCACGAACCGTGCACCCTGTTCCAGTTCTTCCGTTCCCACCGTCACGCCCTCGCGATCGGCCACGACCGCGAGCAGATCATGCAATTCCGGTTCCACGCCGTCTTCGGCGCAGAGTTCCGTGATCATGGATTCAATCAGGCTCGTGTCCACTGGGTTCCAGGGTGGTGAAACGTGGCCTATAGTAACAATTGCAAACGGGATATTGAAAGGGCGAGTCCATTCATGTCATATGCTAATATTCGCGCCTCTGTTTTTGTCCCCGGAGAAGCTGCTTGCTGTTGCTGTCCATAATCACGCTGTTCGCAGGCCCTTTGTTGTTTCAATGGGTGAGCAGTTCCCATCCGCTGGCCAGGGCGCTGGACCGCGCCATCGTGGCAGTGCTGGTGGTGCTGGTAGTGGTTCTGCTGATCCCCGACATAATAGAACCGCTGGGCCTGTTGGCGCCTGGTTTTCTGATCGTTGGCTATCTGCTGCCCGGCCTGCTGGAACGGGTAATCAAGCAGGCCGCGGAAACACTGCACCTGCTGAGTCTGTATGTCGCACTGGTTGGTCTGATACTGCACGCAGTCCTGGATGGCGCTGGCCTGGCCGGTAGCGAAATGAGGGATAATAGTAGCCTGGCGGCGGCAATCATCCTGCACCGCTTCGGTATGGGCCTGATGCTGTGGCTGATCATGCAGCCGGTTTTCGGTAACCGGGTTGCCTGGAGTATCCTGTTCGCGATGGCGGCTGCGACCATCGTTGGGTTCGAGTTCTCCGAACGCCTGCTGCCCTATGCAGATGTCACGGTAATAGCGGCCGTACAGGGCGTGATCGTAGGAACCATCATCCACAGCCTGGTACACCGGGAACACGTCCATCGCGACCATCACGGAGAATCTGATTCATGACTACACTCGTCGCCATCAAGGACCTGCAACAGCGCATGTCCGCCTCCATCATCGGCCAGGAAGATGTGGTCAAAAACCTGGTCATCGGCCTGCTGGGCAATGGTAACGTCCTGATGGAAGGCTTGCCTGGCCTGGCCAAGACCCGTGCGGTGAAAGGGCTGGCGAAGAACGTGGATGCGGATTTTTCCCGCATCCAGTTCACCCCGGACTTGCTGCCCTCGGACATCACCGGCAGCGAAGTGCTGTACACCGAGGCAGGACACCCCAGCTTCCACTGCGAGGCGGGGCCGATCTTGGCTAACACCGTTTTAGCTGATCAGACCAACCGGGCGCCGGCCAAGGTCCAGGCGGCATTGCTCGAGGCGATGGAAGAACGACAGGTCACCGTTTCAGGAACCACCCACAAGATGCCCAAACTGTTCATGGTGATGGCTACCCAAAACCCGATTGAACAGGAAGGAACCTATCCCTTGCCGGAAGCCCAGATGGACCGCTTCCTGATGCATATCTACATCGATTACCCGGATGAGGAATCAGAGGCGAAAATCATTCGCCTGGTGCGCGGTGAAGAAGGAGATGCTCCAACCGGCAGTGGCTCGGAACCCATTGCACAGGATGTGGTCTTTGCGGCACGGGATGAGATCCACACCGTGACTGTTGGCCCCGCCATTGAGAAATACATGGTGGATCTCGTTTTCGCCACGCGTTATCCAGACCGTTACAGCGAGCAACTGGCCAGCTGGATTCACGTTGGTGTCAGCCCCCGTGGCGGCATTGCGCTGGATAAGTGCGCGCGGGCCCATGCCTGGCTGGATGGCCGGGAACAGGTGTTGCCCGACGATGTCCGGGCTGTTTGCCACGGCGTTTTCCGCCACCGTTTGAAACTGAGTTATGACGCCAGTGCGGACGGGGTGTCCGCCAACGATGTAATTGACCAGATACTGAAACTCGTCGCCGTCGCCTGATCAACGCGACTGGAGAACCGTGTTTCCGCCGGAATAGCAAGCTTCATGCAATACACACAGATTCGCAAAAGAAAACCTGGAGGCGCCGCCCAGCCTGGTGTCTATGCCGAACTGGATGAGCTCATGCGGCTGCGTTTCAAAGCCTCGGGTTTCAGCTTTCTGCCACGCCAGCCCATTCACAGTATTCTCAGTGGCCGCCATGCATCAAGGCTGCGGGGCCGGGGCCTGAATTTCGAGGAATTACGCAACTACCTGCCGGGCGATGACACCCGGAATATCGACTGGAAAGTCACCGCGCGAACCCGTGAGCCCTACATCAGGGTGTATACCGAAGAAAAAGACCGCACCGTCTGGCTGCTGGTGGATCAGCGTATTTCCATGTTTTTTGGCTCCCGTTGGAAAATGAAGTCGGTGGTGGCGGCCGAAGCGGCGGCTGTTGCTGCCTGGCGGGTGCTGTCACAGGGTGACCGGGTTGGCGCGGTGATCTTTGATGATTCCGACCTGCAGGTGGTTCCGCCCCATCGCAGCGAGGAACGGGTTGCGCAAATCCTGAAACAGGTCATCGAGAAAAATCACGCGCTGAATGCGAAGTCCGACATAGAGCCGGGGCCAGGCATGTTGAACAGGGCCCTGCAGCGGGTTGCGGCTTTGGCCCGCCATGACTGCCTTATCTGCCTGATTGGCGACGGCACCGGAATCGATGAAGACACCCGAAAATACGTGACCCGCCTGACCGAACACAACGACGTGCTTTCGGTTTTCATCTATGACCCGCTGGAGCAGTCAATGCCCGAAGCCGGCCGCCTGGTGTTTTCCGATGGCCTGTCCCAACTGGAATTCAACACCGGTGATCGCGCCTTGCGCGAAGCGTTCAGCCGGGATTTTGAGCAGCGCGTTGAACGCATGAAAGCGACCTCGAGAAGGCACGCCATACCCTTGTTGCCAGTACACACCGCGGCGCCGGTTCTGGAGCAGGTCAGGGCAGACCTGGGGCAGCGCAAAAAGTGACTGATGCCGGCAACCTGCAGAACCTGAACGATATCGCCGTGCCCGGCCCAGTGGCCTGGTGGCCACTGGCGCCCGGTTGGTATGTGCTGGGGGTCATCGCATTGATCGCACTCGTGGTGGTGGCTTTCCGGCAATGGCGTCGGTGGCAGCAAAACCGTTACCGCCGGCAGGCAATGCTTGAATTATCGTCGATTCGGGAGCGGGCCTCTGCCGAGAGCTTTCAGCAATTGCCGGTACTGCTTAAAAGGGCTGCCCTGTCGGTTTGGCAGCGCGAGGAAGTGGCTGCCCTGACCGGCCTGGCCTGGCATCGCTTTCTTGATGAAAGCGCCGGAATGGAGCGCTTTTGTTCCGGTGCGGGTGACACCCTGGAAGCTTTGTCTTACGCAGGCAGTGGCGAATCCTTGCCCGCTGATCCGGAGTTGCAGCAGGTACTTGAAGCCGCGGAGTTCTGGCTGAAAAATCACCAGTACCAGGCGGAGGCTGGCTAATCCATGTTCACCATCAGCTATCCCTGGGCGTTTCTACTGCTGCCGTTGCCGTTGTTGGTTTATTACCTTGCACCAGCCTACACCGAGCCGCGGCTGGCGGTGCGCGTACCGTTCATGGAATTGCTGTCCCGGTTGAGTGGTCGTAAAGCCGGAGAAGGGTCGGCTATCGTAAGCCGGACCAGGTTACAGAAAGCCCAGCTGATCATCGCCTGGCTTGCACTGGTAGTGGCGCTGGCGCGCCCGACCTGGATGGACGAACCGATGGTGCGCGAACTGCCGATGCGGGACTTACTGGTGGCGCTGGACTTGTCGGGATCGATGGAGACGATGGATTTCACCGATGAATCCGGGCAGACCAGTGACCGTTTAACGGCGGCCAAACAGGTGCTGGACCAGTTCCTTTCACGACGGGAGGGCGATCGTGTGGGCCTGATCTTTTTCGGTTCCGCCGCTTTTGTACAAGCGCCGTTTACCGAGGACCTGGACGTAGTGCGCGAACTGCTGGGCGAAGCACAGGTTCGCATGCTGGGCCCCAGAACCATGCTCGGGGACGCTATCGGGGTGGCGATACAACTGTTTGAGCGCAGCGAAGTCGAGGAACGCGTTTTGATCGTGCTCACCGACGGGAATGACACGGGCAGTATGGTTCCGCCGACGCGGGCGGCGGAAATCGCGCAGGATAACGGCGTCACGATTTACCCGATAGCAATGGGCGATCCCGAGGCTGCCGGCGAGCAGGCGCTTGACGAAGTCACGCTGAAAGAAATTGCGGCTACGACCAGTGGTGAATATTTCCATGCTGATGACCGGGGGGAGTTGGACCGTATTTACCAAACGCTGGACCAGTTGAATCCGAAACAAGTGGAAAGCCTGAGTTACCGGCCGGAACATGAACTTTATTTCTGGCCGCTGGGACTCGCCATCATTCTGAGCCTGTTGTTTTTCGGCATGACGGAGTTGCGCGCATTCCTGCAAGCGCGACGCCATCAGCTGCGCAGCGATGAGGCAGCAGCATGATGGCGTGGGAGCTGTTTCATTTCCTGCGCCCGGGGTGGCTGTTGTTGCTGTTGCCGGCCGTGCTTGTTAGTTGGTCGATTTTACGCCGACAGGACCCGATGCGAAGCTGGGAAGCAGTAATTGCGCCTGTTCTCCTGGAACACCTTGCGATCAGCAAGGAGGAACGCCAAAGCCGTTTGCGCCCGGTCTTCGGTCTGGCAACGCTTTGGCTGCTTGGGATTCTGGCCCTCGCCGGGCCCACCTGGGAAAAGGAGCCGACGCCGTTCACCGAAGATCAGGCCGCGCTGTTTATCATCCTGAAAGTAACCCCCGATATGCTGGCCGAGGACATTCAGCCCAATCGGCTAAAGCGCGCGGTGCAAAAGATCAGTGACTTGCTGGCGCTACGGCCAGGAACAAAAACGGGCCTGATCGCCTATGCCGGCAGCGCGCACCTGGTCATGCCGCTGACCGCTGATCCGGACATCATCAGCTTTTTCGCTTCCGAGCTGGTTCCGGATGTCATGCCGGTGTCAGGAGATGACCCGGTCCGGGCCGTTGAATTGGCTCGACAACGCCTGTTCGCCTCGGGCTTGCCCGGTTCCATCGTGCTGGTCGCGGATTCTGTAGATCCCGTTTTTATCGCCGGCCTGGCAAATACGGCAAATGGCAAAGATGCAGACGTCCACATACTGGCGATGGCGGCCGGGCCGGAAGTAGTGCCTCCACCGGGCAGTCCGCCGGCGCCGGCGCTGGACGAAGAGGAGCTGCGTAAGGCCGCGAAGGCGGGCGGGGGCGCGCTGGTGTTGGTCACGCCGGATGATTCCGATGTCAGGAAACTCAGCGTGCAGATCGAACACAGCATCGCCGCGGCGCCCGCGCAGGAGGGCGAGCGGTGGAGGGATGCCGGCTATTATCTAGTCTTGGCGTTTGCCGTGTTGGTTCTCCCGTTTTTTCGGCGGGGCGGCGCAGTGAGCGTAAACGCATAATGGTCGACCGCAAAAAAATGGTGGGAGTTGAGCACATGGCATCCGTTATAGTCGGCCGCCCAGAAAATGAGACAGGTCTTCTTTGCCTGCAGCAAAACCGCTCTATCATCATTTTCTGTGCTCTTCTTCTGCTTATTATCCCGACTGTAACGTATGGAAGTGGGTGGGGGGAGTTTTGGTTGACGGCTGATCAGCGGGGGCAGGGCTTGTTTGAACAGGAACGTTATCTGGAGGCGGCGGAGGTGTTTGAGAGCCCGGAGCGCAGAGCTGTTGCGTTTTTCAGGGGTGGCGACTTTGAGAGTGCGGCCTCGGTGTTCGGGCGGTTGCGCGCACCGGAAGCGGCTTATAACCGGGGTAATGCCCTGGTGATGCTGGGGCGTTATGAAGAGGCCATCCAGAGCTATGAGGATGCCCTGAACGCCCGGCCTGGCTGGGCCGAGGCCGAGGAAAATCTGGTTGTTGCCGTGGCGCGCAAAGAAAGAATGGCGCCGCCGGAAAGTGACGAAGGGGGTACCGGTGGGCAGCTTGAAGCCGATGAAATTGTGTTTGACGACAGCGGGCGGGTGGACAAGTCCGGAACGGAGGTAGAGACGACCGGTGGGGATGCGCTTTCGGAAGATGAGATGAGGGCGGTGTGGTTGCGGCGGGTTCAGAATGACCCGGCAGAATTTTTACGGGCGCGGTTTGCTTATCAGCTTTTCCGGGATGAGCAGGAGGGGGCAGATGATGAGTAGTTTCGGGCAACTTGGCGCTGGGAAGCGGAGGCAGTTGGTACAGCGTTTTTCGCGAATTGAATTCGCTCCTACGGCGTTGACGTTGGCGTTGGCGATGGCGTTGGCGTTGGTGTTGGCGTTGATTTTGGCGCTGATGGTGTCGGCTACGGCCATCCACGCTAGTGGGAGTTTGCAGGGGGAGATTCGCTTTGCGGCGGAGCGCCAGGGTGCGGTCTGGTTGGGGCAGGAAGTTGAGTTATACCTTGATTTATGGAGCGACGGCTTCAGTTTCGGCGACCAGTTGTTCGTGGTGCCGGAAGTAAAGGGGGGCTACCTGCTGCAGGCGGACTCGAACACCGTGAAGCTGAATGAAAAACGTGATGGTGTTGCCTGGCAGGGTTTGCGCTATACCTTGCTGTTTTATCCGCAGCGGGCGGGGCGCCTTGAAGTACCGTCTTTCGAGGTCCGGTTCAGCGCACGCGCTGGATATGGCTCGGAACCGTCCGGCTTCCAATTCCAGACGCCAGCCTTGTTCGTCGAGGCGCGTTTGCCACCGGGTGCGGATGGCGGCGGCCTGCTTGTCACTTCTACCTCGTTCACCATGGAGGCTTCCTGGACACCCGGGCAGACCGGCGACGGTCCCCTGGATCTGAAAACAGGAGACGCCGTTACGCTGGAAGTCACGCGCCGCGCCCAGGATGTGCCGGGCATGGTGTTCTCACCCTTGCCTGAGTTTTCCATCGATGGCCTGGGCGCCTATCCCGATGCAGCGCAGGTCAATGACCGCATCAATCGGGGCTCGCTGACGGGCGAACGCACCGATTCTGTCACGTTTATCTGTGAGCGCGAAGGTAACTTCGAGATTCCGGAGATGCGTTTCCAGTGGTGGGACCCGGAGCAGGAAGTCCTGGCGGAAAAAGTCATTCCTGCGCAGGAACTGGCGGTCGCGGCAAATCCGGCTTATGCAGGCGGCGCGGCGAGGGTCCCATCGAGCGCCGGGAAATGGCTTAACTGGAAGTCAGTTGTCGTGGTGATTGCCGGGGTCCTGTTGTTGGTGTATCCCGGGCGGTGGCTGGCGCAGTTCATGGCGGGCCGATGGCCGCAACTGCAGGTGAAGATCAGGGCTTACTTTGCCAAATGGGTGAAGCGCGCGAATGTGCTCCAGCCCTTGAATCCGCGGTCCATCAGGAAGCGCTGATTCATTAGACTACCGTAACGAGAAGTAGGGCCAGCAGGGCAACAGCCAAAGCCAGTTCACGAAATTCATTCCGGAATTTTACGTTTTCAACAGGTCCGTTTTTCATCATCATACGCCTCGTTTTTGCTTGAAAAAGCGGGGGAGCAGTCCTTGCTCCCCCTTGTTGTACACAGGTCGGTAGGAGAGAAACCGTGTGCACTTGAGCGTACTTTAGGGGTTCTTCAATTAGTGTGCTTGTCCTGACCGGACAGCTTATTGACCGTGTTGATACCAGTTGACGCCGGTGTTGTCCTGTTCAATCACCATTTGACCTTTTTCCACCAGGTAGTTGAGGTGTGAGATGGCCTCGCCGGTCGCCATGATCAGGTTTTGATCCGTGATCCGGGCCTTGAACAGAGCCGGGAAAACATCCAGCGCGCGTCTGGGCTCACTGCAAATCTTTCTGAGCTTGTCGAGCCCGGTTTGATGCTCTGCGATCAATTCATCGAGCCGGATGTGGGCGCCACGAAAAGGCTTGCCGTGGGCCGGCAGGACCAGGACATCTGCCGGCAACTTGTTTTTAAGTTTTTCAAGCGAGTCAAACCAATGGCTGAGCGGGTTCGCGGCAGGCTCAGTGGGGTAGACACTGACATTGGGGGAAATGGTCGGCAGGATCTGGTCCCCTGCGATCAGCAGGTTCAATTCCCGGCACAACAGGCAGGCGTGTTCCGGCGAATGGCCCCGGCCGATGATCACTTCCCATTGGTGGTCGCCGATCCGGATCATCATGCCTTCGCGCAGTTGCCGGAAGGATTCCGGCAGCGGGGAGACGACACGGCCAAAGGCGCCGAAAAACTCCATGTAGCGGTCGAGGTTTTCTATCGTGAAACCAGCGCTGGTGTAGAAGTTCAAGCCTTCCGGCGGCGCCGGCTTACCAGTATCGGCCACCAGCGTTCGGCATAACTGATACTCGTCCCTGGGCATCCACAGTTCGATGCCGAATTTACGCGCCAGCCAGCCGGCGCAGCCCACGTGATCGGGGTGCAGGTGAGTGACCAGCAAACGCGTAATCGGGGCATTGTCCAGGTAGTGGTCGAATACGTATTGCCAGATTTCCCGGGTGGTATTGCTAAATAGCCCGGTGTCGACAATCGCCCAGCCGTCGCCGTCGCGCAGCAACCACACGTTGATGTGTTCCAGCAAAAAGGGTAGAGGAAGGCGCAGCCACTTGACGCCGGGCGCGATGTCCAGGGCTTCGCCCGGTTCGGGTTTGCAACCAAGTGGATAGTTTATCGAGGCCGTGGCCATAGCCTACACCACCTTTCTCCTTAGGGCCGCCTTGACGTGCTGCACATGCTGCACTTCATATCCCGTGAGAATTTTATCCAGCGTCCGGCTGATCTTTGACTGTATGCGAATCATTTCGAGCTTGGGCCAGGTGGCTTTTTCGCCCGAGGTGATCAACTCCATGATCTCCTCCTCGGACCGGTAGGACAGCAGCCTGAACGGGTTAAAAAACCGCTTCGGCGGCAGGATGTTGATGTCGCCAATGTAGTCCTGGTTGATGATGGACAGTGCGATGTTATTGAAGCGGGTCAGCGAAGAACTCACCGACAGGGGCTTTTCCAGGGTGGTGGCGCCGACGTTGTACCAGGCGCGGGCGGTGCTGACGCTGGCATCCCGGATCAGGCCCAGCGTATCCCGGCTTTTCTTGCCATCGGCTACGAACGGGATGACGTGCGGGTTGGTCTGGCTGACGATGTAGTGGTTGACCCCGTAGAGGCGCGCCAGGCGCTTGGCGGGCATGTCGTCGCTGACCGATCCGTCGACCCATTTGCGCGACGGCAGGTAGGCCTGCTTCTCGCCCAGGTGATTTTTTGCCGCCAGCGTTACCGGTGGATAAACACCCGGGACGGCGCCCGATGCCATGATGGCTTCGCGGATAAATACGTTGGGTGAGGTAATGGCGTTGAGCAAGCGGGATTTCTGATGGGTTTCCGCCGGGGCGATCGACACGTTCAGTTGACGCCCGGTGCGCTCGTAGGCTTCCTGGAAAGTCAGGTCCGGGATCAGCCGGTCGAGGATTTTCAGGATCTCTTTCACCTGCATGATTTCCGGTTTCAGCTTCGACAGGCGTTTGAAGCCCCGGGCTTCCTGCTTGATTTCATGCACCAGGTATTCCGGATCGAAAATGTTTTCCAGTTCATCTTCGCTGTGGGTACTGGCCAGGGCGCCGACAAATGAACCACCACTGGAGCAGGACATGCCGTTCGGCAACAGCCC
>PVMK01117514.1_pt1 | contig 20102 bp, 18 predicted proteins | sample 1853481 | NCBI WGS metagenome assembly PVMK01 (sample SAMN08533507, study PRJNA380276) | Marine sediment metagenome, whole genome shotgun sequencing project. | reverse complement strand
CTGCTGGCCGGCCTCGCTCCGACCATGGTCTCGGCGAACCGGCCGGACTGCGCGCAGGCACTGGCCACCGCCGACGTCGAAGCGGACCTGATCGTCATTGATGCCGGCTTTCAGAACCCCTCGCTCCACAAGGACGTTTGCCTGGTTGTGGTCGATGCCGGCCGCGGCGTCGGCAATGGCTGGGTCTTTCCGGCCGGTCCGTTGCGGGCACCGCTGCGCAGCCAGTTGCGCAAGACCGATGCGATTGTGCTGATCGGCGAAGGCGAAGGCGGCACGGCGATGGTCCGCGCCGCCGCGCGTGCCGGCATTCCTCTCATCCGTGCCGATTACCAGCCGGTGCGCAAACGCGGTTTCAAACGCAAACCATATCTGGCCTTTGCCGGTATCGCCGCGCCGCAGAAATTTTACGATACGCTGGAGCGGGCCGGCGCCCATGTCGAATTGACGATGGAGTTTCCCGACCATCACGCTTTCACCGACGAGGACTGTGAGGCCGTGATCAAGCTCGCCGACGAGAACGGGCTAACACCGATCACCACGGTCAAGGATCAGGTCCGGCTGATCGGGCGCGACGGCCCGGCGGGTTACCTCTGCGAGCACACCGAGATATTTCCCGTCACCGTGGTATTTCACGAACCGCGGCGGCTGATGCAGGTGATTCGAGAAGGTCTCGACCGGCGGCTGTTGCGCCGGTAGCGCGCAGAACAAGGAAAGCCAGCTAGAGCTGTGGCTTGTCCCTGACGCCCTGTTCGCGCTCCAGCGACGCGCGGGCGTCGGCATAGGCCTCCTGCCGCTCAACGCTCCAGTAGCGCAGGTCCGATAGGGAGATCGCCGCGCCGGTTACCGCGCAGGTGACGAAAGAGCCGGGCACCACGACCTGGAAATCGCCGTCCAGATACCGGATGCGCGCCTCGCCGCTGCTGCTGGCTTCGTGCCTGTTCATGGTTTTCTTTTAAAGCGCGTTGCGAAAAGTGGAAACCGGTTTTCCGATAAACGCGCTCAAAATCGGGAATTTAGAGCGCATTGGGTAATACCGGTTTCACGAAAAGCGCTCCGGGCATGGTCATGTTGCGATCCAGGGACCCGGCGGTATCGGCGGCAAAATACCGTCAGTTGATATGGCTCTTGCCCGATGAAAACGGCGAAACGGGGGGGCGGGCGATCACCGGTCCGGCGTCTCGGCCCGCCGCCATGTCGAGCGTTCCGATCACGCGAAACGCCATGACCGCGGCGCCAATGCCGAAGACAATGCCTCCCACCGCCCAGCCGGCAAGTGCGCCTGATGCGCCGAATTGCGCTGCGCCGTACCAGACGAACGGGATCGTTCCAAGCGTCGCCCGTCCCCAGTTGAACATGGTTGAATAGGCCGGAAATCCAAGGTTGTTGAAGGCCGCATTGGCAACGAACAATGCGCCGGTAAACACGAAAGAGCCGGCAACGAGGGCGCAGAAGAAAAGCACGAGCTCGGCGGCTTCCGCCCTGGCGGCGAAAACGCCGACGATCTGGTGGCGCAGCAATATTAGCAGGATCCAGACAGCCACGGTGTAGATGAGTGTGAAAATCAGGGCGTCCTTCAGCGTTTGCCGCACCCGGCCGGCATGGCCGGCGCCGAAATTCTGGCCGATAATCGGCCCGACCGCTCCGGACAGGGCGAATATGGTGCCGAACGCGACCGGAATGATCCTTCCGATTATCGCCCAGCCGGCTACCGCGTCATCGCCGAAGCGGGAGATCGTCGCCGTAAGGTAGGCATTGCCAACGGGCGTTGCGATATTGGTCAGGACCGCCGGCACGGCAATGCCGGTCATCGCCCAGATGTCGCGCCTGAATTCGGCTGGCCGCAACCGGCCGATCATGCCGTGCACGTGCACAACGCCATACAGCCCGAAACCGACCAGCACACAGCGCGAGAGAACCGTCGCGATCGCAGCGCCGGTCACGCCAAGACCGAGGCCGAAAATGAATAGTGGATCCAGAACCGCCGAAGCGGCGCCGCCGGCCAGTGTCACATACATTGCCCGCCGGGCATCGCCGACGGCCCGCAGGATGCCGGCAAGCAACATGCCGAGCCCGAGAAGCGGCAGGGACGGCACGACGATGCGCAGAAAGCCGGCGGCGATCTCCCTGGTTTCGCCTCTTGCGCCCAGGCCCTCCAGCGCCAGCGGGATGAACGGCCACAGGCCAATGACGACCAGCAGCGAGACCAGCGTGACGAAGGCCAGGGCCGCGGCGGACATATGCCGGGCATCGTCGCGGTTTTCCGCCCCCAGCGCCCTGGAGATGAGCGCCGTCGCGGCGATCGCCATGCCGATGCCGATGGCGATGTTGAAGGCCAGGACCGACCCGGCATAGCCGATCGCCGCCGCCAGTTGCTGCTCGCCAAGCAGCGAGATGTAAAAAAGGTTCAGGAAATCGACCAGGAAGATCGCCATCAGGCCGACCGAGCCCGTCGGGTCATCACCAGGACGTGGCGCATCGTCGAACCGGTGACGAACTTTGCTGAATTGCCGCTTTGGCCGGGCCCGGTGGCCGGCTCTTCTTCGTCTTTTTTGCTCACGTCGTTTTGTTCACGTCTGGGCCACCCGGTCGTTGTGCCTGACCGGTGGATTTGGCGGCGTCCGGTTCAGCACTCGCCTCCGCTTCGGCGGCGGAACGGGTTTCTTCGGTTAGCGCCTGCGCCTCGCGGGTCGGCTTGATCAGCGGCGCCGGTTCGACATCGGCAGGTTCGTGCTCGATATCGCGGCCGGCGAAGATGTCGCCGCTGAGCTGCAGCGACAGCCTGTCGGCGTCGCGCTTTCGCACATCCGCAAGCGTGTCTTCGGCCTCCTCGGCATCGAATCCAAGGCCGCGCAACGTTTCGCCACCGAAGACAAGCGCCGATTCGTAAGTTTCCCGCATTTCAAAATCGACGCCTCTTTCGACCAGATCGATGGTGTGGCCACGATCCCAGCTGCGGACATAGATTTTTGCATCGGGGAATTCGGAAATCACAATTCCGGTAATCCGGTTTGCCGATTCAGTCTTGTCGACGCAGATGCAGATAATCTTCGCCTCCCGCGCACCGGCGGCACGCAGCACATCGACCCGCTCGCCGTCGCCGAAATAGATCCGGAAGCCGAACCGCGCCGCCTGGCGGATGCGCTCGGCGCTGGCATCGATGATCGTCGCATCGACGTCGCGGGCCAGAAGAACCTGCGAGACGACCTGCCCGAAGCGGCCGAAGCCGATCACCAGCACATCGCCGCCGGCGCCTTCGAAATCCTCTTCCATCGTCTCCTCCTCGTCCTCTTCGATGAGGCGTCCGATGAGCCAGACCGACAGCGGCGTCAGCGCCATCGACACCGTGACGATCGCCGCGACGAATGAGGTCTCCGACGGCCACAATGCCCGCACCGCACCGGCGGAGGCAAACAGGATAAAGGCGAATTCGCCGGCCTGCGGTAAAAGCAGGGCGACCCGGACGGAATCGTTGTGACTGGCGCCGAACTGGCGGTTGAGCCCGTAAAGAATGCCGGCCTTGATGATCATAACGGCCGGTACGGCGAGCACGATGCGCCACCAGCTGAAAAGCACGCTTTCGATATTGATCGACATGCCCACGGCCATGAAGAACAGGCCGAGCAGGATGCCGCGAAACGGATCGATATTGGCTTCAAGCTCATGGCGGAACGAGGAATCGGCGAGCATGACGCCGGCCATGAAGGCGCCCATCGCCATCGACAGGCCGGCAAGATCCATCAGCGCCGCCGCGCCGAGCACGACCAGCAGGGCGGCGGCCGTCATGATTTCCCGCGCCTGTGTGCGGGCCAGCAGCCGGAACATCGGGTTGAGCAGATACCGGCCGGCGAGGTAAAGTGCGCCGATTGCGGCAACGATCTTCAAGAATTCCGCAAAGCCGCTGGATGCAAAACCATCGCCGCTTCCCGGCGCAAGCAGCGGCACCACGGCCAGCAGCGGTACGATGGCGATGTCCTGAAACAGCAGGATGGAGAAGGCCTTGCGGCCATGGGGCGCGTTCATCTCGTTTTTTTCGGCGAGAATCTGCATGCCGAACGCGGTCGACGACATGGCGAGGCCGAACCCGATGATGATCGCCGGCTCCAGCCGCCATCCGACCAGACTGAACAATGCCGTCAGCGCGACGCCGGTGCCAATAACCTGGGCTGCGCCAAGGCCGAATATATCGGACCGCATCTGCCACAGCCGCGCCGGTTTCAGTTCCAGCCCGACGATGAACAGGAAAAACACCACGCCCAGTTCGGCGACGCGAAATATCTCTTCCGGTCCGGTAATCAGCCGCGCGATCGGGCCGATAACGACGCCCGCGGCAAGATAGCCCAGAACCGAGCCGAGCCCGAGGCGCTTGAAGATCGGCACGGCCAGCACCGCCGCGCCCAAAAGGATCAGCGGCTCGCCAAACAGCAAGACATCGGCAGTTCCGCTTGCAGCTTCGGCCATAGTGGATTGGTCCGGAATTGAGTGCCCCCGTCCGGACTATAGGGCGCGCAATGCCACCGGTCAGGTCAATTTGCGTCCCGCAATACAACCGGACGGGCGTTTTGCCTTCATGGCGCCTATTGCAGCGCCTCGTAGCCCTCGCCAAAACCGTTCAGCGAGATCGGGATGCCGATCCCTTCCTCCGGCGTCTGGAAGATCACGAAGGTCGCCGTTTCGCCGCCGCTCAGCTTGGCGATCAGCGCGGCGTCCATGATCACCTCCGCGACGCAGCCATTGGGCAGGCAGCGCACAAAGCCGGCGGACCCCATATCCTCGTTATCGATGCGAAGGCCGAGCCCGCGCGGCAACAGGACGCCAAGCGGCGCCAGAATACGCAAGATCTGCGCCTGCTTGTCGGCCGTTTTCAGCGCAATGACGGTAAGGCCGACATTCTCACGGTCCTCCGCCGTGACGAATTGCATCACCACGCATTGCTCGCTTTGCGCGCCCGGCGGCGTATCGCAGCGCAACTCCCAGTCGCCATGGGTAGAGCGGACCGCGCCCTGTGCCAGCCCTTGCGAGGGCCCGACGAGGAAACCGGCGATAAAAGCCATTGCCACGGACGGCATGAGGGCGGAGAGGAAAGTGCGCAACGTAGCGCCTCCAGTTGAAAATATGTTCCAATGCCGGCTCGGAATCGGCTAAAGCCAAGCGGTAGCAGACAGGCCGGATGTGTCAAGAAAGCGGCGGTGTCGGGACTACAACCGATCCGTCGCGCAAAAATGCCGCACGATTCGGGCTGCAACCTTCGTTGCGGGCGCGGTGAGTCTGTGGTTGATCTATGCGGCGTTTCGGCGCGGTCAGGGTCCTTGCACCAGCTAAAATGGGATGCGAGGCAATTGGCCTGTGCCGATCGGGCGGCGCCGCCGGGTGTGGGAGAGCGATGTATGGCAAGACTGGGAAGATTGACGGCCGCTGGGCTGGCCTGGCTTTATTCCGGGTCGGCAACGGCGCTGGCCCAGGGCGGGCCCAGGCCCTGGCAGATGACGTTTAGCGAGCCGGCGACCAAGGTGATGAGCGAAATCATCTGGTTCAACGCCTACACTTTGTGGATACTCACCTTCATTACCCTGTTCGTGGTGGGGCTGCTGGCCTGGTGCATCGTCAAATTTTCGCACAAGGCCAATCCCGAACCCTCCCGCGTCACCCACAATACGGTTCTGGAGACAATCTGGACGGTCGTGCCGATCCTCATTCTGGTGGCGATCGCCATACCCTCGTTCAAGCTGCTTTACGGGCAGTACGATCCCTCCAGGTTCTACGATGATTTCGACCCGAAGACGGCGAAATTCCTGAATATCAAGGCGACCGGCTACCAGTGGTACTGGGGTTATGAATATGCCGCCGGCGGAGAAAACGGCAGTTTTGGCGTCGCCGAGGAAGTGTCCTTCGATTCCATCATGCTTGGCGATGACGAGCGCGGCCCCGGCGATCCGCGGCTGCTGGCCGTCGATAACCAGATTGTCGTTCCCGTCGATGCCTTCGTTCGCCTTCAGGTGACCGCCGCCGATGTCTTGCATTCCTTTGCCATACCCTCGTTCGGCATCAAGGTGGATGCGGTGCCCGGCCGGCTGAACGAGACCTATTTCAAGGCCGAGCGCGAAGGCATTTTCTACGGCCAGTGCTCGGAGCTGTGCGGCAAGGATCACGCCTTCATGCCGATCGCCATCCGCGTTGTCTCCCCGGATCAGTTCGAGGCGTGGGTTGCGGCGGCGGTTGATGACGTGGAAGACGCCAACAAGAAGCTGGTGGGCCTGATCGGGGCTGAGAAGAGCAAGAAAGTCGCGCTCCGCTGAAGCGGTAGCGGCGACCGGCGAGAACGCTGAGGGATCAGGAAAACATGGCAGTTGCGGCAGCCCACAACGCCCACACCCATCCCACCGGATGGCGACGGTACGTCTATTCGACCAATCACAAGGACATCGGCACCATGTATCTGGTCTTCGCCATTTTTGCGGGGATCGTCGGTGGCCTGTTGTCCGTCTTCATGCGGATGGAGTTGCAGGAACCGGGCATCCAGATTTTCCACGGTCTCGCCCAGATGGTCTATGGCGTCGATGTCGATTCAGCCATCGATGCCGGCAAGCACATGTTCAACGTGTTCGTCACCGCGCACGGCCTGATCATGGTCTTTTTCCTGGTCATGCCCGCTCTGATCGGCGGTTTCGGCAACTGGATGGTGCCGCTCATGATCGGCGCGCCGGACATGGCTTTTCCGCGCATGAACAACATTTCCTTCTGGCTGTTGCCGCCAGCGTTCACGCTCTTGCTGATGTCGCTGTTCGTGGAGGGTCCGCCGGGGGGATTCGGCGTCGGCGGCGGCTGGACGGTGTATCCGCCGCTATCGACCTCCGGCCAGCCTGGCCCGGCCATGGATTTTGCCATTCTGGCGCTGCATCTGGCTGGCGCGTCCTCGATCCTGGGCGCCATCAACTTCATCACGACGATCTTCAACATGCGCGCGCCGGGCATGACGCTGCACAAGATGCCGCTGTTCGTCTGGTCGATCCTGGTCACCACATTCCTGCTGCTGCTGGCGATACCGGTTCTGGCCGGCGGCATCACCATGCTTTTGACCGACCGCAATTTCGGCACGACCTTTTTCGATCCGGCCGGCGGCGGCGATCCGATCCTGTTCCAGCACCTGTTCTGGTTCTTCGGCCACCCGGAAGTCTATATCCTGATCCTGCCGGGTTTCGGCCTCATCAGCCACATCATATCGACATTTTCGCGCAAGCCGATCTTCGGCTATCTCGGCATGGCCTATGCCATGGTCGCCATCGGCGTCGTCGGCTTCATCGTCTGGGCCCACCACATGTACACGGTCGGCCTCGACGTCGACACCCAGGCCTATTTCGTCTTCGCCACCATGGTCATCGCGGTGCCGACCGGCGTGAAGATATTCTCCTGGATCGCCACCATGTGGGGCGGTTCGATCACCATGCGCACGCCCATGCTTTGGGCAATCGGCTTCATCTTCCTGTTCACCGTCGGCGGCGTCACCGGCGTCCAGCTGGCCAATGCCGGCCTCGACCGGGCATTGCACGACACCTATTTCATCGTCGCGCATTTTCACTACACCATGTCGCTTGGCGCGGTCTTCGCGATATTTGCGGGTTGGTATTACTGGTTCCCGAAAATGACCGGCTACATGTACAATTCGATCATCGCCAAGACGCATTTCTGGACGACCTTCATCGGCGTCAATCTGGTGTTTTTCCCGCAGCATTTCCTCGGTCTGGCCGGCATGCCGCGGCGCTATGTCGATTATCCCGACGCCTTCGCCGGCTGGAACGAGATTTCCTCCTATGGCTCCTATCTGTCGGCGTTCGGCGCCCTGGTCTTTTTCTATGGTATGATCGAGGCTTTCCAGAAGAAGCGCCCCGCCGGCGACAATCCATGGGGCGAGGGTGCAACGACGCTGGAATGGCAGCTGCCTTCGCCGCCGCCGTTCCACCAATGGGAAAAATTGCCGCGCATCACCTAGGAGAAGACTTCAATGATCGCCAAAGAAGCCGTAAAAGGTATAAGCGCATTTGGAAACTTTTTGTCTTGGATCAAAGACAATGACAAGAAAGGGCTAGAGGATCGGCTGGTAGCTGTTTTGGCTGTGAAAGTAGCCGCGATCAAAGCTCGACAGTATACTCGACGGTTACGTTCTGGCGTGGAACTTACTGACGATGAAAAGTTTGATTTTGAGGATCGTATTTCAACTTTGTGGGGGTCTGCGGCGACAGAAATATCGAGATTTGATAAGAAACTAGGAGAAGAATGTTTCATAAAGGCATTTGGTTGGGGAACGGGAAATTGGAATGATCCAGCGTTCGATGTTGTTCCTAGGCGCGTTGAGGAAGTTCTTGCCGACGCGATGAAGCTTACCCGTGAATTTGAAGCGGCACTCTCTGAGGATGTTATCCATTGAACTCCAAGGCTATTTCAATCCAATCCACGCTTGAGGCTGACGTCGCCGACTATTTTGCCTTGCTCAAGCCGCGTGTCATGTCGCTGGTCATTTTCACCGCTCTCGTCGGCATGGCGATTGCGCCCGGCGGCCAGCATCCGGTTCTTGCCGGCGTGGCGCTGCTTTGCATCGCCGTGGCGCCGGCGCGTCCGGCGCTCTCAACATGTGGTACGACGCCGACATCGATGCCGTGATGACCCGCACCGCCCGCCGGCCGATCCCCGCCGGCCGCGTCGATGGTGGCGAAGCGCTCGCCTTTGGCATCATCATGGCGGCGTTTTCCGTCCTGGTTCTCGGCGTCGCCGTAAATTGGCTCGCGGCAGCCCTGCTGGCCTTCACGATCGTCTTTTATGCCGTCATCTACACGATGTGGCTGAAGCGCTGGACGGCGCAGAACATCGTCATTGGCGGTCTTGCCGGCGCCTTGCCGCCGCTGATCGGCTGGGCATCGGTGACCGGGTCGCTGGCGCTTGAGCCGTTCATCCTCGTTCTGATCATCTTCTTCTGGACGCCGCCGCATTTCTGGGCCTTGGCGCTGTATAAAAAGACCGATTATACGCAGGCCGGCATACCGATGATGCCCAATGTCGCCGGCGACCGCTCGACCCGGCGGCTGGCGGCGACGTCGCCGACTATTTTGCCTTGCTCAAGCCGCGCGTCATGTCGCTGGTCATTTTCACCGCTCTCGTCGGCATGGCGATTGCGCCCGGCGGCCAGCATCCGGTTCTTGCCGGCGTGGCGCTGCTTTGCATCGCCGTTGGCGCCGGCGCGTCCGGCGCTCTCAACATGTGGTACGACGCCGACATCGATGCCGTGATGACCCGCACCGCCCGCCGGCCGATCCCCGCCGGCCGCGTCGATGGTGGCGAAGCGCTCGCCTTTGGCATCATCATGGCGGCGTTTTCCGTCCTGGTTCTCGGCGTCGCCGTAAATTGGCTCGCGGCAGCCCTGCTGGCCTTCACGATCGTCTTTTATGCCGTCATCTACACGATGTGGCTGAAGCGCTGGACGGCGCAGAACATCGTCATTGGCGGTCTTGCCGGCGCCTTGCCGCCGCTGATCGGCTGGGCATCGGTGACCGGGTCGCTGGCGCTTGAGCCGTTCATCCTCGTTCTGATCATCTTCTTCTGGACGCCGCCGCATTTCTGGGCCTTGGCGCTGTATAAAAAGACCGATTATACGCAGGCCGGCATACCGATGATGCCCAATGTCGCCGGCGACCGCTCGACCCGGCGGCAGATTTTTGGCTATGCCGTCATCGTCGGCCTGGTTGCGACGATGCCCTGGCTGCTCGGCCATGCAACGCTGGTCTATGGCGCTGTTTCGCTGGCTCTCGGCGCGCAGTTCATCCGTCTTGCCTGGCATGTCGTCGCGCGCGGCGACGACGCCGGCGACCGTGCCGCCAAGCGCCTGTTCGGCTTCTCCATTTTTTATCTGTTCGCGCTCTTCGCCACTCGCCTCGCCGAAGCCGCCTTTATCGCGATTGCCGGGCTCTGAGATGCCGGAATCCTTTCCTCCCGCCGGGGAACAGGGCCGCCGCCGGCGCAACCGGTCGATCGCCATTGCGCTGATGCTCGGCGCTCTCGTCGTGCTGTTCTTTATCGTGACGGTGGTGCGCCTCGGGCCGGCGGTCCTGGATCGGCCGCTATGACTTCCGTGCCGAAAACTCCGAAAGCCGGGCAATTCCGCAGCAATACCCGCACGGGGCTGGTTCTGGCAGGCGTCGTCGTCGCCATGACCGGCATGGCCTATGCGTCGGTGCCGCTTTACGACCTGTTCTGCCGCGTCACCGGCTATGGCGGCACCACCCAGCGGGCCGAAACCGGCAGCCGCAATGCCATCGATCGCGATGTCATTGTTCGCTTCGACGCAAATGTCTCTGGTCTGCCCTGGGAATTCCGGCCGGAGAATCCGGATATCCGCCTGAAGGTCGGCGAGACGGTGATCGTCAATTATGTCGCCGAAAACCGCTCCAACGAGCGCACTGCCGGCTCGGCGACCTTCAATGTCGCGCCGGCGGCGGCCGGCGCCTATTTCAACAAGGTCCAGTGCTTCTGTTTCACCAGGCAGGTGTTGCAGCCGGGCGAGAAAATCATGATGCCGGTGCAGTTCTTCATCGATCCGGCGATGGACGGCGACAATGATTTGCGTGCGGTCAGGACGATAACCCTGTCCTACACCTTCTATCCGATACCCCAAGCGGGACAACCGGTCGCACAATCGGGGCAAGACGGATTGCGGGAAAAAACTGTAGAGAAAACGTCGCAAATTTGACATCGGCCGGTATGAGACCGGCCGGTCAAGGCGCAAAGAGGAACCGATGGCCCAGGCCGACGCCAAGCATCACGATTATCATCTGGTCGATCCGAGCCCGTGGCCGATCATCGGCGCCGTATCGGCATTCATCCTTGCGGTCGGCGCCATCAGCGCCATGCACGGCGACACCTGGTTGTGGGTTTTGCCCGGGCTCCTTGGCGTTCTCTACACCATGTACGCATGGTGGGCAGACGTTATCGCCGAAGCCCATGGCGGCGACCACACGCGCGTCGTCCAGATCCATCTGCGCTATGGCATGATCCTGTTCATCGCCTCGGAGGTGATGTTCTTCGTCGCCTGGTTCTGGGCTTTCTTCGACGCCAGCCTGTTCGCCGATGAGGCACAGCAGGTGGCGCGCGTGGAGTTCACCGGCGGCCAGTGGCCACCGGAGGGCGTCCAGGTTTTCGACCCCTGGCATCTGCCGCTCCTCAACACGCTGATCCTTCTGACCTCCGGCACGACCGTCACCTGGGCCCATCACGCCCTGCTGCACAACGACCGGCAGGGCCTGATACGGGGCCTGGTTCTGACTGTTTTGCTGGGCGCGCTCTTCACCGGCGTACAGGCGTATGAATACGCCCATGCGGCCTTCTCCTTCGGCGGCAGCATCTATGGCGCCACCTTCTTCATGGCGACCGGCTTTCACGGCTTCCATGTTATCATCGGAACGATTTTCCTGACCGTCTGCCTGATCCGCGCCGTTCGCGGCGATTTTACGCCTGAGCAGCATTTCGGCTTCGAGGCGGCGGCCTGGTACTGGCATTTCGTCGACGTTGTCTGGCTGTTCCTGTTCTTCTGCGTCTATGTATGGGGATCGGCCGGCGCCGCCGTCCACTGACGGCCTTGCGCGGGGAGCCCCGCTCCGTTTTCAAAAGAGCAAGCGATGAGTGAAGACAACGCGCTTTATCCGCGGCAGAACCCGGTATCGACCGGCATCGCGGGCAGATGTCCGCGCTGCGGCGAGGGTCGTTTGTTCGCCGGTATTCTGACGCTCGATGAGCGCTGCCAGACTTGCGGTCTGGATTTCGATTTCGCCGATTCCGGCGACGGCCCGGCGGTCTTTGTCATCCTGATCCTCGGTTTCGTCGTCGCAGCCGGCGCCCTGCTTCTGGAACTGGCCTACGTCCCGCCGGTCTGGCTGCATGCGGTTTTGTGGCCGCCGCTGGTGCTGATTTTATCGCTTGGTATGTTGCGGCCCATGAAAGGCGTCATGATCGCCCTGCAATTCGTCAATCAGGCGCGGCCCGGCGTGATCGGGGGTGAGATGGGGAGTGCGACCGCTGGCCAAACCGGGAAAGACGCCGGACCGGACCAGTGATGTCCCGGGCGATCCGCGAGCTTGTTCTGCCGGCCGTCTTCACTCTGGCCGTGGTCGCCGTGTCTGTTTCGCTGGGCAACTGGCAGATGACCCGGCTCGCCTGGAAAGAAGACCTGATGGCCAGTGCCCAAACCCGGCCTGCCGGACCGCTCGCCGATCTGCCTGCCGCCGATGAATGGCCTGGTCTCGATATTGCGGCACTGGAGTTCCGGCGATTTCGCCTGACCGGCCGCTTCGATCACGGCCGCGAAGCCTGGGTCTTCACCAGCCTGTCCAAACCGCGAGGGGCCGCGCGCGGTCCCGGCTACTGGATCGTCACGCCGTTTGTTCTGGCCGGCGGCGGCACCGTCTGGGTCAATCGCGGTTTTGCCCCCCATGGCCGCCACGAGGCCGCCGCGCGTGGCGAGACGCTATCTGGCGCGCCGCGAACCATCGCCGGGCTGCTGCGGCCCGATGGCGCGCGCTCGGCATTCACGCCGGACGATTCGCCGCAGACCAACATTTTTTATCGGCGCAATGTCGCTGCATTGTCGGCCGCAAAGGGCGTTGCCTCGCCACTCGCGCCCTTCACCATCGACCTGGCCGCGTCCTTCACGCCGCCCGGCGGCTTGCCGCAGGCCGGCGAGACCCGCATGCGTTTTGTCAATTCCCACCTCAAATATGCCCTGACCTGGTACGGCCTGGCCTTGGCGGCGGCCGGCGTCTTTGCCGCTTTCTCCCTCAGTCGCCTGCGTGGCGACGGCTTGACGGGACCCGGCCCGGCTTCCTAATACCAAGGAGCGCTGATAATGACCCATAGAGACGGTTTACCAAGGTTTTCGGCCAGGAGCGTGGGCTGTGGTGATGCGGGGCATCATAAAGCCCGCGCAACGCCGTCCGAAGACCTTGGTAAAGCGCCGTTCCGGTCGCATGTGCGGCCCCTCGGAGGGCGTCGGAAAGTCTTGACGATGGGCCACATCGCCCACAACTTCCCTCCTACCCGAGGGACCGCGCATGCGATCTCTATGGGTCATTATCAGCGCTCCTTGGTATAAGTGCGACGCAATGAGCAGCAAGCCCAAACTTGAAATCCGGCTTTGTGCGCCACGCGGCTTTTGCGCCGGCGTCGATCGCGCCATTCAGATCGTCGAGGAAGCGCTGATCCGCTTTGGCGCGCCGGTTTATGTCCGCCATGAGATCGTCCACAACCGGTATGTCGTCGAGGGACTGAAGGCCAAGGGCGCCGTTTTCGTGGATGAGCTCGAGGAAATCCCCGACACCGCGCAACCGGTGATCTTCTCCGCCCATGGCGTGCCCAAACACGTGCCGGAATCAGCCAGGGCCCGCAACCTTACAATTCTGGACGCGACCTGTCCGCTGGTTTCCAAGGTCCACAAGGAAGCTGTCCTGCACCACCGGCGCGGCCGTCATATCGTGCTTGTCGGTCATGCCGGCCATCCGGAGGTGGAAGGCACGATGGGCCAGCTTGCCGATGGCGCCGCCACTTTGGTCGAGACCGTCGCCGACGCTGAAAGCTTTCAGCCCCGTGACCCCGAGCGCCTCGCCTGGATCACCCAGACAACGCTCTCTGTCGACGATACCGCCGACATCATCGCCGTTTTGACGCAGCGCTTCCCGGCCATCCTCGGTCCGCACAAGGACGATATCTGCTACGCCACCACCAACCGGCAGGAGGCGGTCAAGGCCGTCGCGCCGCGCGTTGACCGGATGATCGTCGTCGGCGCGCCCAATTCGTCGAACTCCCAGCGCCTGCGCGAAGTTGCCGAACGAGCCGGCTGCGCCCGGGCCATATTGATCCAGCGCGCCTCCGATATTGCCTGGGACGAGTTTTCCGGCATTCGCCGCCTCGGCATTACCGCCGGCGCATCCGCCCCCGAAGCGCTCGTCGATGAGGTGATCGATGCCTTCGCCGCCCGTTACGATGTCAAGGTCGAGCTTGTGCGCACGGCGCAGGAAGACGTCACCTTCATGCTGCCCAGATCGCTCCGCGACGTAGTCGCCTGACCCGATCCATGGCCGTTTACACCGACGTCACCGACAGCGAGCTGGAAGAGTTTCTGAAAGCCTATGACCTTGGCCGGCTGCTGGCCCTCAAGGGCATCGCCGAAGGCGTCGAAAACTCCAACTTCCTGCTTCATGCCGAGGCCGGCTATTTCATCCTGACACTTTACGAAAAACGTGTCTCGGAGGCCGATCTGCCGTTTTTCATCGGGCTGATGGAGCATCTGGCCGAGCGCGGTATTGCCTGCCCGCTCCCCGTCAAGGGTCGGGACGGCACCGCGCTGCATTCTCTTGCCGGCCGTCCGGCGGCGATCATTTCTTTTCTGGAGGGCCTGTGGGTTCGCCGCCCCAAAGCCAGCCATTGCCACGCTTTGGGCGTGGCGATGGCGCAAATGCACCTGGCCGGAGGCGATTTTTCGATGCGCCGCGCCAATGCCCTCTCACTGGCAAGCTGGCGGCCGCTTTTTGACACCTCGCGGGTCCGCGCCGATACCGTCGAAGCCGGGCTTGCCGACTATATTTCCGCCGAACTCGATGACCTGGAAGCCTGCTGGCCCGATCAACTCGCCGATGGCGTTATCCACGCCGATCTTTTTCCCGATAATGTGTTCTTCCTGAATGGTGAACTCTCTGGCCTGATCGACTTTTATTTTGCCTGCAATGACATGCTCGCCTACGACATCGCCATCTGCCTTAACGCCTGGTGCTTTGAGGCCGATAACAGTTTCAATGTCACCAAGGCGCGGGCGCTGATGGCCGGCTATGAAAGCGTTCGAAAGCTGGCCCGCGATGAACGTGACGCGCTGCCGATTCTGGCCCGCGGCGCGGCGCTGCGTTTCCTGCTGACCCGGCTCTATGACTGGCTGACGGTGCGGCAAGGCGCGCTGGTCACGCCCAAGGACCCGCTGGAATATGTTCGCAAGCTGCGCTTTCATCAAAAGGTCGCCAATGCCAGCGAATACGGGATCGACCGGTGAACGCCGGCAAGACCGACAAGGCCGCGCGCGTCGTCATCCACACCGACGGCGCCTGCTCGGGCAATCCGGGACCGGGCGGCTGGGGCGTTCTTCTGGAGTTCGGCGACCGGGAAAAGGAACTGTGCGGCGGCGAAGCGAAAACCACCAACAATCGCATGGAGCTGACGGCGGCGATCGAGGCCCTGTCGGGGTTGAATCGATCCAGTCCGGTCGATCTCTATACCGACTCGCAATATGTCCGTCAGGGCATCACCGGGTGGATTCACAAGTGGAAGCGCAATGGCTGGCGCACGGCCGCGAGAAAGCCGGTCAAGAACGCCGATCTGTGGCTGGCGCTGGACGAGCAGATGCGGTTGCACGATGTCAAATGGCACTGGGTCAAGGGCCATGCCGGCCATGACGGCAACGAGCGCGCCGACGCTCTGGCGCGGCGCGGAATGGCGCCGTTCCAGTCCTGACAGGCGATCCTTCGGCGAATTTTATTCGATGACAACGGATTTTTCGATCGTCGCGCCATCGGCAACGGCAACGAAGGTGAACGTCCGTCCGCCGACCGTTTCACCCTCCGGCATCCCCGCAAGCGGCAGCCGGTAGCGGGCGATGGCGCCTTCGCGCGAGACCAGCTGCGGCTGGCCGAGAAACCAGTCCTGCGGGCCTTCGGCGAAAAGATCGATGAAATCGGCGTCCGGTGTCCGCACGGCAATTTCCAGGGCGTCGCCCTGAGGCGTTACGCTTTCCACGTCGAACTGTCCCGCTTGCGGTTTGCCCGGTACCCTGCGCCGGGCCTGCTCGATCGCGATCCGCGCCCGCGGGTCGTCGCCCGAGCCCGGCATCAGCGTGACCGACAATGTCGCCTTGGCCGGAATGCAGATGACATCGCAGACACCGAACAGGGCGCTCAATTTAAGCGTCACCGGCAGGTCCGGATCGATCGGCTCGATCGCCAGTGGCAGCGTCACATGACCCCGGTAGATGAGCGACAGGCTGGACCCGTCGTGATAGCGCTCCGGAAATGGATATGACACGGCGATATTGGCAAGATTGCTGGAACCGGAGAAATCGAGCTGCGGGGGGATGCCGGCATCGCCGGGCACCCGCCAATAGGTATGCCAGCCATCGTCCATGGTAATTTCCAGCCCGCCCATCAGCGCGGTTTCCTCGCCGGGCACCAGCAGCAGGCGCGAGCGGTGAAAATCGCCGACATCCCAATCCGACTGCGCCGCAAGGGCGGCTGTTTCGCCCGGTAGCGGGCCCGCCAGGCCGGTCAATATGCTGGCAAGGAGAAGGGTAAAAGCCGTCGATCTCATGGCCTCATCATAACGCGAAGTTCTGAACGCCGCCTTCGCCGGCAGGTCAATCGCCGTCATTTTTGCGTGATCGTTTTTGCAAGGCGTCTTGCCTGTTCAAGCTGGCGCCCGATTGTTACCATGCGGCCATGCACAGCAACGCCGACAGCCTCTATCTTGACGGCCATCTTCTCATCGCCATGCCCGGCATGCAGGACGGCCGCTTCGCCCGGGCGGTGGTCTATGTGTGCGCCCATTCAGCAGAAGGCGCCATGGGCATCATCATCAACAAGACCGCGCCCGACATCGCCTTTGCCGATCTCCTGACCCAGCTCGGGATCGTCAAGGACCAGGGTGGCCCCGATGTTGCGGATATCGAGGAAATCAGGATCCATCACGGCGGCCCGGTCGAGACCGGGCGGGGATTCGTGCTTCATTCGGCCGACTTTTTTCTGGACAACGCCACCTTGCCGATCGACGACGACGTTTGCCTGACGGCGACGCTGGACATTCTGCGCGCCATTGCCGACGGCCGCGGCCCTCGGGCGGCCCTTCTGGCGCTCGGCTATGCCGGATGGGCGCCGACCCAGCTGGATGCCGAAATCCAGGCCAATGGCTGGCTGCATGGACCAGCCGATGCAGCGCTCCTTTTCGATGACGACATCGACAGCAAATATGATCGTGCGCTGGCCAAGATCGGCGTCGATCCCGCCATGCTGTCCATGGATGCCGGCCATGCCTGATCCGGGTGCCGAGAATACAATCGGTATCCCTGCGCCCTGGTATTGCGGGTTACTTCAGGACGATCCGCCTTTCAGGCGGTTGATCATGCCAAGGATCGCCGGCTCTTCCACGGTTACGGTTTTGGCATTGCTGCGGATCGCCCGCAGAACCGCGCTCGCCGTTGCCGGCCGGCCGAATATGTAGCCCTGCGCGAAGTCGCAGCCGATCTGTTCAAGCTGCAGCGCGTCCTCTTCGCTTTCCGCGCCCTCGGCGATCACGGTCATGCCAAGATCGTGGGCCAGCGCCACAATGGATCGCAGGATCACCGGTCTTGCCGATGAACCGTTGGGATTGACGAAAGACCGGTCGATCTTGATCGTGTCGAACGGGAACCGCTGCAGATAGGACAGCGAGGAATAGCCCGTTCCGAAATCGTCAAGCGACAGGCCGGCGCCCAGATCCCTGATGCGCGAAAGCATCTGCGCGGAAAATTCCGGATTTTGCATGACCAGCGATTCGGTGATCTCCAGCTTCAGGGTTTCCGGTGCGACGCCGCTGCGCGCCAGAACCGTCTTGACGTCATTGATCAGATCATGGCGCATCAATTGCCGACTCGATACATTGACGGAAACAAATGGCAGATCGTCGCCTTCCACCTCGTTTTGCCACACCGCCAGGTCGCGGGCCGCCCGCTCCAGCACATAGACTCCCAGTTGGGCTATCAGGCCGCAATTTTCCGCCACCGGAATGATTTCCGCCGGCGAAATCTGTCCGCGCTGGGGGTGTTCCCAGCGCAGCAGCGCTTCATAGCCGGCAACCGAATTGTCGGACAGGCGGACGATGGGCTGGTAGGCGAGGTCGATCAGGCCCTTGTCCAGGGCTTCGCCCAGTGCCGTTTCCAGGTCCAGCCTGTCGCTTTGCCGGCCGAGCGAGGCCCGGTAGAAGGCCACGCAATCGCCACCGGTGCGCTTGGCTTCGAAGGCGCCGGCTTCGGCAAACCGCAACAGGTCTTCGGCGTTCTCGGCCGCGCCCGGCATCACCACGCCAATGGAGGCGCGAAGATGGATCGTGCTGTCGCCGATGGTGATCGCCGATCGGATTGCTTTGCCGATTTCCGCGGCGAACGATTCAACCGCCGCGCGGTCGGATTCCGATTGCACGATCATGCCAAAGGAATCGCCGTGGATGCGGGCCAGCGTGTCGTGCGGCTGCAACAACCGGGAAAGCCGCCGCGAAACCGCCAAAAGCACCGAATCGCCGACGGAAACGCCGTACGCCTCATTGACGTCCTTGAAGTGGTCAAGATCGACGGCGATCAGCACCGGTTCCTGCCCGCCGCCGGTTCGCGAGCGCACCAGCAATTGCTCGAGCCGGTCCAGCAGGAGTTGCCGGTTGGGCGCGCCGGTCAAATTGTCGTGGATCGAGTCATGCAGCAAACGCTCGGTCGCCGTCTTGACATCGGTGACGTCGCTGATCGTTCCGGTGCAGCGCATGACCTCGCCGTCGGCTCCCACGATCGGCCGGGCCTTGAGCGAGAACCAGTGATAATGGCCGTCATGGGCGCGCATCCGGAACGCCTGGTCTATTCGCCCGCGCGCCTGCTCGACGATCGTATCGAGGACGACGCGGTATCGCTCGCGATCGGCCGGATGCATCAATTCGAGCCAGTCCCGCGCCGGACCTTCGAGCGCCTTGCGGTCCAGTCCCAGTATGGCCTCGATGTCGTGGCCGACCTCGATCCTGTCGCGCGCCACGTCCCAGTCCCAGATGGTGTGGCCGGCGCCGACCAGGGCGAGCGCCTTTTGCTCGGCGTCGGAAATCAGTCCCTGCGCCAGGGCGCCGCCGGCAAACGCGTGCTGCATGATGGTGAAGGCCGCCAGCATGACGATGAGGACGAGGCCGCCGGCCAGCGCCGGCTGCACCGTGATGTTGTCGATCTGACCGGATATGGCCAGCCAGACCGCGCCGACCCAGAATACCAGAACCAGCCAGGTCGGGATCAGCATGATCGCGCGGTCATAATTGTGCAGCGAAAGGTAAAAGACGATGAACAGGCCGATAATGGCGGTGCCGGCCAGCGACAGGCGGGCCGCCCCGGCGGCGACGCTGGGATCGATGATGATGATGCCAAGCAGCACAATCAGGCCGACGAGCCAGATTATCGCCACATGCGAGTAGCGCACATGCCAGCGGTGGAGGTGCAGATAGGTGTAGAGGAAGACCAGCAGGGACGCCGCCAGCATGACTTCCGTTGCCGCCCGCCACGTCGGTTCGGCCGATGGCGCAAGGTTGAAGACCCGGCTTAAAAAGCCGAAATCGATCGAGATATAGGCCAGCACCGCCCAGGCCAGCGACGCGGTCGCTGGAAACATCGCCGACCCGCGCACAACGAACAGCACTGTCAGGAACAGCGCCAGCAGGGCGGATATGCCCAGAACGATGCCGTGATACAATGTATAGCTGTTGACGGTTTCCTCAAACGCCTCGGGGTCCCACAAATGTAGCTGCGGCAAGCGTGGCGACCGCAATTCGACAATAAAGGTGACGATCGCCCCCGGATCGAGCGTTATGCGGAAGATGTCGGAATCGGTGCTTCTGAGCCGGTCCGGAGCAAAACCTTCGCTTGGTGTGACCGCGATGAGGCGTGCCGTGCCCAGATCCGGCCAGAACAGGCCGGAACCGACAAGCCGGTAATACGGCGCAACGAGCAGCCGGTCGATCTGCTCGTCGGACGTATTGGCGAGCGCGAAAACGGCCCATTCCGATGTGCCCGTCTGGAATTCCGAGCGCACTTCGATGCGGCGGACGATCCCGTCCGCGGCCGGCGCCGTGGAAACCTGAATCCGGTCACCCTGATCGGCGTAGCGCTGGACGATACTGGTCAAGTCGATTGTCGCCGGGTTGAGCGGCACGGATACGGCCTCGAGCGCGCCCGCGCAAGTGACGCTCATGCCTGCGAACAACAGGAAAATCAGGAGCCTGGAAAGACAGCGTGCTTGCAAGGTTGGACCCGGTAAATCGTT
>PVMK01152596.1_pt1 | contig 20108 bp, 15 predicted proteins | sample 1853481 | NCBI WGS metagenome assembly PVMK01 (sample SAMN08533507, study PRJNA380276) | Marine sediment metagenome, whole genome shotgun sequencing project. | reverse complement strand
GCTTTAAGGAAAGCAGCATAAAAGTCGTCATTCAAGATTTTAAACATCCTGTTTATCCGCAATTGTTTAATGATTTCCAGTCGCATATGTCAATTGTCGATCTTCTCTTTAATTGCGGGCCTGGGAGTATAGATATAATCTGTGAAACAAATTCGGCATAAGATTTCTGAGGAAAGCATGGACCAAACGAATATTCTGGCAATTGGTGCCCATCCGGATGATATTGAATTCGGGTGTGGTGGCACCCTCATCAAATACACCCGCAAAGGTCACCGGCTTTTTCTGCTGGTAATGACCGGCGGGGGTTTGGGAGGTTCGACGTCTGTCAGGGTGCAGGAACAAGAGGATTCAAAAGAAATACTGGGTGCCGAAAAACTCTTCTGGGGCGGCTATGAAGACACCCATTTGATTACGGATATCGAACTCATCGGCAAAATTGAATCGGTAATCGCCGAGGTTAAACCGAATTTTATTTTTTGCAATTTCCCGGACGACACCCACCAGGATCACCGCCATCTTTCCCAGGCAATTCAGTCGGCTACCCGGTATATCAGGAACGTGCTGTTTTTTGAAGGACCGACCACCCAAAATTTCAATCCGCAAGTATTTGTGGATATATCGGATACCCTGAGTCAAAAAATAGCGGCCCTGGAAGCCCATCGATCCCAGGTCATGAAGACCAATATCGAGGATTTATCCATTGTGGAAGTTGCGCGTTCCAGTGCCAATTTTCGCGGTATTCAGGGAAGGGTGAAGTATGCGGAAGCTTTTCAGGCACTCAGGCTGTTTATCAATATTTAGCTATTGAGTCGACCTTTAATTTAATTTTGATAGTTATGTTTTAAAAAAGACAGAATACATTAATTTTAGGCATTTTAGGCATTTTGGATTTTAGGCATTTCTTATTATCAGCAACAAACCCAATAAAAACTTCAGGTATTGTATTGATAAAACATCGTGAGAAACAGCACCATTTCATCCCCCATTCGCGGCCGACTTTGGGAACGGAAGAAATCAAAGCTGTTTCGGAGGTTATTGCTTCCGGGCATATTGCCGAAGGTGCCCTTGTTAAGGAATTCGAACAGAAATTTGCGGACTATTTAAATGTCAAACACGCGGTGGCAACGAACTCCGGAACCTCGGCCCTGCACCTGGCCCTTCTCGCGTTGGAAGTTGGGCCGGGAGATGAGGTAATTATTCCCAGTTATGTCTGTTGCGCATTGCTCAATGCGGTTAATTACGCAGGGGCCACAGCGGTTCTGGCGGATATTTGTCCGATCACCTATAACCTTGACGCGGCAGACGTAAAAAAGCGCCTTAGCAGCCGCACCAAAGCGATCATCGTCCCTCATCTTTTCGGTATGGCAGCCGATCTGGACCCGTTATTGGCGCTTGATGTACCCATCATAGAGGATTGCGCCCAGGCGGTGGGGGCCGTTTATAATCAACGCCCGGTCGGCACCTTCGGGGTTGCAGCCATTTATTCGTTTTATGCCACCAAAGTGATCACCACCGGAGAAGGCGGCATGGTGGTTTGCAGCGCCGAAGATATTGCCGAACGGGTCCGGGATCTGAAAACCTATGACCAAAAAGATGATTACAAAATTCGTTTTAACTATAAAATGTCCGATATTCAAGCGGCATTGGGATTGAGCCAACTGCAGCGACTGAATTCCGTCCTCGGGCGCCGTAAGACCATTGCTGAACAATATACCAGGTCTTTTAAGGCCCTTGATCTGAATCTTCCTCCGGACGATTCCGGCCACATTTTTTTCCGCTATGTGCTTGGTTTAAATACGAATTCTCTGCCATGGATTCAAGCACTTGCCCGCGAAGGTATCGGGTGCGACCGACCGGTTTATTTGCCTCTTCATCGGCAAATGCAACGAAAGGATTGCCCGATTTCAGAAAAAGCATGGAAAAATTCGCTGTCCATACCCATCTATCCATCTCTCACCGGTGAGGCAGTCACCAGGGTAATTAATGCAGTTTTAGATACCGCCTCCAAAATTCCTTGTATTTTCAAGTAATTAGGTGTCATTCGGAAGGTCAAAAAATTGCCGTTATTAAAATGACCTTTTTTGAATTCGAGTGACACAATTTTCACAGCCCTGATCAGGCAGTTTCCATCTCTTTTTACCGCTATTAACCTGAAATAACAAATAGTTACATCTTTGGCTGATGTTCTGCTAAATGGCACGGTTCATGCACCCATGTCTGTGAACATTAGTATTCTGTCTTAATGATACCGGAACAGTTCCGAAAAATCATTTTTTTCTTAATGTTTTAGGAAAGTTGCCGATAAATAAATTGATGGCAAGTGTAATCCGGCTTTAAATATTTGGCCTGATTGAGTCTTATCGATCTTGTTCGCCGATTTAAAGGTGATCAATTTCGATCTGTAAAAACACAGGAATTGATATATTCTAAATAAATTTCTCAATTTTAATCATGAAATCTAGCGCAATTGCTAAGAACTGGGTAACAGAGGACAACCGGATTTCCCTTGTGGTGGAAAACAATGGGGAAAATATCCGTGTGAAAACGAACTTCCTCGGCATTCCCTGGTATTTATTTGTGATACCCCTGGCGATGACCTGTGTGATGCTTCTGCCCCAGGTCAGGGAATTTTTCGTGAGGTCCGGATGGCGGTGGGCCCATGTGATGTTGCTGTCATTCGGGATTTCGTTCAGCCTGAATCCATTATTTTCAAAGATTGCTTATAACCTCAACATGCTGGACAGCCCCGACCCTAGAAAGCTTCACAAAGAGGCTACCCCGTTACTCGGGGGCGCTGCCGTATTTGCAGGCTTTTTGGCTGCCTTGCTGATAAACGGTATTTTTTCTCTGGAGTTGAACGCCATCCTGATCGCCTCGTTATTTCTATTTACAGTGGGGGTTGCCGACGATTACAGGGAAATATCAGCCGCCATCAAGCTCATTACCCAGATCATTTGCGCGGTTTTGGTTATCAGTTGCGGAATCGTGTTAAGGGTGATTCCGAGCAGTTTTGGAATATTTGCACCGATGGGCAATGTCTTGCTGACGGTACTCTGGATTATCGGGATCACCAATGCCATGAATTTTTTTGACGGCATGGATGGTCTGGCGGCCGGTTTGGGAGCTTTGATCGCATTTTTCCTCGGCGTGGTGGCCTTTCAGACCGCCCAACCCTTTATCGGCTGGATTGCGGTGGCTATGATGGGCAGCTGTCTGGGATTTTTGCCCTTTAATTTCAAAGCCAGGGGCAACGCAGCCATTTTTCTGGGAGATGCCGGCAGCACCGTGATCGGATTTATTCTGGCCTGTGTTGCCGTTTATGGTGACTGGGCGGAGAGCAACACGGTAGTCGCACTGATTTCTCCGCTTTTGATATTCTGGATACTAATATTTGACATGGTGCATATTACGGTGGACCGGATTCTGACCGGCAAAGTGTTCAATTTTCACCAGTGGATCGAATACGTGGGCCAAGATCACCTCCACCACCGTCTGGCCCATGTTCTGGGCAGCAACAAGCGCAGCGTACTTTTTATCTATTTGCTCAGTCTGTGTTTGGGCATCAGTGCCGTGGCCCTTCGCAACGCCCGGGTGGTTGATGCGATTTTGCTCATTTTGCAGGCAGCTATCATGGTGGTGTTGATCACTATTTCTGGAGAGAAGAGGACGATTGTTAAACGGCAATGCCACTACCGGCCGCTGACAATCAGACATGACGGGACCGTGGACCGGAAATGGTTGATACGGATGTCGTGAAAAAATAGTAATAACTGAAAGAGACTGACTTTATCAGATCATGAGCCTGGTTAAATTTCGAAATCTGAATCCTGAGACACAGAAAAAAAGCAGCCAAAGAGCCAAACAAGATCAAACACTGAGTTTTAGAAAACTGGCTGCCCGGGATAGCCATGCCGCCACAGACCGTCCCTTAGTAAAAGCCGGGAGCAATAACAACGGCAACAATCGTAAAGGGACTTTACGACAAGGCCTGTCGCATATTTGAACGAGGTGCTGAACGCTGTAAAGAATCGCAAAAGCTTCGCCCTGGATCCGGGATTTCGGATTCTGCAAAAAATGGCCGAGATCGATCACCCGCAGGATGAGTTGTTCATTATGGCCATTCATCTCGATGATCGATTCAAGTATGTGATTCACCACAGCGTCAATGTGGCGATTTATACCCTCAAAATGGCAGAGGACCTCGGTTTCAGCAAAAAAAGTAAGCTTGAAGTTGCCATGGCGGCCTTGCTGCATGATGTCGGAATGGCGGTCATTCCGGATAAGATTTTGTACAAGCAGGAAAAGCTCAACCGGCAGGAAATAGAAATCCTTAGAGAACGACCCAATTACAGCTATAAAATTCTGCGATCCTTTGGTGATGGATCTGCCTACCTGGCGGAAAGTGCCGCCCAGGTTTATGAAAGAGTCGATGGATCAGGTTATCCGAGGGCGATGAGGGGAGAGGAAATCCATGAGTATGCCCAGATTATCGGTCTGCTGGACATGTATGAAGCCCTGATCCATTCCAGACCCCAAAGAGAGAAACTGACCCATTTTACGGCGGTAAAAGAGATCATTAATACCTGCAAAAACCGGTTTCAGCGCAGGCATCTGAAATCGCTGCTGAACATTTTTACCGCTTTTCCGATTCACAGCTTTGTGCGGTTGAATTCCAATGCCATCGGCAAGGTCATTGAAACCTATCCGGATCAGCCCATGCGACCCAAATTGAAGATTGTATACGATTCACAGAAGCGGAAAGTTTTAACCGAACGAATTGTTGTGCTGCCGGACAACCCCCTTTTGAATATTGTTGATTCGGTTTCCGAAAGTGAAATTCAGGAGCTGTCTCAAGCACAACCGGTGTGAAAGGATTCAAATCTTGTATCAACGATCATCAAAATGCAGGAGTGGTTAGAATAAAACTAAATAATGGATGAATCGTTTTGTACTGCCGGCGATTTCATCCGCCGTTAAAGTATGGGTGTTTTATGTATTTAGAGCATTGGGAACTTCAAAAAACGCCTTTTGGGAATGTGCCGACCCGCAATATCTTCTATCGGTCGCCTCAGCATGAGGAGGCGCTGCGTAGATTGTTGTATGTGATCGAATACCGCAAAGGGGTCGCCATGTTGACCGGTGAGGTCGGCTGTGGCAAAACCACCGTCATCAAACCCTTATCCGAATATCTCGACAAGGAAAAATATCAACTGCAAACCCTGTCCAATCCCGCCTTGGAGCCAATCGATCTTATTAAAGCGATTGTATTAAAACTGGGTGGAGGTGCAAAAAACAGCTCCAAAACGGTTCTGCTGGATCAGTTGCACCAGTTGTTGAATCAAAACGCGGGAAAGGGCATCAGCACCGTTCTGGCAATTGATGAAGCCCATGTTATCGGCAATTCGGCCACATTGGATGAGCTGCGGATGTTGCTCAATATACAGACTGATGACGAATTTTTGATAACGCTGATCCTGCTCGGCCAACCGCCGCTGCTGAAAAGCATTTCCGAACTGCAACCCTTAAAAGAAAGAATCAGCATCAAATACAACCTTGAACCGCTGGACATTCAAAATACGCTGAATTATGTCGTCCATCGTTTAAGATGTGCCGGGGCTACCCGGGGTATATTTTCCCGGGAAGCCGTCGAGGCGCTTTACGAATACACAGGCGGGTTTCCGCTGCGCATCAACAACCTGTGTGACCGCTGTCTGCTCATCGGCCTGATGCGCCAGGCCAGAATTGTTGACAGCAAGGTCGTTCAGGATGCCATTGAAGATTTAGGGTCATGGAATTCTTAAGTACTCGCAAAAGAATCGTGTTGGTGAAATTATTGCTGTTGCTAACGGCTGGGGCCTTTGCAATCGGTGTCTCCGGTTGTGCCACCCAACCGGAGCCTTATTCACCGGAACCGGCAATGCTCAAAGCGGACGGACTTTCTTTAGCAGGTAAATTCCGCGCGGTGGCGATCAAAGACCTGGACAACGATGGTAATCTCGATGTTGTCGGCGGAGCTTCATCTCCGGGTATGGTTACCATTAATTACGGTGATGGCAGTGGGGGCCTATCAGAACCCCAGTACCTCCCGGTTAAAGGAGATGTTCGATCGGTCGCGGTGGCGGACATCAATGAAGACGGCCTTGCCGACATCGTATTTTCAGTTCAAAAACAGTCTTCGGGAATTAAGATATGGATCAATCAATCCAATCGCCAATGGAAACTCAACAAGGGCCCCATTGAAATAAATAAATACGAGGGCTTAAAAACAGCCGATGTCAACGGCGACGGACATATGGATATTATCGCCGCCAATGCCACATCATCAACCCAGGGGGGTATCCAGGTTTGGTTGGGAAACGGTAAAGGCAACTGGCCACTTGAGACGGGACCCACCATCACCGGTATATATATGGATGTTCTCCCGGTGGATCTCAATCATGACGGCAACCTGGATCTTATCGGGGCAGGCTGGGGGACTTATGGTGCCCTAAGGGTATGGCTGGGCGACGGAACCGGCAACTGGTCATCGACAGCGCCACTGGAAAAAGGAAACTATTATGGATTGAACGTCAGTGATTTAAATAAAGATGGAAATTTTGATATTTTTGCCGGATCTTACAGAAAAGGGGTTCGGATTTTCATGGGAGACGGCCGGGGAGATTTTTCCAGCCTTATGACCCCTGAACAATATTTGAAGCGTAAAATCAAGGGGCATTCCAGAACCGCAGCCGGTGTGGGGGAAGCACCGGCTCCAAAAAAGAATAGAAGTTACTGGACCGTCCTTGCAGTGGACCTGGATGAGGACGGCCGGGTGGATATTGTTGCCGGCTCTTTGGACTCAGACGGCATCAAGGCCTGGCGAAACAGGGGCGAAGGAAGCTGGTCACGGTTTGAGGACCTGTTTCCTTCCTCCGGGTCTTATTACGAGATGGTCCTAGATGATCTGGATGGTGATGATCGAATGGATATATGTGCCGCCAGCTTTGGCGAGGGAATTAAAATCTGGCCTGGAAAAGAAGGAAACTTTAAGATTGTTCAGCAACGGCAGATCGAGCAGTTAAATTTTTCGAAGTCTCCTACTGGTGTGCCAACTCCGGTAGAAAATGGCGTATTTAAAACAATCAACGGCGTACTTGAATACAAATTTGGCCCCGGTGATACATTGGAGATTACCCTGTGGGAGGGCACCACCCCGATAAGAGAAGATATCCTGGTTCGGGAGGACGGCAAGATATCTTTTGGCTTTGTGGAAGACTTATCAGTTAAAGGGATGACATCCTCTGAATTGGATGGTTTGCTGACGACCAATTTTAGGGAATACGTAAAAAATCCCCGGATTGATGTGGTCGTAAAAAAGTACAACAGTAAATTCGTAAGGTTGAGCGGTGCGATTGCCTCACAAGGCCCCGGCAGCGGTCCCGGCAGGTACAGATTGACAGGTAAAACTACCGCTCTGGAAGTGATCATCCAATATGGCGGGACGACAAAGGATGCCGATTTAGGCAATATTAGAATCCGGCGCAAAAACGGACAAACAATTTCAATGGATCTTTTTAAGGCCATCAATAAAGGAGATCTCAGACAGGATTTGGTTCTGGATGACGGTGATATGGTTTTTGTCCCGACCCTGGAAGAAGGCGGCAACCGCGTTTATGTGTTCGGTGAGGTAGAAAAACCGGGCGCATACACGTTTGCAGGCTCCGATATGCACTTGTCTGATGCCATCTCCAAAGCCGGCGGAGCCACCGTATTCGCTTCAACCGACAGTACCCGGGTGGTCCGTGGGGATCCTGCCAGTCCTGAAATTATTACGGCGGATCTAAAAAGCCTGATCGAAGAAGGAGATCTTTCGCAGAATATTGTTTTGGCCGGCGGCGACATGGTCTATGTACCGCGCAGCGGATGGGGAAGTATAAATCTTTATAACAAGCGCATCCGACCGTTGTTCGAACTAATTATCTGGCCGGCACGCATTGTGATAGACTATTATAACGCGTCTGATATCATTAGCACCGGCTCCACTGATTATTAGAATAGTACTTTAAACTCCTACAGGTCTTATAAGATCGCATTTGCAGGTTTGAGGATACGGTTCCGGTTGGCACACAACAATCCGTAATCCTCGTCATGAGGAAATTTCGCAATGGCGCAATATGATGTCGATTTAAGAGATTACTGGCGAATCATAAAAAAGAGAAAAGCCTCGATTGTCTTTATGGTATTGCTGGTGGGGATTTGCAGTTACGGATTCGCCAAATTCAAGGAGCCGACCCCGCTTTTTGAGGCCACCTCCGCCATTAAAGTTGATCGGTTCTCAAATCTGGCATCCATACTGACCGGCGGGTATTGGCGACAGTCGGAGAATATGGTGACCCATGCTTATATTATCACAAGCTTCCCGGTTTTATGTCAGACGGCCAAAGCTCTGGGCTGGTTACCAAAAAATAGTTCAGAGGAAGCAGTTCAAGATTCCCCAAAATACCTGACGGTCATCCGGCACCTGAAGTCCATGGTGGAACCGGAGCATCAGGAGGGAACCAATATTATTGACATCCGGGTGGAGTCTGCTGATCCCCGAGAAGCTGCCCGGGTGGCAAACGGGTTTGCCCAGTCTTACCGTGAATACAACATCCGGGAAAAGAACAAAAAAACATTCGAGACCAAGACCTTTATTGAAGAGCAGCTGCGATTGACCTCCAACCGGCTGATGCAGGCCGAGCAGGAGCTTCAGGCCTTTAAGGAAAGCTATGAACTGATTTCCCTGGATTCCCAAACTCAGAATACCTTAAACCGGCTCTACGCGGTTGAAACCGAATACGAAAAAGTCAAAATCGACAAGTCCGAAGCCCAATCTCAATTGCGGATGATTGATGCGGCTAATTTAAGCAAATCCGATGAATTAAAAGGAATTTTTTTTTCAGCAGCACCGGATTCTCCGGTGTATGGTTTAAAAACCAAATTGAGCGAATTGCTGCTGAAGCGGCGGACCCTGTTGATCAATTTCACCAAAAAACACCCAAAGGTCCAGGAGATTGACGACCAGATACAGGCCGTGCTGCACGAAACCAAAAAGGAACTTCAATCCTTACTCAACGCCTATAGGACCCGCGAAGCTGACCTGTTGCAGAGAATGGGGCAGCTTCGCCGGGAAAACCTGAGTTTACCCGAAAAAGGGCTGCAGCTGGTGCGGCTGCAGCGGGATGTTGAGCTGCAGGAATCCCTGTACTCCCAGTTAAAGGAGAAGTACCAGGAAACCCTCATCCAGGAGTCGGGCAAGGTGGAAGAAATCACGGTTGTCAAACCGGCGGTGACACCTGCCCAGCCGTTTAACGTTCCATCGAAAATTATGATTGTCGTCACCGGCATTGTGATGGGGCTTATTATCGGTATTGTTTTTGCTTTTCTGGGAGAGGTGTTTGACACTTCCATGGGGACCATCGAAGATGTGGAAGAATTGCTGAACGTGCCGGTCCTGGGTGTTATCCCTCAGCTGGGCAGTGATGCCAAAGGGAAAAAGCATGCCGACGGAACACAGGAAGATGACAGATCCCGGGATCTGGTCACCCATTATAAACCCAAGTCCATGGGGGCGGAGGCCTTCCGGGCTTTGCGCACCAATCTTCAATTTTTGCGCCTGGAGATGAAGGGCAAGCTTTTTTTGATCACCAGCTCTTTTGTACAGGAAGGTAAAACTTTAAACGTGGTTAACCTGGCTTTGAGCATGGCCCAGGCCGGCAACAAGGTGCTTTTGGTGGATGCGGATTTGCGCAAACCCCTGGTTCACAGAGTTTTCGGTTTGTCCAGAGAACCCGGCATTACCGACTATGTACTGGGCAATTATCACTGGAAGGAAGTGACCAATTCAATATCCGATGTCATGCTGGGCGATTTCGGGATCGATGATATTCTGAAGACGCCGGGCATGGACAATATGAATTTTGTAACCGCCGGCACCCAGCCTCCCAATCCCACGGAAATACTCAGCTCATCCCGTTTCAAGGATTTTTTGACCGAAGCCGGCAAAGTGTACGATTTCATATTTATAGACGCACCGCCTATTTTGCCGGTTGCCGATGCCACTGAAATTGCTCCCCTGATGGATGGTGTTTTTTTGGTTTACACCGTGGGCAAGATCGGCCGGGGGGTCCTGAAGCGAGCCAAGTCCACCCTGGACAACGTGGATGCCAAAGTTCTGGGTGTTATTTTGAACAATGTCAAGCCGGAAGCAGGTCCCGAATATTTTCGATATCACTCCCATTATTATTACGGGCCGGAAACCAAAACGGATAAAAAAAAGAACAAGCTTATTGACTGGTTCCAGGTGCCCAAAGGAATAGGCGCTAAAGCAAAATTGCTGAAATGGATCATTTTTCTGGCGGCCCTGGCTTTGCTGGCGTTTGGTATTTACTGGCAGGATTTACCTCTTTCTATCCCCGATTGGTTTTCTGCGCTTAAAGGCTTTTTCGTATCAACATAAGGTAAAACCTATCTAACCAGAGGTGACGGTTGCGGTCGTTAGTCGCTACAATATTTTTTTTAGTGGTTGCAGTGTTGACAGGGTTCTTAATTCCCCAATACTCGCCGTCAATATTATTTTTAGGTCTATTGGCCCTTATTATCTTTACCGTCTCTTTCATCAATATCGAATGGGGTCTGTACATTTTGATATTTTCGATGCTGCTGTCTCCTGAAATCATGGCCGGCGAGACAGCTGGGGCCTCACTGGGGAGAGGGGTTTCCCTGCGACTGGAGGATTTCCTGCTGGCTGTCATCGGGCTGAGCTGGTTTGCCAGAAATGCCGTAAAAAAAGAATTGGGTCTGTTTTTAAAAACCCCCCTAAATAAGGCCATCCTGTTTTATGCTCTGGCCTGCATTCTATCCACCGGCTTTGGGATAATGTCCGGTCGTGTGGAGATGAAAACCGGTTTATTGTTTGTTTTAAAATACATTGAATATTTTGTCGTATTTTTCATGATGGTCAATCATGTCAGAGACACGGACCAGATTAAGCGGTTTGTGTTCTGTCTGTTTTTAACCTGCTTTATTACGTCAATTATCGGCATTTTGCAGATCCCGGGAGGAGGGCGGGTGAGCGCACCCTTTGAAGGGGAAATCGGAGAACCTAATACCTTCGGCGGGTATCTGCTTTTTATCGGTACAGTGGCTGCCGGCCTGCTGGCCAAAACAGAAGATTTAAAAACAAAACAGGTTCTGGCCGTATTAATCCTTTGCATCATCCCGTCGTTTTTATTCACCCAGTCCCGATCTTCTTATCTGGCCATTATCCCGGCTTTAATGGTTTTGGGTTATATGACGGACCGTAGAATGATTATTTTAGGTGTACTCATGATTGCGTTTATAGTGAGTCCTCTCTTCCTGCCAACGGCAGTCAAAAATAGAATCATGTATACCTTCACCCAGTCCGAGGAGACTGGACAGATTCTAATCGGCAATATCCGTTTGGATACGTCGACGTCTGCAAGACTGGTAAGTTGGAAAGAAGCCTTGCAGGATTGGCCCAAACATCCGTTGTTGGGATATGGCGTTACCGGATATCAGTTTGTTGATGCGCAGATTCCTCGTGTGCTGACTGAGACTGGGCTGTTGGGTTTAATCGCTTTTATATATCTATTATTTTCTATATTTAAGGTCACATTAGATAATTTAAAAGAACTAAAAACGCCTTACTTTCAAGGTTTAGCGATTGGATTTCTGGCCGGTTTCGTGGGGCTTGTTGTGCACTCCATCGGGGCCAACACCTTCATCATCGTTCGGATTATGGAGCCGTTCTGGTTTTTCGCGGGCATTATGGTTGTAATGCCGGAAATGGAGCGCCAGCAGGCCGAACAAACCCAGGAAAAGGCGTGGGGTAATTCGCGGCTAAAAGCCGCTCCCACTGCCTAGTGTAGTGTCCTATATGTAATTTACAAAACTGGGGTTGAATTTATAGTTTTTCCATATTTTGCGCGACATTATTTGTTGCCTTTTAGCCAAGCAGATGCCAGAAACAGGCCCGCAATGGATTTGGCATCCTGAATTTCTCCGTTAGCGATCATCTCCAGCGCCTTAAGAAACTCTACTTCCTGCACCTGGATGACTTCATCCTCATCAAGATGTTGTTCGGCCGGCTGCAATTCGGTTGCCAGAAAAATATGAATGCGTTCGTTCGAATATCCGGGCAGCGGTGTGATCTCGCCCAGCTTGTGCCACCGGTCGGCCGAATAGCCGGTCTCCTCAATTAATTCCCTTTTGGCGCAACTAATGACTTCTTCTTGAGGATCGAGCGTTCCGGCCGGAATTTCCCAGATATATCGTTTCAGGGCATGGCGGTACTGCTTGAGCAAAACGACCCGGGTATCATCTATGAATGGAATGATGGCCGTTGCCCCGGGATGTTCGATAAATTCCACATCGGCGGTCGTGCCGTTTTCCAGAGTGACATTTTCTCTGACCAGGGTGAATACTTTTCCGCGATAGACAATTGCGCGATTATTTATTTTGGCGCTCATCTCCTTCGCCTCCAAGCCTTTTGACTTTTTCATTTGGTTTTAAATAAAAATATAGTATATAAATAGTAATACTATAGTCAATAGGTTTACCATGCAGGGAAATAGAAAAAATATTCCGAGCGTTTATCTTTTATCACTCTGTCTTGTATTTGTTTCCTGCCAGGCGATCCGAACCACCTATGATATTACCGAAGAAACCGTCAAAACCACCTACAAGGTCTCGAAATTTACCGCCAAATCCGCTTACGGTGCCGGCAAACTCATTTATCGTGTCGGCGGTTTTACATTTAAGGTGGTAGCCGCGCCGCTTAGCTGGCCCTTGACACGGCAGGAGATTGAGACGATCGACGGGCTTCCGCCCAAAGAAGCCATTCGCCGGAAGAAAGTCAAAAAATCACCCTATGTCGTCAAAGGCAGAAGGTATGTGCCCATGTCCGTCGAACAGTCGCGCAACTATCAGGAAATCGGCATAGCATCATGGTATGGATTTGAAACCTATCGCCAAAAAGACGGTCACATGACGGCCAATGGTGAAGCGTTTTATCCGAACGGGCTCAGTGCGGCGCATAAATATTTACCCCTGCCGACCTTTGTTAAGGTAACGAATCTTGAAAATCGCCGGAGCATTATCCTGCGGGTAAACGATCGCGGACCCTTCGTAGATGGTCGGATCATTGACCTGAGTGCCGGCGCCGCCCGAAAATTAGGGTTTTATAATAAGGGAACTGCTAAAGTACGGGTGGAGGCTATTAAGGCTGAAGGGTAAAGTGAATGAAAAAAATGCCTGAAATGCCTAAAATGCACTAAAATGCCTAAAATTATGGTATTCTGTCTTTTTATATTCAATAACGGCATGATGCTTTTGCCTTGGCAGGCCTGTCGCGAGCGAAGTCGAGAGGGTCGCCCAGGCAAAAAGAATTCATCGTCTGCGTGTGTCTGCGGTTTAAATAATTAATTCGATTCCATCCTCTTTTCATTTTAGGCATTTTAGGCACTTTAGATCAATTTAGGCATTTTCCCTTCTAATTATCTTCAATAACCAGCTTAATCTCATCCGAGTTGGCCTTGAGCTCCGGTGCATACATGGCATAGGCCCGGGTCGGCAGGGCACTGAATTTTCCCGGTATCTCAGCCCGTAATCGATAACTGATACTGTGCCGACCGCGGGCCAGGCGGCGTACGAAGAAGCAGACCTTGCGGTCGCGATATTCCACGTAGGCCCCCATTTCGTTGCTGCCATAACCGCTGCGCACCTCTACAGGTTCAAATCCGGCGGCCTTCAAATCTTCAAAGACCAGGTACTCATAATCGTTTTTGCTTTCTATAACCAGCTCTATTTCGATAAGATCGCCGCTGTCAACTGCCGACAGATTTTCCAGCAGTTCCCGTTCGTATTTTTCCACCTTGCGATTCACCACCTGGCCCCGGGAGCCCACATCCTTAACCTTCTTATCCACTTCCTTCAAACGGAAAACGCTGCGGTTTACTTTAATCTCCAGACCTTCGCGGGTGATAAAATCTTCGAGGGTGAAATAATCCAGGTAGGCATTGAAATAGATGGGACCCTTGCCGGTCTTTTTCAGGGTCAGTTTGTGATCGCCGGTGGTAATATCGCTGCCTTCCAGAACAAATTTGTTGTCGAAAGTGAAAAGATTTTCAGCGTTTATTTTCACGGTTTTGGCCTTGGTGCCGTCAAAATAAATATCCAGGGTCAAATCCGGACGGTCTTCACCGCTGGCGGTGAGGTATTCGGCAAAAGCCTCCACAATCACCGCCGTATCCCGGGTGCTTTTCCAGTAAGTGGCATGCTTGCGGTTGTTGAGCAGATATTTCACCAGCCGGGACGCTTTTTGGCTTTGGGGCTCTGTGCGGGATAAGAGCTTGAGATAGTATCCATGGGCCTCGTATTCACTGCCGTACCAGTACCACCAGTATGAGCTGTTGGGCAGATTCAGGTAGGCGGTCTGGTTTTCATCATCGGACACCAGGTATTGCTCGATGTTCTGCAAAATCATATTTAGTTTGCCGGCATCTTCCAATTCATAAAGCGCCAGGCCGAACATTGCCTTGGCATAAACTGCCAGGTAGTTGCGGTCGCGATACAGATAGTCGCGCATTTCCCGGCGATCGATGCCTTCATCCGCCAGCACCATGTAAACAAAGGCATCCAGGTTGTCGGCGCGGGATTTGCCGTCTTTCTTTTGGCGCTCCCAGCGTTTGAGCAGCTTGATTTCGTTTCCTGGTAGTTCTGCAGCCACTGTATCCCCCGCTCGAGTATGCCGGCGGGGAGCTTTACCTTTGAATCCCGGGCGATTTGAAGACCATGAACCACGGTGGCCGTGGTATGGGGGTAGGATTTTTCACCATATCCGCTGAACCAGCCCCAACCGCCATCGGACAGCTGCATGGCGGCAAGCCGTTTAATGCCGGCGGCTGCCATATCAGCCACAGTTTTTTCGTCGAACACCGGGTTGTGGTCATAGCGCAGCCACTGGCCGGCCCTTTGCCGGTCATGGCCGATTTCCTGGGCGTTGAGGTTGGTTCGTTTTTCTTTTATGGCCTGCAGATCCAGCCCCATTTGGACCAGTATGCGCTGGGTGATCACCGTCGGCAGGAAGCGGTTTAAGGTCTGTTCGGTGCAGCCGTAAGGATAGCTTGCCAGATACGGCAGGGCATCCACCATGGCGCCTGCCAGGGTCGGTGAAAAGCGCAGTTCAAGTCGCGACTCATCCACGCGACGCTCGGCCGGTACTTGAAATAAAACCGAGGCCTCGGTTGCTTCAGGACGGATGACACCGCTTCGCGGCACCTGTTTGGTCGTGCCGTGGACATAAACGGGAAACTGCATTTGAACGGCATCGGACTCTTCATCGGTGAGTGCTTGCATGCGAATGACAGCCTGGCCTTCTTTAACCACCGTCACGCGCCAATCCACCCGCATTTCACCGTCCGGATCGATGATCACCGATTTCTCACTTTGATCTCCTTTCATCAGGGCCAGGCAGCCGCCCTCAAATTCCAGTCGAACCCGGACGGTCTTTTTATTTTTTAGATAATTATGGACATTGGCCGAGAGCACGACTTCGTCTGTTTCCACAAAAAATCGCGGGGCCTGCAGTCGCAGGATCAAATCCTTGCGGGTCACAACCTCCACCGAACCCTGGCCCACTTTAGTGCCGTGGCCCATGGACCACACCATCACTTTCCAGCCGGTCAAATTCTCCGGCATGTCAAAATCAACTTCGGCCATACCGGCGGTATTCGTCTGAATGGTTCCGGCCCAGTAAGCGGTATCGGCAAATTTGGTGCGCACATGGGGTTTAACCAGGTCCGGCGAGGCCGCTGAGCCATCGACCGGTTCCTGTTCGCGGCGGCCCCCTTCATTGTCATCGAAACCGCCGAACCTGGCTCTTTTCATGGCCGCAGGTTTGGCGGCGTTTTTGAAATCAGACGGGGCCGGCGCCCTATCCGATCGTGCGGATTCCTCCATCACGATCTCACCGGAACCGGCCTCTTTTCCGGCCGTTATATCCTGGGTCATCAGGTGGCCGAACACACCGATATTGCCCATGGGGGTTTCATTTTTCTTGATGAGATTGTAGAACCAGCGGGTCAGATTGGATTCCGTCCGGGCGTAATGCTGCCGCCGCCACTTCCAGAAAAAGCTGCGGATTTCGGGAACATTGGAGCCCCCGGAGATATACTCCAGGGCACGATCATAGACGGTCATCACGGCGGTTCCCTGAAACGGTTCACCGCTGTAATCGGTGAGCTTTATTTTAAAACCGGCCTTTTCCCCCGGCCGGTAATCTTTTTTGGCAGGTTCGATGTTGACATTGAGCACCCGTTTTTCCGGCGGCACGATGATTTCACGGGTTTCGGTGTGGACTTTGCCCTCATAGACGGTGATGGCCTCGACGAAAAAATTGGGCATATCTTTGGGGGTGATCCCAATTTCTTCAACCGTACTTTTGCCGGTCATGTGGATAATTTTGGGTGGCAGATAAATACCATTGGCCGGACGGACAAAAAGAAGGACGGCAGCCCCCGGGATAATCGGTATTGATCATGAGGCGAACGCGCTCCCCCGGGGCATAATCCCGTTTGTCCGGGTACCAGTTCGATTTTGGCAAAACGATAGCGCTCGCCGTCATCGCCTTCACCGCGCACGGTGAAAATGTAACCGCCTTCGATGACGTGGGCTTTTTTATCCGTTAACTGATAAGACAAGCGGTACTGCCCGGCCTGCGTCGCCTGCAATTGAATGCCGGCCCGGCCTTCTGAATCGGTATCCAGATCCCACCGGGCGACCTCTGCCTCCAGGGGTTTTTTATCTTCGTAGGTGATACGAAGCAGTTTCAGCAAACCCTTTTCCCTGCACCGGTCTCTGTGCCAGGGTCTGGGCCTTGAAACCGGCCTGCACGGTATCGCCCACGCGATAGTGCCCGCGATCGGTCCAGGCGTAGACTTTAAACGGTTGACGGGCCACGAGTACATGGCCCTGGCCGACGATGGTTCGCCGGGATTGGTCGCGCACTTCGGCGGTAATGGTATAGCGATGATCCGTGTCCGGATGGATCAGGCCGGCCAGTGCGGTATCGATTTCGATTCGTACCGTACCGTCTTCACCGATTTTCACTTCACCGTCGGCCACGATTTCCGGTTGAATACTCGAATGATGGGGCCACCAGCTCCAGACAGGCCTTTTGCAGCCCCACCGGACCCATCCGGGATACCAGGAATAGTCATATCCGTACCACCAGTAGCCCGGTCCATAAAACCAATCCCAGTAAGAAGTAGGATACCAGCGGTCATCCTCTCTGACCCGGTAAACTTTGTATTTTACAGTGGCCTGGGTTACCGGTGAGCCGAAGTAGTAGTTGGCTTTGATGACCGCCGGGATTTTTTCACCCAGTTTCACCGGCTCTGTGGGTGCCTCCACTTTTACTTCGAACTCGGGCTTTTTATATTCTTCAACACGAAAAGTGTTTCCGCCATAGACGATTCCGGACCCGTGGGAAATGCGATAAACACCCAGAGGCGCATCCGGCGGGATCTCAAACTCACCCCTCGAGTCCGCCATAGGCATCGGCCTGGATATTGCGCGTATAGATTTGCTCATTTTTAGGATTGTAGACCATTACGGTAAACTGATGACCGGCATAAGCGGATGTATCGGTTTTATCGTATTTGGCATGCCGCACCCACAGTTTAAAACGGACTTTTTGTTGGGGCCGGTAAACCGGCCGGTCGGTCATGACAAAGGTTTTGGTCTGGTTGTATTCACGGTCGTAATAGTTCGGGTACCAGATACCTGAAAATCCCAGGTATGCCAGGCGGTCATTGGTGCTGACCGATGCCAGCCAGTGATAGTTATTTTCCATTTCCGCCGGCCCCATTATGATCTGACCGTCCCGGTCTGTTTGGCGGGAAAAATTCTTATGAAGGATTCGATAGCGTTTGGTATTTTTGATTCTTTCGGTGCGGTAACCGAAAAAATCAACGGTTGTGTTGCCCAGCGGCTGGCCGTTGACGGCGTCGGCCAGGTAATACAATACCTGTTGGTTGAGGGGCTTTTTTATGATCGTCGTATTGCTTACCCATATTATAATGCGTGCCGGGTTGCCGTTTTGCATCCTGGCCACCAGCAGGTAAGCACCGGCCCGGGAAAGCGATTCGGGGACCTTGACGGTGACACGCCGATCCCAGTGTCTTCTATCAGGGGCCAGCACCAGATCCCAATCGGCCGCTTTTTTGCCGATGTAGCGGGTCTGGTTTTCATGGACCAGGCGCCATCCGATGTTGTTGATCTCCACCTTGCGACGGTCCAGGCGCCGCGGATGGGATCGGATATAAGCCTTAACGTCTTTTAGCAGGGTCGCCATCCGGATACGGTAGGCTTTGAAGTTGACCCGTGAGCCGTTGCGGAAGCGATATTCCACCGTCGGAATGCGTCCGGAAGGCTGGTTCCCGACGGGCTCAAAAACTCCCCAGTTATCCAGGATTTGATCAATTTGCCGCCGAGCATGGGATGAGTTGTATTTTTTGTAGAGTTCCCAGAAGTCGACAGCATGATCATACAATCTGCGGTTTTCATAAATCCGGGCCAGATTTAGGGCGGCATCATCCGCATATCCCATATTCGGGCTTTGAAGGATCTGTTTAAAAAGATTGATATAATTAAATTGATCCGGAAGGCTGAAACGTTTCACGCCGACTGCTAACCGGGCGAGGGTTTCATTGTCGGTCAGCGTGTGAACTTCATAGGGGCGCAGCTCATCCTTTAGCGCATCCTTATCCGGTGCTGAGGCGCTGCGGGCAAAAAAATGTCCGTAGGATGACAGGGTTTGAACTCCGAATTGACGGTGAAGAAAAGTTGCCAGGGTATATTTGACATGGGTTGCCAGATCAGGGTTCATTTTGGCAGCATTGGCCAGCAACCAGCGCCAGCGTTCACCATCTGATCCGGCCGATTGAAAGGTGTCCGGGATATCGTAAAAGACAGGGTTTCCTTTGCCATCCACCGGGGCACCCTGGGTACCGCTGCCGTACCCGTAGCCGGGTTCGTAGTCGGGCAGACGGGTCAGGTCGGTTAAATATTGAAGCCGCCAGGACTGACTGGACCCGTTGTATTGAAGAATGATGCCGGCGAAATCCAGATAGAAACTTGCAACTTCGGATTGCGAGGAATCACGGGCGGCCGAAGACAGCGCCCGGTTCATCAATTGCAAAGCCCTGACGCGATCCCGCCCGACGGCGTTGACGTATTTGCCGCCGCCGCGATGTGAACCGCGCTGAAATTCACCGGCCACCATATAGCCCCAGTGGTTGTTCCGGCTGTAGCTGCCGGCGGCGGCCTGCAGCAGCCGCCAGTTATCAATATGTTTTTGAATCACCGCTTCGCGAAATTCATCCAGCTCATTTATTCGGTTCAAGCTGCGCAGGCACTGCCAGGCCTGGAGAAGATCACGGCCGACAATTTTCGGATCATTGACCACCTCCAGGCTCAGTTTGCGATATAACTGATAAGCGTCATTCCAGTTGCCGTCTTGATAAGCTTTGCGTGCCTGCTTGCGGATTACCTCGTGATCGGCCTGCAGGAAGAAGTGACCGCCAATGTGATTATAATAATAAAGCAGATGGTTTTGAAAATTTTCATCGCGCTGCTCCTAACCCGAACATCGTTTATTAGTTGACTGGTTGACTTGGAGAATTATAATCATTTGAACCCGTGAACGGTTCCGGTCTTTTTTCTAGTTTATTAGGATATTTGCTGCACTGTCAACACGCAGACAGCGTTTTTACATAAGTTTTACGCTGGTGCAGATAACCTGACCTCCCTTGACCGGAGCTAAGAATTCATTTTATAACGCTCTGAGTAGGTTTGCCCGGGATCTTAAGTTTTTTCTGGGACACCACAATAGAACGCCAGTGACAAAATAAAGAAAGCTCAGCGGCTTTGCCACTCTGCGAGAGAAATCAAACATTGAGACATTTCTTGACGTCCAACTAAAATCGCGATAAACTCTTGTATTTAGGGACTATAATGATCATTTGAACCTGATAGTAGGTCTATTTGACATTTTTTGAAGCTAATCG
>PVMK01125946.1_pt1 | contig 20111 bp, 18 predicted proteins | sample 1853481 | NCBI WGS metagenome assembly PVMK01 (sample SAMN08533507, study PRJNA380276) | Marine sediment metagenome, whole genome shotgun sequencing project. | reverse complement strand
GGATTTTTCCATTAAACAGAAGAGGCAATTTCGAACCCCACGAAACCGCGTTTCGTCAGGTCATTGATAAAAGATTGGATTTCGTCTGCTGCACTGCCGGGCACATCGGCAAAGTCCTGCCTGATATTCTCGACAATATCATCCATGCTGCGGTCTGCAGCCAGCAGTTCCCAGATCGCCACGCCAACCGGATTGATGCCGACCGCTTCCGCTGTATCCGGGTTGAAGAGCACGGCCCAGTCATCGAATTCCTTGCGCAGCACCGCCACTGGATTGATTATTGGTTTTTGGGTGTCCATATCATAAATCCTTTTCTTAACATTTATAATTTAATCATTTATGAGTTAAAGATAAATAACCATGGAGTGGTTTTATTTGCCAATGAATCAGCATAAAGAACCAAAACAAAAATTAAAAGCTTTCCTTTTGGTGGCAGGCAGGGGAGAACGATTGAAGCCCCTGACTGATACCGTTCCCAAATGTCTGCTGCCGATAAACAGTAAACCGCTGCTGGAGATATGGCTGGAGCATTTGCAAAGGTCGGGGATACACGATGTTCTGATTAACACCCACTGGCTGCATGAAGTGGTTGAGGAGTTTGTGACCAACTGGTCCGCCTCCCATAAAAAGATGCGGATTATCCTTTTTCATGAACCTGTTCTGTTGGGCAGTGGAGGAACCCTGCTGGCCAACCGGCAGTGGGCTGGAGAAGGTCCATTTTTCATAATTTACGGCGACAATCTCACCAATTTTGACCTGCAGAGGATGCTGGCATTTCACTATGAAAGCGGCCTGCCTCTTACCGTGCGGGTCTATAAAGGAGCGGACCCGCAGCGGGCCGGCATAGTAACTGTAAATGATGCGGGCGTTATCACGACATTTGAGGAAAAACCCATAAAGCCGAAATCGGACCTCGGTGCCGGTGGCATCTATGTGGCTGACGGAAGATTTTTTAATTTTTTCCCGAAGCCCCACCACTCCCCCGAGGATGGGGTGCTGGATCTCAGTTACCATGTCCTGCCGAGGATGGTTGGTGCCATGCGAGCCTATGAAAGTGAAGAATTCTCTATGGATATCGGCACTTCTGCATCGTATGTGACAGCCCAGAGGGAGTGGCGTAAAATGCAGTCCTGCCGAGAATAGGCGATCTTCTGCTACAGGCAATACAATAAAAATCTCCATAAGCTGTTTTTTTGGGAGAAACCCTGGGAATATGTGTTGTTGGTCAAAATGAAAAAGGGTATTAATAGAGATTGTAAAAAAACAACCTACATAAATTTTGACCGTAACATATTGAAAACATAGCAAGTATCAAGGTAATCCAGGTATGCAAAACCGTTTATACATAATATTCCTGCTGGTCTTTTTAATGTGGCCATCATTTTCAGATGACGAACTGGTTGACCGGGTTGTAGCAGAGGTCAATGATGACGTTATAACTCTATCGGAACTGGAAAAGGCCGGAGAATCATACTTCAAGCGAATACGCGACAATGCGCCTGCCAGAGAGGTGAAGATAGCACTGGAGAAAGCCAGGGAGGAAGTGCTTGCCAGCCTGGTCGATAAGATGCTGCTTCAGCAGGAGGCAGCAAAGATGTCCATCTCAGTATCTGAAGCAGAGATCGACATGGCAATTGACCAGATCCTGGCCAGAAACAAGGCGACAATTGAAGATTTTAAGAAAGACCTGGCAGCCATGCATTTGACTGAGCAGCAATATCGTGAAGACCTGCGTGACCAGATGCTGCAGTCAAAATTGAGCAACTTCCAGGTACGATCAAGAATCGTCATTACTGAAGAAGATATACAGGAATATTACCAGAAACAATACACCCAGGAGAACCAGGAAAGCGGTTATTATCTACTGCAAATGGGATTTACCTGGGAGGAGCAGGGCAACCTGGTAATGCCCGGCACAATAGCAAAACAGGATGCCGAGAAGAGAGCCGAGGAGATCAGGAACCGGGTACTGGATGGTGAGAGTTTCAAGGATCTTGCCAAATCCTTTTCAAATCTGCCGTCGGCCAAGGATGGTGGGGATATAGGCTTGATCAAGAAGGATGAAATGGCCCGCTATATGCGGGATACGGTGCTGGCAATGAAACCGGGTGAAGTGAGCCCAATAGTGGAAACAGAATCCGGCTACCAGTTTTTCAAGCTTCTGTCTGTCCGTGAGGGTGATATGGTTATTCTGGCTCCCTATGAATCTGTGCGCGTAGAAATAAGGGATCTGCTCTATCAAGAGGAAATTAAGGAACAGTATGACATATGGGTAAAAGAGCTGCGTGAGAAGGCATACATCAAAACCTTGTTATAATTAATTCTTTCCGGAAAGAAAAAATGCAGGATGGCTCAAAGGAAAAAATAGGTGCTTATTTACAAAAGGAACGCAGGAAACGTAACATTGGGCTGCAGGATGTAGCAGAAGCAACAGGGATAAGCCCTGGGGTACTGAAGGCCTTGGAGGAAGAGGATAGGGAGAAGCTGCCTGCAGAGGTTTATATTAAGGCTTTTTATAGAAAGTATGCCGATTTTCTGGGCTTACCCACGGATGAAGTTTCAGTATATCCCCAGCCGCAGGATAATCCCAAACAGGCGAAGCAGGACGATAGGTTTTATTTTCAGACAATTGTTGAGCTTAAATCTTCCGGGGAAGGTTCCTATGGTGACTCAATCCGCATGCTGTTGATTGCTATCCTGATTATTTGCCTTGGAGCACTGTTCTATTGGGCATACAAAACCAATTTCAACCCCATGCAATTTTTTGGAGATTTGTTCGGTTCTTTAGACGTGCAGCATTTTATGCGGTCGTAGTTTAAAAAAATCACAGTTTTTCCTTTACACCCCAATAGTTTAATCTGAAATGGCGCTCAAGCGAACAACCGGTGTGGTTATAAAAGTTTTTGACCATGGCGAGTCGGATAAAATTGTTGTGTTATATGGGCCGCAGAATGGCAAACTGGCAGGTATAGCCAAAGGGGCCAAAAAGAGCAAAAAACGGTTCAGCAACAAGCTGGAGCTCTTTTCGAGGCTTGAGATACTTTTTGATGAACGGTCCCGCGGGGGGTTGGTACAAATAACCGAAGCAGAACTGCTGGATTCCTATATAAATCTGCGGGAGGATTATGACAGGTATGTTGGGGCAACTTTTATCTGTGAACTTATGAATTCCTGGACCAAGGAAAACGATCCGGATAAGCATGTATATGATCTTCTAACCTGGGCTCTGCAGGAACTTAACAGAGGTGATCTTTCTAAAACGATCCTCATCTTTTTCCAGGTAAAGCTCTATACCCTGCTCGGCTACAAGCTTCACCTTGACAACTGTATTGTATGCGGCGAGGCCGGACAGTCCGGCGTCCCCTATGGGTTCCTGCCGAGCCGTAACGGCCTGATCTGCACGGGTTGTCGTCCGGCAATCGATCCAAGAGACATGATATCTCTTTCCCTGGGTACGATCAGACTGCTGCAGAGCGCCCAGGAACTTCCCTTGGAAAAGCTGAGCAGGCTGCGGTTTTCCAAGAACTCCATCAGGGAGGCGCTGCTTTTGTTCCGGGCTTATGGGCACTATCTTCTGCAGCGGGAAATAACCGCCTGGAATTTCATCCTTGGTGAACTGCACACGGATTCTTTCAGTCCAAATAGATAATTTCCCCACTGTGCTCAATCAGTGTGGAGCCATCGTCCATTTTTAAAATCAACCCCCCTGTTTCGTGCAGCCCGAGTACCCTGGCCTCATACTGCGGTTGTTTCTGGACATCAAATCCGAAGATCACCCTGCGGTTGTAAATGTCCGTCAACTTGGTGTAGCTGGTCAACAGTAAATTATTGAGGTTTGTTGTATGAGTGGCTTTTGCCGGGACGGCTTCCGCCCCGTTGTCTTCGGCAAGATGTCTTTCTTCGTCAAAATGCAACAGGCCTATATTCCAGCACAGTTTTGCCAACATTCCGGCGGCCAGCAGGGTTAAATCAGTTTTTTCGTTAAGGCTGTGTTTCATGGATACAGCAGTATCGGCAATTTCATCCGGAAAAATGTCATTATTTACATTGATGCCAATACCAATCAAAATGAATTCTTCGCCGGAATGAGGCCCTACCGCTGTTTCAGTGAGAATGCCGGCAATCTTTTTGCCATCCACTAAAATATCATTTACCCATTTTATGCGGGCCGGGATGTTATAAGCCTGCAGGAGTTCACAGCAGGCGGCTCCTGCTGCCAGGGGATAGAGACGACTGCTCTCCGGCAGCAGCGTGTTGACCAGGATAAGAGTCATCCAGAGGCCGCCCCTGGAGGCATCCCAGCTTCTTTGAAACCTCCCTTTACTGTTATCCATTGCTTCTGCCAGGATGACCGTGCCGCTGGGAAATGACCGGTTTGCAGCCTCACTTTCATTGATCAACTGGTGGGCCCTGTCCATTCCCCTGGACAGATGTTCATGGTGCTCAATAACTGATCCCACCATTGCCCCGTACCGCAAGACAGTTTGTACCGTCTCCGGCTCAAAGGTCTGGCTGCGTAACGGAATTTCTTCCTCTTGGATGAGTTGCCGGACAAGATCGGGTGAAAGTACTTTGGAGTCGGTCATCACAGAATCAAAATGAGCTTTAGAAGGTACACTGCTTTGAGTTAATTGCACCAGTTTCCCAGTCTCAAACCTTCAATTCTTTGGAAATGTTTTTCATTATTTGTGACCAGGACAAGGTTGTGGGCCAGGGCAGTCGAGGCAATTATAAGATCAAAGTCATCAAGCGGGTTTCCGCCTGATTCGAGTCTTGATTTCAATTTGCCGAATATTTCAGCAGTTTCCTGTCCTGTAGGGAGAATTTCGAGAGATTGTTCCAGTGTTTTTATCTTGGCAATGTTTGCATCAACATACTCGGATTTATAGGCGCCATAGTAAAGTTCCATCAGTGTTATAATACTGATCTGTATAAGGTCATTGACATGGAGCTTCAGGTTTTCCTGGACTTTAAGATCTCCTTTCAGGTTATAAATTATAGTGTCTGTGTCCAGAAGATACATTTTAGAAGCCTTGCTCCAGTTTCCTGGAATTTTTACGGCCCTTTCTGATTTCCTCTATAATGTCAGCTGAGCTCCGCGAATCGTCCCAAGAGCCCGAAAGTTCAAGCAAAATTTGGGCGGAAGTTTTCTTTTCGTCAATTTTCTTTCCTTTTGCCAGGTATGACTTTACCAGATAGAGAACCTGCTGGCTTACGGACCGGTTTTCTGATGCAGCCATAGCCTTTAACCGCTCGTAAAGATTGTCATCAATTCCTTTTATCTGCAGGTTCGCCATTATTGGGGACCTCCTTATATCATGAAAATGTAATCCTTTTTCATGAATTTGTCAAAGGGAAGGTGGGGACGACCATGAAATTATACTTTTCTTTGTGTTTTGGATGCCATTTTTTTATCCATTCACCGATTTGCAAAAAATGGCTTGTACGCCCAGGATTGGGGGGGCGGGGGAAAAGATCGAGTTTGATAATGCAATTGGAAATGAGAGGAAATGTCGGGTTACGCTTCGCTAACCCAACCTTATAGAGCTTATTCGTTTCGCCTTAAAATAAAAAAATATTGCGGGAGTAATCCTGTGTCAAGTGGGCTGGAGATGCAACTTGGCAAGTGCTTCGCTGTAGTTATTTACGCGAAATGCTTGCCAAGGCAGCAGATTCAGTTCAATTGTCCCAGGATTAATTTTGGTTTAGTCCCATTCGGCCTTAACGTGATTAATGATCTTCTGGATAAGCGGCAGTTTTTCCTTGGCGCATACACCGATGAGCGGTTCGCCCTGGTTGACACTGATGCCGGGTTTGAAATAGACAGAATGGATGATCCCTGCTTCTCCGTCATAGAATATGGGGGTGTCTCTTTTCATCAGGGACATGGTGATTATCTCGTCACCAGGCTGGATGGAAACCCCTTTTTCTCCCTGTTTATCAATACGGGACTGGATATCCAGAGAAAAGAAGTATTTGGCCTTTTCCGGCGCCTTGAAAATATAGAGAACGTTTTGCAGGATGGACTCGATAATTTCACGTTTTTTAAGGGGATGTTTGATGGTCAGCAGTTTTTCTCCCGCCTCGACAAAGTTACCTTCGAAATCCTCCTGCAGGGATGAGACTACGCCGTTGGTCTGGGAATGAATCGGCTTGGGATTATTCTCACGGTTTAAAACATATAAAAGGGTACCGGGTTTATGGCGCCATTTGCCGCTCGGTCCCTGCACATCATCACCTTCACCGACCTTGAACTTCACCCTGCCGGTATGGAGGGAAAGAATATCCAGATAGTCGTAAGGATCCGAACGGTACTTACTGATTATTTCGTCGTAATTTATCTCGTCTTGCATCATTTTTAACGGTAATAGAGATTTCTGCCGCCCATGGTCAGCAGAGCCTTGTAAAGGTTCTTGCGGAATTCCCGCCTGTCCCAGATCCCCTGGATGTGGCCGCGCTTGAGAGCGTTGCGGCAGCTATGGTAATCCGGCGGTAAATCTTCGCCGGTTGTTTCGCGGATAACCCTGCTGCCGGCAAAACCTATGCGGCTGGAGCGAATAGCGAACTGGTAGGGAGAACAACCCAGGAAACTTGCCACCGGTCCGGCATAGGAATTGTTATCATAGACAACGATATAGAGCCCGCCCGAATCAATATATTCACGAACCGCCATGGTGCATTTGGGCATTTGGGTTACCCCGAGGGTTCCCTCATGGATACGGATGCCGCCGGTTGTATGGACATAGGCAAGCAGCGGCCGCCGTTTGAGCCGCGCTTTTTCACAGGCCCTGACGAATTTTTCGCCCTCGGCAGCGCCTACCGTGCCGTTGCGGAAATCGCTGTACAGCATGGAGACCACTATCTCTACTCCCATGACCTGGGCATAAAAGGTAAGATTGGCACTTTCACGGCCGGTTTTGGCCCGGGCTAGCTTCAACCGATTATCAAAACCAGGATATCCTAAGGGATTGAGAGAGCGGATCCGCGAGTTAAAAACACTGATGGAATCAGGATCAAAAAGGTGTTTCAAGTACCATTCGTACTCCAGGGGGAAATGATGACCACAATTTTCACACACCCCGCAGAATTCACCGTACAGGTCCGGGACCCAGAGATCTTTGCAGCCAGATTTGGCAGCATTCGGGCAGCTGATAGTGCGATCCTCATTAGCCAGGGGGCTGGTGTACGTGTCCCAGATCTCCAGGGCCTCTTCAGGAACACCAGACCGGTCAATCACAGGTCTGGCTTTTGGGGTTTCAGGTTTACGGCTGATGAAATCATAGGCCGTTGTAAAGGGGGTTGTTATCCTTTTCAAGAGTACAGAACCTTCCCCTGAAACATCTTTGAATACTTTTTCCACCTGTTTTTGCTGGTTCCGCAGCAGGTCATAACGGAAACTGTAATATAATCTGAATAAGATATTTCTGGTCTTGCGGTAAATAGCTTCTGAAGAAGTCAGCTGACCTCCAAAGCTATTGACGGTGGCCATGGTCCGGTATTTTTTGGACCGATAGGTGAGGAGCCGTTTGATCTCATCGTTATTGAGATCCCAGGATATATTGATCTCCGGTTCCTTGGTTGCCGATTCTTCCGCCTTTTTCAGCTTAACCGCGTAATTTCTGAAGGCGCGGAAACTTTTCGTCTTCAGCACAACCTCGTCAGTGGCACGGATAATTTCGGAACGCAACTGCTTGAAGAAGACGAAGTCATCCCGTCGGGCGCCCAGAATAGGCTCCTGGATCACCCGGTCGATGGTGCCTCTTTGCAGGTTGTCCCGGGAGGTTATTTTGAGTCGTTCTGCACAGGCGTCTACCAATTCAGCCGGAACTTTCTGACCTTCCCGTATCTTTCCTTCGATTGCCGCAGCACCTTCCGGGGAAATAACCGAATAGTAGCCGTGCGAGAACATGAGACGGAAATCAGACAGACCAATGGCTTCCGCACCACCTGAACCACCCTCTGATATCACCGATATCATCGGCACCCTGAGTTTGGTCATGGCATAGAGATTTCTGGCAATCTGCTGGGCTGCACCAGGGTAGTCCTCCACCGGAAAGGAGCCTGGGGTGAAGATGTAAAAGTGTATGGGAATGCCCTCTGTTTCAGCAACCCGCATATACCGCAGGGCTTTTTCATTACCCCAGGGTTTGCAGGAGCCGCCGTTCCTGAATTCCTCACCGTGGCCTTTCTCCTGGCCGATAACCATGACGGGCTGCGAGTATATCTTGTTTTTAATACGCCGGACGATCTGGGCTTTTGCGGTTACCATTGAGGGGTCAATATTGGCTTCCTCCTCACCGCTCAACTCGGTGAAATCCTCATAAACGTTTTCCAGGATATCCTTGAGGGAAAATCGTAAAGGGCTGCGTACTATGCGGACGCGCTCCATGGGCGTCAGGCTTTCTTCACAGCGCCCTTCTATAAAAGCCAGCCCGTCTTCCAGGAGACGGGTCTTTTCTTCAAGCTCCTCCTCGGAGAAATCGTAAAACGAGTCCTTCAGAAGGGTGTACTTCTCCTGAAAGCCGGACAGGTTTCCCCAGGTGGAACTGTCCTTGACCCACATGAGGTAGTTGAGCCGTTCCTCTGTTTTAAGAAGTCTTTTATGAAGATCGTCCATAATTATTGAGTTTCGTTAAAAGGTGAGCAGCCGATCAAGGTTATTATGCAGGTAATCCATATTGGTTATGATCGGCTCTCCCTTGCTGTTCTTGCCATCAATAACTGTTTCGTTGAGAAACTTGCTGGCTCTTTCCTTGGCCTCCTGGATGGAGTCCCCCCAGATAACCGCCAGGGCCAGGTTGGGATCAAAATCGCTGGGGATCATATAGGGCCGGTCAAAAGGAACGTGGGTATAGACAGCCGACCAGTCGTATGCAGGGAATTTAAAGGTATCTATAGTCCCTATCCAGGGAGCGAAGCCGCGCATGGTGTCCTCCGCTACAATCCGCAGTTCTATGCTGGCTCCTTTAATATCAATATCATCCTGGGTGTAGCCGATACGATCCCCCAGGGCGATACGGATCTGTTCCCTGATCAGGTTCGGATGCTGATCGTTTATATAGCTGATCCGGGCGGAAATATCGTTTTCAACCTGGATTCTGGTGTTCACCTCGAGAAGATAGGGCTGACCGTCCTGGGCCACAATCCATTCCCAGGTGCCGACGTTGTCATATCGGACATGGGAGGCCAGCCGCAGGGAATACTGTACTATCTGCTCGAGAACCGCTGAACTGTCAAAATCGTAAATAAAACACGAATCATCAAAACCGGGGGCAGCTTCAATTCTTTTCTGGCGGCCGGTACTCTGGATGGTGCAGTTCCGGGTGCCGAAATGGAGCCTTTCCCCATGCAGGCTGCAGAGCAGCTGTACCTCAATATGGTTGTAATCCCGCAAACATTGCTCAATTAATACACCGGCATCACCAAAATGACGTTTGGCATAATTTTGCACCTGGCGGTAGACCCTGCGGAACTGCTCAATCTGGTTTACCTCTTCTATGCCCATACCGCCACCGCCTGCCGCTGCCTTAACAAGTATCGAGGGGTTTTTTATATTCTGGGATTTCTGGTCATCGAGAAGCTGGTCGGCAATTTCTTCGGCCTCCATTTCATTATAAATGGGGCTGTCTGTGCCGGGGATAACCGGGATGTCAAGCTGCTTGGCCACTCGTTTCGTATTGATCTTGTCACCCAGGTTTTTGATGACCTGCCAGTTTGGGCCGATAAAGGTCAGCGGCCGGTCCCGGACGGTAACCCGCCTGGCAAAACGAAAATCCTCGGAAAAGAAACCGTAGCCTGGGTGTATTGCGGTACAGTCGGTATGATCTGCGACAGCCAGTATATCATTGGGGTCTGTATAGCTGGTGATCTGCCATGCCTTTTTCGAGTTGCCGGTGGAGTCAAGGTTTAACTGGACATGCTCCGAATCCTCGTCTGCTGCAGTGTAAACTATCACATAGTCGAGGCCGAGATCCTGGCAGGCACGCATGATTCGCAGGGCAATTTCACCCCTGTTGGCTATAAGGATTTTCCCTTTCATTTTAACCTGTGTTCTATGACGTATAAGCCAATTCTTTTTTAAAGCCGGTAATTGAAAAGACCGCAAATGTTCCGGATAGTATTCAACCTGACCGCTTAACCGACGCGAGCCGCAGAAGGTTTTTATTACAACAAATAATAATTATAACCAGAAAGATACTATTATTAAAGGCAATTATGGGGTATGTCCCTTTCATAATAAAAAGGGGATGAATATTGATGGTCTGTTATTCATCCCCTGGCAATCGAATTATATAAATAAACCTGTGCACAACAGAAAGCACATTTATGAGTTCCGGATACTGGACAGTTGCCGGCCATGGTATCTGCAAAATCCAACTCAAAAATGCAAAGGCGCCTCTATACCTGTTTTGGCAAAATCCGTCAATTTTTTTCTTGACTTTCTCCTGTTTTTTACCTACCCATGCATTTAATAACTGTAGGAAAAATTGACTCATTAACGATTGAAAAAAAATTAACCGTATATATCAATTCCGTATGGAAAAAGATCAAGATTCCCCTTCTAATTTATCCGACTCGTCGTCAAACAAAAAAATAATCAGCCGCCTCTTGGATTTACTGGGGATAAATCGTGCTCCAGACACCACTGAAGACCTGGAGCAGGAAATACAGGAACTCCTGGAAGAAGGTGAAGAACAGGGGTTGATCACTACTCAGGAAGGGCAGATGATCAGCAGTATTTTCGAGTTTCGGGATACCCTGTGCCATGAGATCATGACACCCCAGGCTGATATGGTCTGTGCCGATGTTAATACGCCAATCCCCGACCTTATCAGGCTTATCACTGAAAAGGGTTTCACGCGGATACCGATATTTTCGGAAACGCCGGACCAGATTATCGGTACCTTGCATGCCAAAGACCTGCTTTTCTGCGTTGATTCACCGGAAAGTTACCCTGAACTTCGCAATCTCCTCAAGCCGCCTTATTTTGTGTCGGAGACCATGAGGATTGTTGACCTGCTGCGGGCTTTTCAGGCGAAGAAAAATCACATGGCCATTGTTACCGATGAATTCGGCGGAGTGCGGGGGCTGATTTCCCTGGAGGATGTGCTGGAAGAGATCGTTGGTGAAATTGACGATGAGTATGACAAGTCTGAAAAAGGGTGGCGGGAAGTAGAAGGCGGCAGCCTGCTTATTTATGCCAAAGTCGATATTGAAGAGGTTGAGTCTTTTTTTGATGTACAACTTCCTGACGGGCCATATGAGTCAGTCGGGGGAATCATTATCCACCAGTTGGGACATTTACCAAGGGACGGAGAACATGTGGAAATAGGCTCTCTTGTTTTCAAGGTCCTTTCCGCCACCAAACGTCAAATCAAAATAGTCAAAATTCAGAGAAAATAGTATGGGTAAGATGGAGTGAAAGGCAAAGGAAGACAGAAAAACAGCTTCCGTGCCCTGGGACTTGCCCTTGGCAGCGGCCTTCTGCTGTCTCTTTCTTTTCCTGGCGCTGCCGGGTTGTGGGGATTGGCATGGGTAGCGTTGATACCGCTTCTCTGGGCATTAAAGGATTCGAAACCGGGCAATGCAGCCAGGTTGGGCCTGTTAACCGGTATGGCCCATTATGTTTCCCTGCTTTACTGGATCGTAATTGTGCTGGGCAAATATGGTAACCTCGCCTGGTGGATTTCCGTGCCTGGTTTGCTGCTGCTGGCGTTTTACATGAGCTGTTACCTGGCGCTGTTCAGTGCTGCAATGAGCTGGTTCTGGAAAAAGCAGCCATCCCTGGTGGTGTGGTTTGGGCCTGTACTTTGGGTGGCCCTGGATTATGTCCGGTCGTTTCTTTTTTCGGGTTTCCCCTGGCAGGACCTGGGGTATTCCCAGTACAAATCATTGTTGCTCATCCAGACAGCCGACCTGACCGGCCATTACGGCATAACATTTCATATTGTCCTGGTTAACTGCCTGTTGGTAATGTTGACGACCTTATGGCTGGATTCCAGAGCCAAAGCCCCGCAGCAAACTGCAGTTTTCAGGCAAAGGTTCCGGCAGACACTTTATTTCTCCATCCTGCCTGCCGTCTGCGTGATTCTTGCGGTTATGGCCTATAACCTCCTGCGTTACAACCAGATGTTGAAGGTCCTGGCAGCAAGCCCGACCATGAGTGTGGCAGTGGTCCAGGGAAATATTCGCCAGGACCAGAAATGGTCGCCGGCCATGCGCGCCAAAACCATGGAAATCTATACCAGCCTCTCGGAGCAGGCCATTAAACAGGGAAATCAAGCCCCGGTACTGCTTGTATGGCCGGAGACAGCGATGCCTTTCTATATCGATAATAACGTTTACTATAAAAGACTGGTAGACCGGTTGATAAAAAAGCATGAAGTCTGGCTGCTTGCCGGGGCTCCCCATGTTGAAATAGACGACTCCATGCAGCAGCAGGGGGAGAGAAACAGGAAGAGATACTATAACAGCGCCTTTTTGGTGTCACCGGCAGGAAAGATCAGCGGCCGATATGATAAACAGCACCTGGTGCCTTTTGGCGAATATATTCCTTTGGGGCAGTATTTGCCTTTGCCTGGTCCTCTGGTTGAGAACATAGGTGATTTCAGTTCGGGAGAATCCTCCTCGCCTCTGTCTTGTCAGAGTGCTGAAATTGGAGTATTAATCTGTTTTGAAAGTATTTTCCCAAAACTGGCCAGAGAATTGACCGCAAATGGCGCCACCCTGCTCACCAATATTACAAATGATGCCTGGTTTGGACGTTCCAGTGCCCCCTGGCAGCATATGTCAATGGTCATTTTCAGGGCAGTAGAGAACAGGAGAAGCCTGGCCAGAGCTGCCAATACAGGGATCAGCACGATAATTGATCCGCTGGGCAGGGAAGCTGGAACATCCCCCTTGTTTGAGACGTATTTTCTTGTGGCAGAGGTGCCCCTGCTGCAGAAAAAAACAGTTTTTACCAGATTCGGTCACCATTTCGGCCTTCTCTGTTTGCTGGCTCTGTTGTCGGCTGTAGCATGGGTTAGAAAAAACAATAATGACTTAGGAACCAATAGCAGGGAATCTGCTTAGCAATATCAGAAGGAGAGTTACAAAGAATGTCTGCTGAATTGAAACAGAAGCTCCAGGAGCTTAAAGATCGAATCCTTGCCTTAAAGGTGCATCTTTGATGTAGATAACAAGAAGGAAAAATTAGCTGAGCTTGAAAAGAAGATATTGGTTCCCGGTTTTTGGGATGATGCTAACCGGGCCAAAAAAATTCAGCAGGAGCGCGGCAGGACCCAGGATGCCATAGAGGCTTGGGAATCGTGTTTTAATGCCAGGGAAGAAGCAGAGTTGCTGCTTGAGATGGCCCTGGAAGAAGGTGACCCGGACGCGGAGAAGGAAGTAGAGGGATTGCTTGATAAGCTCGATGCAAGGGTGGACACCTTTGAGCTGGAATGCATGTTCAGCGGCGAGCATGACGAAAACAATGCTCTGTTGACAATTCACGCCGGAGCCGGCGGCACTGAAGCCCAGGACTGGGTCGACATGCTGTTGCGCATGTATCTCAGGTGGGCAGAGGAGCACGGCTTCAAAACCGATATTCTGGATTATCTCTCCGGCGATGAGGCTGGCGTAAAAAGTGTTACTGTGATGGTCCAGGGGCATTATGCCTATGGATTATTGCGCTCTGAAATGGGTATTCACCGGCTGGTCCGCATTTCCCCTTTTGATGCCGGCGGCAGGCGCCATACATCATTCGCCTCGGTCTTTATCTTCCCTGAACTGGATGACACCATTGAAGTCGATGTGAATGAAAAAGACCTGCGGATCGATACATATCGGGCTAGTGGGGCAGGCGGTCAGCATGTCAATAAGACCAGTTCCGCGGTCCGCATAACCCATCTGCCAACTGGCATTGTTGTCCAGTGCCAGAACGAAAGATCGCAGCACCGCAACAAGGACATGGCGTTCAAGATGCTGAAGGCGCGTCTCTATGAAAGGGGAAAAGAAATACAGTCCAAGGAGCAGCAGAAACTGCACGGCGATAAAAAAGAGATCGGTTGGGGCAGTCAGATCCGTTCTTATGTGCTGCAGCCTTACAGGATGGTAAAGGATCACCGGACCAACTGTGAAGTAGGCAATGTGGACAGCGTGCTGAACGGCAATATCGAAGTCTTTATCAAGGCATATCTTCTCTGGCAACAATAACTTGGGAAATAGCTATAAAGATAGAATTTCATGATTATTTGCCTAGCCTGATTTAGTAGTTCTTGCTACGACCCAAATATAGTAAATCCGAAATCCGAATATCGTGTCAATCGTCCGATGTTTCGTAAGAGGACAAATCCGAAACAGATAAGCACCCTTAAAACAGGGCATAAACTCCGACTTCGAATATGAAATCCGAATTTTACAATGTCCAAAATCTCTTGAGTCAATAGATCGTTTAAGAGTTAAACAGAAGCTGAGCCTACAAGGTTCAGATGCTTTACTCTTAGTTCCTGAAATGCATACGTATGAAAAATGATGCGCCGAAAGATGAGCACACCTGTGTAAAGTGCGGCACCTGTAATACAGTATGCCCCGTTTTTCAGGTGACCGGCCACGAAGCCCATGGAGCGCGTGGCAAACATCACCTGAAAACACATTTACAGGAGGCTGACCGTTCACTGCTTTTTGCCGATATCTTTTCAAAGTGCCTTCTTTGCGGCGCATGTGTTGAGGCCTGTCCACGGGGGCTGGATACCCCGCAGATGGTCATTGCGGCGCGCGGTGAACTGCCCAGGCTCGCCGGCCTTTCTTTCCTCAAGTATGTGTCGCGCCGAGCCCTCGTCCACCCATCCCTCCTTACCGGTTTGACCAGAATAGGCTCGGCAGCGAAAAAGCTATTGTCTGAACATTTGCCATTGGAGAGTGGACTGCGTTTACGCCTTTTATTCTTTGATCCGGATATTATGCAGTTGCCCGGCAAAAGTTACCTGGACCAAGTGGTGGATACCGACAAAGAGAAAGTTGAAATTTCTGATGCAGGTACAGGCGAACAATCCATCAACTATTTTGTCGGCTGTTTTGCCAATCATCTGCAGCCGGAGATAGCAGAGAAAACCACATTACTTGTAGCAAGAATTGGCAAGGGGGAGCCTGTTTTGCCGCAGGAACAGACCTGCTGCGGAATGGCAGCCCTGGCTGCAGGAAAAAGTGACGAGGCGCGGGCACTGGCAAAAAAGAACATCGAGGCATATGCAGGAAATGATCTGCCGATTCTGACCTCCTGTTCCTCCTGTTATTTTCAGTTGATGACCTATGAAGATCTCTTTGCCGACGATCCGGAATGGCGGCAGAGGGCACGACGGTTTTCAGCAAGGCTTCTGGAGTTTTCCTCTTTTTTTTACGAAAATTTGGCAGGAGGACTGGAACTCACCCCAACAAAGGAAAGTAGATCAGAACAAAAGGTCTTTTATCACGATCCGTGCCACCTGCGCTATAAACTGAAAATTACCAGGGAGCCCAGAAATCTTTTAAAACTGTTCAAAGGGGTAAAGCTGCTGGAACTTGCCAATGGACCGCAATGCTGCGGCCAGGGAGGACTTTTCCAGGTGGCCCACCCTGAACTTTCTCTGCAGGTTCGCGAACGGTTACTGGAAGATTTTTCCAGCCTGACAGCAGATGCGGTGGTGACCGGCTGTTCGGGGTGCCTGTTGCAATGGCAACTCGGCCTGGCAGCCGGCGGCAACAAGATACAGGCTGAGCACCTGGCGTTATTCATTGCCAAACTGATCAAACAAAGTTGCATAAAAGACTTGTTCTGATCTGTCACTGATGCTAAAAGAGAGCGCATGGCTGTGACTGTTGCTGTCCGCAACCGCTGTTCATCGAAACTTGTTTGGTTAATAGGTAGTTGGGCAAGAGGTATGACCTGTACAATTAGAGAAGACATGGAGGCAAACGAGGAGCAGATTCTCTCTCCTTATGCGTGTCTGAGCAAAAAAAGCCGGGGCCGGCTGCATCCTGAACCTGAGTGTGATATACGGGTGGCCTTTCAACGAGACAGGGACCGGATAATCCATTGCAAAGCTTTTCGTCGCCTCAAGTATAAGACCCAGGTTTTCCTGGCGCCGGCCGGGGACCACTACCGGACCCGCCTGACCCATGTGTTCGAGGTCTCGCAGATAGCCAGGACCATAGCTGTTGCCTTGAAGCTGAACGGGCACCTGACCGAGGCAATCGCCTTGGGGCATGATTTGGGACATACCCCTTTCGGACATGCCGGTGAGGCAGTATTGAATGACCTGCATCCCGGCGGTTTTCGCCACTACGATCAGAGTCTGCGGATTGTTGATATCATCGAAAAGAAAGGCAAGGGGTTGAATTTGACCTTTGAAGTGCGGGACGGCATCAGTATGCATTCAAAGGGGCGCAAGGAAATATTCCCTGAGGATGAATCATTGCTGCCGGCTACCATGGAAGGCAAGGTAGTGCGTGTAGCTGATATTATTGCCTATGTCAACCATGACCTTGATGATGCCTTGCGGGCCGGCATAATTAAACAACGCCATCTGCCCGCGTATGTGTTCAACAAGCTTGGCGACAACAACTCCGCAAGGATCGGCACCATGGTCAAGGATATTATCTATTCCACCCTTGAGAATAGTGGTGGAGAGTTGACCATGAGCCGCGATATCATGTTGGCGATCAGTGACCTGCGCAGTTTTTTGTATGAAAATGTCTATGAAACAAACAGGGTACACGAGGATTTTATAAAGGCCATGAAGGTCGTCAGGGAACTGTATAATTATTTTCTGGAAAACGGCTTGCCTAAGGATCAGGAAGTCGAGGAGAACAAGGTTCCCGGCGATCATCGGCAAGTATGTGATTTTGTTGCAGGCATGACTGACCGCTATGCCCTGGATCTGTACCGGAAAATATTCCTGCCGAAACCGTGGCCTGTTATGTAATCAAACCTTTAAAAAATAGTGCTTAATAACAATGACTAAAAGTTCAGAAACCAATACATCCAGTCAGGATCTTGCCAAAGCCTATGAGTTTTCCGCTGTTGAGAGAAAATGGTATGAATTCTGGGAGAATGAAGAGAAGTTTCGCGCGCGCAATGGTTGAAGGCAGCCTTCATATTCCATTGTCATTCCGCCACCCAATGTGACCGGTGTCCTGCATGTCGGCCATGCCCTGAATAACACCCTGCAGGATGTCCTGATCCGCTACAAGAGGATGCAGGGCTACAATACCTTATGGCTGCCCGGTACAGATCATGCCGGCATAGCAACCCAAAACGTGGTGGAAAGGCAGCTCGCCGCGGAAAATGTCAGCCGTCATGATATTGGCCGCGAAAAGTTCGTTGAGCGCGTCTGGCAGTGGAAAGAGGAATCCGGCGGCAAGATCATCAACCAGCTCAAAAGGTTGGGCTGTTCATGTGACTGGGACCGGGAGCGGTTCACAATGGACGAAGGACTTTCCCGGGCAGTACGTGAAGTTTTTTCCAGGTTGTACCATGAGGGGTTGATTTACAAGGGAGACTATATCATCAACTGGTGTCCCCGCTGCCATACCGCCCTGGCTGATCTGGAGGTCGAGCACGAACCCACCGACGGCAAATTGTATCACATCCGCTATCCCTTTACCCAGGGCGACGGCTACCTGGTGGTGGCTACCACCAGGCCTGAGACAATGCTCGGTGACACAGCAGTCGCCGTGCATCCCTCTGACGAACGATACAACCGCCTGCCGGAGAAATCGGTTATTCTCCCATTGACATACCCATTGTTTTTGATTCCCAGGTGGGCGTGCATTCGGAGCGGCGCCCTGAAGGTTACCCCGGCCCATGACCTGAATGACTTTGAGATAGCCCGCCGCCATGACCTGCCGGCCCTGAAGGTAATGGACGACAGCGGGGCGATGAATGAGGAGGCCGGTATCTATAAGGGACTGGACCGCTTTGAGTGCCGTAAAAGGGTGCTTGCCGACCTGGAGGAGCAGGGGCTGCTGGAAAAAGTTGAAGAGTATCAACATGGCGTGGGGCACTGCTACCGTTGCCAGACCGTGGTTGAACCATCCCTTTCCAAGCAGTGGTTTGTTTCTGTGAAGCCTTTGGCGGAAAAGGCAATAGCAGCAGTGAAAGAGGGACAGACAAAAATTCATCCCCAGACCTGGGAAAACACCTTTTTTGATTGGATGTATAATATCAGGGACTGGTGTATCTCGCGGCAGATATGGTGGGGTCATCAGATTCCGGCCTGGACCTGTGAGGACTGTGGCGAACTGATCGTCAGCAACACCGATCCTGAGAAATGTACAAAATGTGCGGGCTCCAACCTGGTCCAGGAAACAGACGTGCTTGACACCTGGTTCAGTTCGGCGCTGTGGCCCTTTTCCACCCTGGGCTGGCCTGACAAAACTGACGAGTTGAAATTTTTCTATCCCACCTCTGTATTGATTACCAGCTTTGATATCCTCTTTTTCTGGGTGGCCCGTATGATGATGATGGGGTTGCATTTTATGGAGGAAATTCCTTTCAAGGATGTGTATCTGCATGCCCTGGTGCGGGACTCCCATGGCCAGAAAATGAGTAAGTCCAAGGGCAATGTTATGGACCCGCTGCTGCTCATGGACAAATACGGCACAGATGCCCTGCGCTTTACGATGACGGCCTTTGCCGCCCAGGGCAGGGATATCCGCTTGTCAGAGGAAAGAATTGAAGGGTACAGATATTTTATAAATAAAATTTGGAACGCTGCACGCTTTGCCCTTCTGCACATTAGAGAGACTGAACCCTATACAGCCGAAGAAGTGGTTGCCGCCGAACTCAGTCTGCCGCATCAATGGGTCTTAAGCCGTACCAACCAGACAATAGCTGATGTGCACCGGGCCTTGAATGATTACCGGTTTAACGATGTTGCCCACAGTCTGTATCAGTTTGTCTGGCATGAGTTCTGTGACTGGTACCTGGAATGGATCAAGGGCGATTTATATGGCGATGATGAGCAGGCCAAAGTAACCGGTCGGCGGGTACTCTTCATGGTTCTTGAGATCATTGTAAAACTGCTGCACCCCATCACGCCTTTTGTGACAGAGGAGATATGGTCAGCCCTGCCTGGCAGCAGGTCAAGCATCATGACAGAACCGTTCCCTGAGACAGTTGGAGGATGGCAAAATGAAGATGCTGACGCTGCAGCCAACCTGGTCATGGGTGTGATTACAGGCCTGCGGAACATCAGGAGCGAGACCGGTATTCATCCGTCCGCCAAGGTTGAGGCCGGGGTGATCTGTCGGGATACCAATAAGGCAGCAATTCTGCAGGATAATATTGAGGCGGTCAAGGCTTTGGCCAGGGTCGAAGAAATCGAAATCCTTGAACAGGGTAAGCGGCCCAAAGGAGCTGCATCCTATATATTCAACGAGATAGAGATATATGTTCCCCTGGCCGGCCTGATTGATATTGCCCAGGAAATGGCCAAACTGGAGAAAGAAAAGGGTAAGGTGGCAAAACAGCTTGCCAAAGTAGAAGGCAAGCTCGGCAACAGCAAGTTCCTGGATAATGCTCCTCCAGAGGTGGTGGCAAAGGAAGAGGACAAGAAGGAAACGATGACTGCCAAGCTGGGAAGATTATAGAGAGCATGGAAATGCTACAGCATGTAAATGATTAATTGCTGGGCTATTAATCAACATAAATCCGAAGCACGAAATCCGAAATCCGAAACAAATTTTAAATAACAAAATCTAATATTCAAAACAAAAAACGATATATATAATTGAATCTGTTTTGAAATTTAGTCATTTAAATATTAAGTATTGTTTCGGATTTCGATATTCGGATTTCGAGTTTGGTTTTCGATAAATATGGATACACTTGGATTAAAACAGGCAATTGAGAGTTTTCTACTGGAAGATATCGGCAGCGGTGATATTACCAGTGAGGCAATATTTTCGCCGGACCAGCCAGGCGCTGCCGAATTTGTCGCCAAGGGCTCTTTTGTGGTCTGTGGTATTGAACAGGTGGCAACGCAGGTTTTTGCCACCCAGAATCCTGGCATACAGTTCAGTAATGCGGCTAAAGACCAGACAAAAGCATCTCCAGGCGATGTGTTGTTGACCATAAGGGGCCCGGTGCT
>PVMK01151230.1_pt1 | contig 20114 bp, 17 predicted proteins | sample 1853481 | NCBI WGS metagenome assembly PVMK01 (sample SAMN08533507, study PRJNA380276) | Marine sediment metagenome, whole genome shotgun sequencing project. | reverse complement strand
GTATTACTTCTTCGAGTTTCAGGTCTCGTTGCGCTTAGGTCCTGATGGTCCTCGGTGGCGCGGGCGCCGGTATCGCGATTGCGATGACCAGTACCCAGGGCCAGCGGCTTTGGCAGCTTTATTCAGGGCGTCACGCGTAGAAATTCGCAAAGTCGTCTGGCCGACAAGGCAAGAGACGACACAAACGGCAATTGCCGTGTTCGTATTCACGCTGATTATGGGCGTGTTTTTCTGGATGTTGGATTCGGGTCTGCTCTGGCTGACTCGCAAACTCGTCGGCTAGGCCGGCAACTTAGGTATTAAGAGGAAATACGTCAGTGGCCTTACGCTGGTACATCGTTCACGCCTATTCGAATTTCGAACACAAGGTGAAGGCTTCGCTCGAAGAGCGAATCGAGCGCATGGGCCTGCAAGAGAGGTTTGGCGATATTCTCGTCCCGACCGAGGAAGTGGTCGAGATGAAGGAAGGGCAGAAGCGGCGCAGCGAGCGCAAGTTCTTCCCGGGCTACGTGCTTGTGCAGATGGAAATGGATGACGAGACCTGGCATCTCGTGAAGGAAGTGCCGAAGGTGCTCGGATTCATCGGCGGATCGAGCGAACGACCGGCACCGATCACGAACAAGGAAGCAGATCATATTCTGCAGCGCGTTCAGGAAGGCGTCGACAAGCCGCGGCCGAAGGTGTTGTTCGAGCCGGGCGAGGTGGTGCGGGTTATTGATGGACCGTTCAACGACTTCAGTGGCGTGGTTGAAACAGTGAATTATGAGAAGAGTCGCCTGCAAGTGGCTGTTCAGATATTAGGAAGATCGACGCCGGTCGAATTGGATTTCGGCCAGGTCGAGAAAGGATAGTAAAGCATCGTAGGAGCGCTCCTTGGAGCGCGACAGCGGTGATTGGAAGAATAGAAGACCATCGTAGGAGGGCCCCATGGGCGCGACAGCGGTGATTGGAAAACACACGAGGAGCTCTGTATAAAGGGCGTTCGAACTCGGGAGAAAGAAAATGGCGAAAAAGGTCGCTAGTTACATCAAGTTACAGGTGCCTGCAGGGCAGGCAAATCCGTCTCCGCCGGTAGGTCCCGCATTGGGCCAACATGGCGTGAACATCATGGAGTTTTGTAAGTCGTTTAACGCGGAGACCCAGAGTGTCGAGCCAGGGTTGCCGATTCCCGTGATAATTACGGTCTATTCCGACCGCAGTTTCACGTTTATTTCCAAAACTCCACCAGCTGCGGTTCTACTGAGACAGGCCGCCGGCGTTCCTAAAGGCTCTGGAACGCCGAACACCGACAAAGTGGGCAAGGTCAATCGCCAGCAGCTCGAAGAGATTGCAACGACGAAGATGCCTGATCTTACAGCTGCCGATATGGATGCTGCCGTTCGAACCGTTGCCGGTACGGCCCGGAGCATGGGTATCGACGTAGAGGGAGTGAAATAATGGTCGCGGTGAGTAAGCGCAGGAAAGCGGCGCGCGAAAAAATTGATGCCGAAAAGACTTATTTGGTCGACGATGCCCTTGGTCTGGTCAAAGAATTTGCAACGGCCAAGTTTCCGGAGAGCATTGACGTGTCCGTGAACCTCGGCGTGGATCCGCGTAAATCGGATCAGGTCGTACGTGGTTCGACGGTATTGCCAAACGGCACCGGTAAGAATGTGCGCGTTGCTGTCTTCACCCAGGGCGAGAACGCTGATAAGGCCAAGAAAGCTGGCGCCGACATTGTCGGTCTAGAGGATCTTGCCGAAGAGGTGAAGGGCGGCAATTTGAATTTCGACGTTGTTATTGCAACCCCGGATGCAATGCGTGTCGTCGGTCAACTCGGTCAAATTCTCGGCCCGCGTGGACTAATGCCGAACCCGAAAGTGGGTACCGTGACCGCGGATGTCGAGACTGCAGTCAGTAATGCCAAGTCTGGCCAGGTGCGTTATCGCACGGACAAGGCGGGCATTATTCATTGCCCGATTGGCCGCGCCGATTTTGAGGTTCCTGCATTGAAGGAAAACCTGGAAGCGTTATTGGCAGACCTGAGAAAGGCCAAGCCGGCGTCAGCGAAGGGCGTCTATGTCACTAAATTGACTGTCTCGTCCACGATGGGTCCAGGCGTGTCAGTCGATCGGGCGTCAATAGACGCTTAGGTGCAGTAAGCAAGTACAAGAATTTGTGGTTCTGTCTTCGGGCGGGGCCGTAAACAGCCGCAAGGACGCGGCGATCGTCGAAGACCGTAGGCGATCAGTTTGACGACTGATCTTAATATCCGCCTACGCAGATGGTGAAACCTTAGTCAGATTTGTCTGGCGGCGGTTGCCATCCGACAAGGGAACGGAAGTGGTTATAACCGTAGGCCAGGAGTAAGTCATGGCACTGAGACTCGAAGACAAGAAAACACTTGTCAAAGAGGTAAACACGATTGCGGGAGATTCTGTGACAGCAGTTGCTGCTGAATACAGGGGTCTTTCGGTGTCCGATATGACGGAATTGCGCAAATCAGCGCGCTCAGCCGGCGTATACCTTCGTGTCGTAAAAAACACGTTGGCACGTCGCGCCGTTGAAGGAACCGAATTTGAGTGCATGCAAGACACGCTCAAAGGACCAATTCTGCTCGCGTTTGCGAAAGACGATCCAGGTGCTGCTGCCAGGGTCATCAGGGATTTTGCCAAAGAGCACGACGCTCTGCAGGCAGTCTCGCTATCAGTCGGTGGGCAATTGTTGCCTGCGACCGATCTCAAGCGATTGGCAGAATTGCCAACGCTGGATCAGGCGCGCGCAATGCTGCTCGGCGTCATGTTGGCACCGATGTCCCAATTGGTACGTACGTTGGCCGAACCTTCCGCGATGCTCGCGCGCACCCTGAGTGCACGCGGCAACCAGGAAGCGGCCTGAAGAGATCTAGAAAAGTATTACCTGACTCAGGATTAAATTTAGAGGATTAATGAAATGGCACTGTCAAACGAAGATTTGCTCAAAGAGTTAAGCGCAAAGCCGATTATGGAAGTTGTTGAGCTCGTCAAGATGCTTGAAGACGAGTGGGGTGTTTCCGCAGCGGCACCGGTTGCTGCAGCAGCCGGACCGGCCGCTGGTGACGCCGGTGAAGCAGCGGTTGAAAAGGACGAATTCGACGTCGTTCTTACCAGTTTTGGTCAGGCAAAAGTCGGCGTCATCAAGGCCGTCCGCACGACCACGGGACTTGGCTTGAAAGAAGCCAAGGACGCGGTCGAAAGCACGCCGTCAACGATCAAGGAAGGCGTAGCGAAAGACGCGGCAGAAGAGATCAAGAAACAGCTTGAAGAAGCTGGCGGCACGGTTGAGTTGAAGTAATCAGCGCAAGCCAGGCTGTTGCAGTCTCTAATGTTCCGGACCCGACGGTCCACAAGTCGGGCAAGCAGCCAGTCGATAGTCGGCTGGCCGCTTGCGCGCATCTGTAATTAACGAAGGTGTTCTCGAATGGCCTACTCATTCACTGAGAAAAAACGTATCCGCAAGAATTTCGGCAAGCGTCCGACAATTTTGGATGTCCCGTACCTGTTGTCCATCCAGGTCAACTCGTACAAAAAGTTCCTGCAGACAGACAAGTCAATTGAAGAGCGTGCTGACCGAGGTCTGCACGCCGCTTTTAAGTCCGTATTCCCGATCGTCAGCTATTCGGGCAATGCGGCGCTCGAGTATGTGAGTTACCGCCTCGGCACGCCGGTATTTGACGTCAAAGAATGTCAAATGCGCGGCTTGACCTATGCGGCACCGATTCGCGTACTCGTAAGACTCGTTATTTATGACAAGGAAGCGAGCGGCACCCCGAAGCCCTGTTAAAGACATCCGCGAACAGGAAGTTTATCTCGGCGAAATGCCACTGATGACGGATCACGGCACTTTTGTAATTAACGGTACCGAGCGAGTCATCGTGTCTCAGCTGCATCGTTCACCAGGCGTGTTTTTCGACCACGACAAGGGCAAGACGCATAGCTCGGGCAAGCTGCTGTTTTCAGCGCGCATTATTCCGTATCGCGGGTCCTGGCTTGACTTCGAGTTTGATCCCAAGGACTCGGTGTTTGCCCGCATTGACCGTCGTCGCAAATTGCCGGTGACGATCATTTTGCGTGCGCTCGACATGACTAACGAAGAGATGCTCGATTTGTTTTTCGATACCAACGAGTTCTTCCTGTCTGAGAAAGAAATCAAGATGACGCTCGTGCCCGAGCGTCTGCGCGGGGATACAGCTACCTTTGACATCAAGCTCGGACGCAAGTTGATCGTTGAGGAAGGTCGCCGCATCACTGCGAAGCACGTTCGCGATATGTCGAAGTCGACCGTCAAGAAACTCATCGTTCCGGCGGAGTATCTTGAGGGCAAGATCCTGGCTCACGATGTCGTCGATACCGAGACGGGCGAGCTGCTTGCCGCTGCAAATGCGGAGCTGACGCCTGAACTGATCGAGATCTTGATTACAGGCGGTATCGAGCACATTCGTACTCTGTTCGTGAATGATCTGGATCGTGGTCCGTTCATCTCAAATACATTGAAAATCGATCCGTCGACGACCCGACTCGAGGCGCTGGTCGAGATCTATCGCATGATGCGGCCCGGCGAGCCTCCGACCAAGGAAGCGGCCGAGAACCTGTTCCAAAACCTGTTTTTCAATCCTGACCGTTACGACCTGTCGGGTGTTGGGCGGATGAAGTTCAACCGCCGCGTCGGGCGCGATTCATCGGTAGGCAGTGGTGTTCTGGGTAAAGACGACATCCTCGATGTGCTGCAAACGTTAATTGGCATTCGCAACGGGTTTTGGAAACGTTGATGACATCGACCACCTGGGTAACCGACGCGTACGTAGCGTCGGGGAAATGGCCGAAAATGCATTCCGCGTCGGTCTTGTTCGTGTCGAGCGTGCCGTCAAAGAGCGTCTGACGCAAGCCGAGGCGGATGACCTGATGCCGCAGGAAATGATCAATGCGAAACCTGTTGCTGCGGCCGTTAAGGAATTTTTCGGCTCAAGCCAGCTATCGCAATTCATGGATCAGAATAATCCGTTGTCGGAAGTTACGCACAAACGGCGAGTATCGGCCCTTAGGGGCCTGGTGGCTTGACGCGTGAGCGGGCAGGGCTTCGAAGTTCGCGATGTCCATCCGACCCACTACGGCCGCGTTTGCCCAATTGAGACGCCTGAAGGCCCGAATATCGGTCTGATCAACTCGCTTGCAGTTTATGCAAGAACCAATGAGTACGGTTTCCTTGAGACGCCGTATCGCAAGGTCGCCAATGGCAAGGCGACGGCAGACATCCAATACCTGTCGGCGATTGAGGAAAGCCAGTATGTGATCGCGCAGGCGAACTCGGATCTGGATAAGAATGGCAAGTTCACTGAGGATCTCATTGCTGTACGGCACAAGAACGAATTCACGTTGTCGGGCCCGCAAGAGGTGAATTTCATGGATGTCAGCCCACGCCAGATCGTTCGGTCGCGGCGTCGTTGATTCCGTTCCTCGAGCACGACGATGCGAACCGCGCCCTGATGGGTTCGAATATGCAGCGTCAGGCCGTACCGACATTACGATCGGAAGCGCCGCTCGTTGGCACCGGCATGGAACGTGCCGTCGCGGTTGATTCTGGCGTGACAGTTGTTGCCCGCCGCGGAGGTACTGTGGATTCAGTCGATGCGTCGCGAATCGTCGTGCGTGTCAACGACGACGAGACGAGTGCAACCGAGGCAGGCGTCGATATCTACAACCTGACGAAATACACGCGTTCGAATCAGAACACCTGTATTAATCAGCGGCCGCTCGTTATAGCGGGAGATTCGATTGCGTCGGGTGATGTTCTCGCTGACGGCCCGTCGACAAATATGGGCGAGTTGGCGCTGGGACAGAATTTGCTGATCGCGTTTATGCCGTGGAACGGCTACAACTTTGAGGACTCAATCCTGATTTCGGAGAAAGTCGTCAAGGAAGACCGATTCACAACAATTCACATTGAGGAGTTGCAGTGCGTCGCTCGCGATACCAAGCTTGGACCCGAGGACATCACCTCTGACATTCCAAATGTAGGTGACTCAGCACTGGCAAAACTCGATGAGTCAGGGATCGCATTCATCGGTGCCGAAGTTAAGGCTGGCGACATTCTCGTCGGCAAGGTTACGCCGAAGGGCGAGACTCAGCTTACGCCGGAGGAGAAGCTCCTGCGTGCAATTTTCGGTGAGAAAGCGTCTGACGTGAAAGACACGTCATTGCGCGTACCGCCGGGCATGGACGGCACGGTGATCGACGTTCGAGTGTTTACGCGCGATGGCGTAGAGAAAGATCTGCGTGCGCTGTCAATCGAGAAATCCGAGCTTGAGAGTGTTCGCAAGGATCTTGATGACACGCTGCGCATCCTCGAAGAGGACATCTACGAACGCGTCGAGCGCATGTTGACCAACAAGATGGCGCAAGGTGGACCGAACAAGCTCAAATCCGGATCAAAAATCACGAAGGCGTATCTCGACGAGATACCGCGTGAGCAATGGTTCGAAGTGCGTCTTAAAAACGACGATGCGAACGAACAGCTGCAGAAAGCATTCGAGCGCCTCAATACACAGCGCGAGGAATTCGATCGCCGCTTTGAGGAGAAGCGAACGAAGATCACTGCAGGTGACGATCTTGCACCGGGTGTACTGAAAATGACCAAGGTCTACCTGGCCGTCAAGCGGCGCATTCAGCCGGGCGACAAGATGGCTGGCCGTCACGGTAACAAGGGCGTGATTTCGACGATTGTACCGGTTGAGGACATGCCATACCTCGAAGATGGCACTACCATCGATATTGTCCTCAATCCATTGGGCGTGCCGTCTCGAATGAACGTCGGACAGGTGCTTGAGACGCACTTGGGCTGGGCGGCGAAGGGACTCGGTAAGAAGATTGACAAGATGCTCAAGGCGCAGGAGTCGGTCACGAAGATTCGCCAGTTACTCGAGGCAATCTACAATAAGACCGGTGGTCGCATCGAGGACATCAAGTCATTCAATGACGAAGAAGTCATCGAGCTGGCCGGAAACCTGACGGATGGTGTGCCAACGGCTACACCAGCGTTTGACGGAGCGACTGAAGACGAGATCAAGGGATTTCTCAGGTTGGCCGACCTCGCGGACACGGGTCAGTCCCGTCTGTTCGATGGCCGTACCGGCGATCGTTTCGACCGCGAAATTACGGTCGGATACATGTACATGCTCAAGCTCAACCACCTTGTGGACGACAAGATGCATGCACGTTCGACTGGTCCGTACAGCCTGGTAACGCAGCAACCGCTCGGTGGTAAAGCACAGTTCGGTGGCCAGCGATTCGGTGAGATGGAGGTCTGGGCGCTGGAGGCTTATGGCGCGGCGTACACGTTGCAAGAAATGCTGACAGTCAAGTCTGACGACGTACAGGGGCGCACAAAGATGTACAAGAACATCGTCGACGGTGAACATGAAATGGATGCCGGCATGCCGGAATCGTTCAATGTTTTGGTCAAGGAGATTCGTTCTCTGGGTATCAACATTGAGTTGGAGACAGACTAATGAAAGATTTGCTGAGGCTTTTTAAATATCAAAATCCGGTAATCGATTTCGAGGCGATTCGTATCGGATTGGCATCGCCGGACATGGGGTGCGGTCGTGGTCGTTCGGCGAAGTCAAGAAACCCGAAACGATTAACTACCGGACGTTCAAGCCTGAACGCGACGGCCTGTTCTGTGCCAAGATCTTCGGCCCGATCAAGGACTATGAGTGCCTGTGCGGCAAGTACAAGCGCCTGAAGCATCGTGGTGTCGTTTGCGAGAAGTGCGGTGTTGAGGTAACCCAGACCAAGGTTCGACGTGAGCGCATGGCTCACATCGAGCTCGCGAGCCCGGTCGCGCACATTTGGTTCCTGAAGTCACTGCCGTCACGTATTGGGTTGATGCTCGACATGACGCTCAGAGAGATCGAGCGGGTGTTGTATTTCGAGGCCTTTGTTGTCGTTGAGCCCGGCCTGACCGAGCTTGAACGTGGCCAGTTGTTGACCGACGAAATGTATCTCGATGCACTCGAGCAGTACGGTGATGAGTTTGACGCCCGCATGGGCGCCGAAGCCGTCCGCGAAATGCTCATGACAATCGACCTGCAACGTGAAATATTGCAAGTGCGCGAGGACATGGACGCGACGCGTTCGGAAACCAAGATCAAACGACTTTCGAAGCGACTAAAACTGGTCGAATCATTTATTGAGTCCGGCAACAAGCCGGAATGGATGGTATTGACAGTTCTGCCAGTCTTACCGCCGGACCTGCGCCCGCTCGTGCCGCTGGACGGTGGTCGATTCGCAACATCGGATCTCAACGACTTGTATCGACGTGTAATCAATCGAAACAATCGTTTGCGGCGTCTGCTCGAGCTGAATGCGCCGGACATCATTGTGCGTAACGAGAAACGCATGTTGCAGGAGTCGGTCGACGCATTGCTCGACAACGGTCGTCGCGGTCGTGCGATCACGGGAACCAACAAGCGCCCATTAAAGTCGCTGGCCGACATGATCAAGGGCAAGCAAGGGCGTTTCCGCCAGAACCTGCTTGGCAAACGTGTCGATTATTCGGGCCGCTCGGTGATCGTAGTGGGCCCGACACTAAAGCTGCACCAGTGCGGGCTACCGAAAAAAATGGCGCTCGAGCTTTTCAAGCCGTTTATCTTTTCGAAGTTGCAATTGCGTGGAGAGGCAACGACGATCAAGGCGGCGAAACGTCTCGTTGAGCGTGAAGGTGCGGAAGTCTGGGACATTCTCGAAGAGGTTATTCGTGAGCACCCGGTTCTCCTGAATCGTGCGCCAACATTGCACCGTCTCGGCATTCAGGCTTTTGAACCTGTACTGATCGAAGGCAAAGCAATCCAGTTGCATCCGCTCGTATGTACGGCGTTTAACGCGGACTTCGACGGTGACCAGATGGCAGTTCACATACCGCTGTCTATTGAGGCGCAGCTGGAATCGCGTGCCCTGATGATGTCAACGAATAATATTTTATCGCCCGCGAACGGTGAGCCGATTATCGTGCCGTCGCAAGACGTTGTACTTGGCCTGTATTACATGACCCGCTCGCGTATCAACGCGAAGGGCGAAGGCATGATCCTGGCAGACATCGACGAGGCGCGTCGCGCATATGACAGTGGTGCCGCCGACTTGCAGGCGCTCGTCAAGATTCGGGTGCCGATAACGGAAACGGATGATAACGGCGAAACAACGACGGTCAACAAGGTGGTCGACACGACGGTTGGTCGTGCTTTGTTATCAAGCATTCTGCCCGAAGGCCTGGGCTTCGAGCTCGTCAACCAGGCGATGACAAAAAAGGCGATTTCAGGTGTGATCAATGCCTGCTACAGAGGCCTGGGCTTGAAGAAAACAGTCATTTTTGCTGACCGTTTGATGTACACGGGATTCCGTTTTGCGACGATATCCGGTATCTCAATCGGTGTGAACGATATGGTCGTGCCGGAGAACAAGCAAGAGATCCTGGCGGTTGCCGAAGCCGAGGTGAAGGAGATACAGGATCAGTATTCGTCGGGCTTGGTGACAGATGGTGAGCGGTACAACAAGGTCGTCGATATCTGGTCGCGCACCAATGACCAGGTCGCGAAGGCGATGATGGACAAACTCGGTTCCGAAACGGTGAAGGACGCCGACGGCAAGATGGTCGATCAGGAATCGTTCAACTCGATTTATATGATGGCGGACTCCGGTGCTCGTGGATCGGCAGCACAGATCCGGCAGCTGGCCGGTATGCGTGGCCTGATGGCTAAGCCAGACGGCTCGATTATCGAAACACCAATTACGGCTAACTTCCGTGAAGGTCTTGATGTACTGCAGTACTTCATCTCGACGCATGGTGCTCGCAAGGGTCTCGCCGATACCGCACTCAAGACAGCTAACTCGGGGTACCTGACACGCCGGCTTGTAGACGTTGCACAAGACCTGGTTGTAACCGAGGTCGACTGCGAAACCCGCAGGGGCGTCGCGATGTCACCGCTCGTTGAAGGCGGCGATATTGTTGAACCGCTGCACGAACGTGTGCTCGGCCGGGTATTGGCAGAAGCCGTATTGGTACCTGGTAGCGACAAGGTCGCTTTCGATGCAGGCACGATGTTGGATGAAGAAACCGTCGCGCGGCTTGAAGAGTTGTCGATCGACCATGTTCTGGTTCGCTCGCCTATTACCTGTGAAATTCGCTACGGTGTTTGCTCGCAGTGCTACGGGCGCGATCTGGCACGAGGCAATCGCATCAACATCGGCGAAGCGGTGGGCGTAATCGCGGCTCAATCGATCGGCGAGCCGGGCACCCAGCTGACCATGCGTACATTCCACATCGGTGGTGCCGCTTCGCGTTCAGCGGCCGTGAACAATATCGAAATCAAAACAAATGGTGTCGCCAAGCTCAATAACATCAAAACGGTTACGCATCGCAAGGGTTATCTCGTCGCGGTGTCGCGATCGGGCGAAATTACGGTGATCAATGAACAAGGCCGTGAGCGCGAGCGTTACAAAGTGCCATACGGCGCGACGATTACGATTGCTGACGACGACATTGTCAAGCAGGGTCAGGTCGTCGCGAACTGGGATCCGCACACTCACCCGGTTGTCACCGAGGTCGCGGGCAAGCTCAAGTTCGACGACTTTATCGACGGCGTGACTGTCACCGAGCAAGTTGACGAATTTACCGGTTTGACGAGTATCGTTATCCTCGATCCGAAGAGTCGAGGTGGATCCGGCAAGGACTTGCGTCCGGGCGCGCGACTGGTCGACGACGATGGTGTTGACGTCTGCTTTGCCAATACCGAGATTCCGGCGGTCTACGCATTGCCGGCCGGCGCCATCATCTCCATGTCCGATGGCGCGAAGGTGTCGGTGGGTGACGTAATTGCGCGTATCCCACAGGAATCGTCGAAGACTCGCGACATCACAGGTGGTTTGCCACGTGTTGCGGATTTGTTCGAGGGCAGAAAGCCGAAGGAACCGGCGATCATGGCTGAACATACCGGAACCGTCAGCTTCGGCAAAGAGACCAAAGGCAAGCGCCGCCTCGTTATTACGGATGAGACCGGTGAGAGCTATGAGGAATTAATTCCGAAATGGCGCCACTTGAATGTGTTTGAGGGCGAGCAAGTGGTCAGAGGCGAAACCATCGCTGATGGCGAGCCGAATCCGCACGACATTTTGCGTCTTCAGGGCGTTCCGGTTCTGGCCGATTACCTCGTTCGCGAAATTCAGGACGTGTATCGACTGCAGGGTGTAAAAATCAATGACAAGCACATCGAGGTGATTATTCGCCAGATGTTGCGCAAGGTCATTATTGCCACTCCCGGTGACAGCAATTATCTGCGCGCTCAGCAGGTTGACAAAGCCCGCTTCCTCGAAGAGGGGGAGCAGCTCGAGGCTCAGGGCAAGGAAGCGCCGACGTGCACTCCTGTGTTGCTTGGTATTACCAAGGCGTCGCTGGCGACTGAGTCGTTTATTTCGGCAGCTTCATTCCAGGAAACAACGCGGGTTCTGACCGAGGCTTCAGTTCGCGGCTTGCGTGACGATCTGCGTGGCCTCAAAGAGAACGTCATTGTTGGTCGCTTGATTCCAGCTGGCACGGGTTTCGCGCATCACGCCGAGCGCCGCCGTACCCGGCAACAAGATCTTGCAGACCAGCTCAAGGAACTCGATGATGCGGCAACAGCGGCGGCACTAGTCGAGGCTGCAGCCGAGGCTGATTCTGAGGCACTAGCCGAGGCTGAATCCGAGACTGTATCTGAGGCTGTATCTGAGGCTGTATCCGAGACGGGAATCGAGGATGGCGACGCGGCTGACAAGGATTCTGCCGAGGTGGCTATTGCGGCCGAAGCGGGTGTGGCGGCCGAAGGCGGCGAGGAAGCGACGACAGACGCTTAAATTTCAATGCCGGGCTTGCTTGACAGTGACGAGCGCGCGTCACTAGAATGCCCGCCCTCGACCCCGGGGCCTGTTTTAGGCGGGCCTTGAATACTGGTCTAGGATCCTGACATCTGGGCCCATTGAGGTTCGGCGGTCAGGTGCGCGCGTTTGTAAAGTGCGAACATTTATTTGGATTAACAAAAAGAGAGATGCGGGCCCATGGCCACAGTCAATCAACTAGTACGTAAGCCGCGCGCAACGAAGCGCGCGAAAAGCACGGTGCCGGCACTCGAGGCCAGCCCGCAGAAACGCGGTGTTTGTACTCGTGTTTACACGACGACGCCCAAAAAGCCGAACTCGGCCATGCGTAAGGTCGCTCGTGTGCGCCTGACTAACGGCTTCGAAGTCACAAGCTATATTGGTGGTGAGGGGCATAACCTGCAGGAGCACTCGGTTGTGCTGATTCGCGGCGGTCGTGTGAAAGACCTTCCAGGCGTTCGTTATCACACCATTCGCGGCACGCTCGATTGTGCCGGAGTACCGGATCGCAGGCAGGGCCGCTCAAAGTACGGCGCCAAGCGACCGAAATCTTAATCAACAGGAATTAGCGGCGTTGGCCGCTGTTTGCAGAGAACCTACATGTCCAGACGATCACAGGCACCGAAACGAACGATTCTACCCGACCCGAAATTCGGCAGCGAACTGCTTGCCAAGTTCATGAACATGATCATGAACGATGGTAAGAAGTCTGTTGCGGAGCGCATCATCTATGGTGCGCTGGATCGTATCTCCGAGAAAGAAACACACGCGGATGATAAGGCACTCGAATTGCTCGAGACGGCGCTGGAAAACGTTAAGCCTGCCGTTGAAGTGAAATCGCGCCGCGTTGGTGGCGCAACCTACCAGGTGCCTGTTGAAGTGCGCCCGATCCGCCGCCAGACATTGGCCATGCGCTGGATTATCGACGCAGCGCGCAAGCGTAGCGAAAAGTCGATGGCTCACCGCCTCGCTCACGAACTGCTCGATGCAGCCGAAAATCGCGGTACAGCCGTTAAAAAGAAAGAGGACACCCATCGTATGGCGGAAGCCAACAAGGCGTTCTCGCATTACCGCTGGTAGATCGGTCTCGTAACTGAGCATTCCAGGATTACTAGGATAATTTGGATCTTGTCGTGGCCCGCACAACCCCTATTGAGCGCTATCGCAATATTGGCATCATGGCCCATATTGATGCCGGCAAGACGACCACAACAGAGCGCATTCTTTTCTACACTGGCGTCTCGCACAAGATAGGCGAGGTGCATGACGGCGCCGCCGTTATGGACTGGATGGAACAGGAGCAGGAGCGCGGCATCACGATTACGTCGGCTGCAACAACCTGTTTTTGGCGCGGTATGGACAAGCAGTTCGACGAACACCGCATTAATATCATCGATACACCCGGACACGTCGACTTTACAATCGAAGTTGAGCGCAGCCTGCGCGTTCTCGATGGTGCAGTGACCGTTCTCTGTTCAGTCGGTGGCGTGGAGCCGCAAACGGAAACAGTCTGGCGGCAGGGGAACAGGTACAACGTGCCGCGCATGATTTTCGTCAACAAGATGGACCGTACGGGTGCCGATTTCTTGCGGGTTGTTGAGCAGGTCAAGGAGCGCCTCGGCGCGAATGCTGTACCGGTACAGTTGCCGATCGGAGCGGAGGAGAATTTCGCTGGCGTCATCGACCTGATCAGCATGCGTGCGATTTACTGGGATGAGGCGAACATGGGCACGAACCATGAGGCCCGCGATATTCCGGCTGAGTTGCGGGCGGACGCGGATGTATGGCGCGAACGGATGATTGAATCGGCCGCCGAGGCTAACGATGAACTGCTCGGCAAATTTCTCGAAGACGGCACGCTTGAAGAAGATGAAATTCGTAGCGGTCTTCGCATACGCACGTTGGCCGGCGAGATCGTAGTCGCCATGTGCGGTTCGGCCTTCAAGAACAAAGGTGTGCAGGCAATGCTCGACGGCGTCATCGAATTCATGCCTTCGCCGCTTGATGTTCCGGCAATCAAGGGCATCAATGACGATGATTCAGAGGGCGAGCGGCACGCCGATGACGATGAACCGTTTGCGGCGCTGGCGTTCAAGATCGCTACAGATCCATTTGTTGGCAACCTGACGTTTTTCCGCGTTTATTCGGGCATATTGAGTTCGGGCGACACGATCCTGAATCCCGTAAAAAGCAGGAAGGAGCGCGTCGGTCGAATTTTGCAGATGCACTCGAACGACCGCAAAGAGATCAAAGAAGTTCGCGCTGGCGATATCGCCGCGGCGGTAGGACTCAAAGATGTCATGACAGGCGATACGCTATGTGATCTGAAGCAGCCGATTACATTGGAGCGTATGGAATTTCCCGATCCGGTTATTTCCGTCGCCGTCGAGCCAAAAACGAAAGCCGATCAGGAAAAGATGGGCATCGCGCTTCAGAAATTGGCGAAGGAGGATCCGTCATTCCGGGTTCACACGGACGAGGAATCCAGCCAGACGATTATCTCAGGTATGGGCGAGTTACATCTCGACATCATTGTCGATCGCATGAAGCGAGAATTCAGTGTTGAGGCAAACGTCGGTAAGCCGCAGGTAGCCTATCGGGAGACGATTCGCAAGACGGTCGAGCAGGAAGGCAAATTCGTTCGTCAATCCGGCGGGCGTGGCCAGTACGGCCACGTGTTTCTTCGCATCGAGCCGCTTAAGCCGGGCGAAGGTTACGTATTCGAAAATGCGATCACTGGCGGCGTCGTGCCGCGCGAGTATATCGGAGCGGTCGACAAGGGCGTGCGAGAGCAGATGCAAAATGGCGTCATCTCCGGTTATCCTGTCGTCGATTGCAAGGTTACGCTGTATGACGGTTCGTACCATGATGTCGACTCCAGCGAGATGGCATTCAAGATCGCTGGTAGCATGGGCTTCAGGGACGGCGCTCTAAATGCGGACCCGGTTTTGCTTGAGCCGATCATGAAAGTTGAAGTTGTGACGCCCGAAGATTACATGGGCGACGTCATGGGCGATTTGAATCGTCGCCGAGGACTTCCGCAAGGAATGGATGACTCGCCTTCGGGTAAGATCATTCGTGCCGAAGTGCCGTTGGCAGAGATGTTTGGCTATGCCACCGATTTGAGATCGATGAGCCAGGGGCGTGCCGTATATTCGATGGAATTTGAGAAATATTCAGCAGTGCCACAGAACGTGGCCGACACAGTTATGAGAAAAGCAGGCTGACAGGAAGAACAGAACATTATTGTAGGAGCGGCTTTAGCCGCGATTAATAACCCCGGGAAACAGGGAAATGTCTAAAGAGAAGTTTGAAAGAACCAAGCCACATGTAAACGTGGGCACGATTGGTCACGTTGACCATGGCAAGACGACGCTCACCGCGGCACTGACGAAAGTCATGGCGGAAAAGCACGGTGGCGAGGTCCTGGGCTATGACCAGATCGACAATGCCCCGGAAGAGCGCGAGCGTGGCATCACGATTGCGACGGCGCACGTGGAATATGAGAGTGACAACCGTCACTACGCGCACGTGGATTGTCCGGGACACGCGGACTACGTGAAGAACATGATCACGGGTGCGGCGCAGATGGACGGAGCGATCCTGGTGGTAAGTGCTGCGGATGGCCCGATGCCACAGACGCGCGAGCACATCCTGCTGGCACGCCAGGTAGGTGTTCCGTACATCGTGGTGTACATGAACAAGGCCGACCAGGTTGACGACGACGAGCTTTTGGAGCTGGTTGAGATGGAAGTGCGTGATCTGCTGTCGACTTACGAGTTCCCGGGCGACGACACCCCGATCATCACGGGCTCGGCGCTGAAGGCGTTCGACGGTGACGAGTCGGACATTGGCGTTCCGTCGATACTGAAGCTGGTGGAGCAGATGGACAGCTACATTCCGGTGCCGGAACGTGCGATTGACGGTGATTTTTTGATGCCGGTTGAGGATGTATTCTCGATCTCGGGTCGTGGCACGGTGGTGACGGGACGTATCGATCGTGGCGTGGTTAACGTGGGTGATGAGCTGGAGATCGTTGGTATCAAGGATACCGAGAAGACGACCTGTACGGGTGTTGAGATGTTCCGGAAGCTTCTGGACCAGGGCATGGCGGGCGACAATGTTGGCGTCTTGCTGCGGGGCACGAAGCGCGAAGATGTTGAGCGAGGCCAGGTACTGGCCAAGCCCGGCTCGATTACGCCACACACCAAGTTCGAGGCAGAGGTTTACATTCTGACCAAGGACGAGGGTGGTCGTCATACGCCGTTCTTCAAGGGATATCGGCCGCAGTTTTACTTCCGCACGACGGACGTAACGGGAGCGGTGGAGTTGCCGGAGGGCACCGAGATGGTGATGCCGGGCGACAACGTGCAAATGGTTGTTGACCTGATCGCACCGATTGCGATGGAAGACGGATTGCGTTTCGCTATTCGCGAAGGTGGCCGTACAGTCGGCGCCGGCGTGGTAGCGAAGGTTATTGAATAATTGGTGGTAGCCGATCGCTGAGTACGCCTAGCTTGTCGCGTGCTCAACTTTCTATTGCTACCTAGGATGGAATTACGCGGTGCACTAACTGGCACAGGAGTGACCAATTAGTGCAAAGGAAGGTAGAACTAGGCCAGTAGCTCAATTGGCAGAGCGGCGGTCTCCAAAACCGCAGGTTGGGGGTTCGATTCCCTCCTGGCCTGCCATTTGAGTACGGGTGTTGTAGGAGGGCCTTTAGGCCCGAAACATTGAAATGAACACACAATCAGAAACAAGCCAAAGCGGCGCGCTGGACATCATCAAATTGTTGAGTGCGGCGGCGGCGATCATCGGTGGCCTCTACTCGTATTACTTCTTCGAGTTTCAGGTCTCGTTGCCACTTAGAGTCCTGATGGTTCTCGGTGGAACAGGTGCTGGTATCACGATTGCGATGACCAGTACTCAGGGTCAGCGACTTTGGAGCTTTATTCAGGGCGCACGCGTAGAAATTCGCAAAGTCATTTGGCCGACAAGGCAAGAGACGACACAAACTGCAATTGCCGTGTTCGTATTCACGCTGATTATGGGCGTGTTTTTCTGGATGTTGGATTCGGGTCTGCTCTGGCTGACTCGCAAACTCGTCGGCTAGGCCGACAACTTAGGATTAAAGAGGAAATACGTCAGTGGCCTTACGCTGGTACATCGTTCACGCCTATTCGAATTTCGAACACAAGGTGAAAGCTTCGCTCGAAGAACGAATCGAGCGCATGGGCCTGCAAGAGAGGTTTGGCGATATTCTCGTTCCGACCGAAGAAGTGGTCGAGATGAAGGAAGGGCAGAAGCGGCGCAGCGAGCGCAAGTTCTTCCCGGGCTACGTGCTTGTGCAGATGGAAATGGATGACGAGACCTGGCATCTCGTGAAGGAAGTGCCGAAAGTGCTCGGATTCATCGGCGGATCGAGCGAACGACCGGCACCGATTACGAACAAGGAAGCAGATCATATTCTGCAGCGCGTTCAGGAAGGCGTCGACAAGCCGCGGCCGAAGGTATTGTTCGAGCCGGGCGAGGTGGTGCGGGTTATTGATGGACCGTTCAACGACTTCAGTGGAGTGGTTGAAACAGTGAATTATGAGAAGAGTCGCCTGCAAGTGGCTGTTCAGATATTAGGAAGATCGACGCCGGTCGAATTGGATTTCGGCCAGGTCGAGAAAGGATAGTAAAGCATCGTAGGAGGGCCCCATGGGCGCGACAGCGGTGATTGGTAAAACAAACGAGGAGCTCTGTTAAAGGGCGTTCGAACTCGGGAGAAAGAAAATGGCGAAAAAGGTCGCTAGCTACATCAAGCTACAGGTGCCTGCAGGGCAGGCAAATCCGTCTCCGCCTGTAGGTCCCGCATTGGGCCAGCATGGCGTGAACATCATGGAGTTTTGTAAGTCGTTTAACGCGGAGACCCAGAGTGTTGAGCCGGGGTTGCCAATTCCCGTGATAATTACGGTCTATTCCGACCGCAGTTTCACGTTTATTTCCAAAACTCCACCAGCTGCGGTTCTGCTGAGAAAAGCCGCTGGCGTTCCTAAAGGTTCCGGAACGCCGAACACCGACAAGGTGGGCAAGGTCAATCGCCAGCAGCTCGAAGAGATTGCAACGACGAAGATGCCTGATCTTACAGCTGCCGATATGGATGCTGCCGTTCGAACCGTTGCCGGCACGGCCCGGAGCATGGGTATCGACGTAGAGGGAGTTAAATAATGGCTGCGGTGAGTAAGCGCAGGAAAGCAGCGCGCGAAAAAATTGATGCCGAAAAGACCTATTTGGTCGACGATGCCCTCAGCCTGGTCAAAGAATTTGCAACGGCCAAGTTTCCTGAAAGCATTGACGTGTGTGTGAACCTTGGCGTGGATCCGCGTAAATCGGATCAGGTTGTACGCGGTTCGACGGTACTGCCAAATGGCACCGGTAAGAATGTGCGCGTTGCTGTTTTCACCCAGGGCGATAACGTTGACAAAGCCAAGAAAGCCGGCGCCGATATTGTTGGTCTCGAGGATCTCGCCGAAGAGGTGAAGGGCGGCAATTTGAATTTCGACGTTGTTATTGCGACCCCGGATGCGATGCGTGTTGTCGGTCAACTCGGGCAAATCCTCGGTCCGCGCGGACTAATGCCAAACCCGAAAGTGGGTACTGTGACCGCGGATGTCGAGACTGCAGTCAGTAATGCGAAGTCTGGCCAGGTGCGTTATCGCACAGACAAGGCGGGCATTATTCATTGCCCGATTGGCCGCGCCGATTTTGAGGTTCCTGCGTTGAAGGAAAACCTGGAGGCGTTATTGGCGGACCTGATAAAGGCCAAGCCGGCGTCAGCGAAGGGCGCCTTTTTCAAGAAATTGACTGTCTCGTCCACGATGGGTCCAGGTGTATCAGTGGACCGAGCTTCAGTCGACGCCTGAAGAACAGAAAGAATTTTCGGCGTGACTTTTGGGTCGCGTTGTAAACAGCCGCAAGGATGCGGTGATCGTCGAAGACCGTAGGTGATCAGTTTGACGACTGATCTTAATAACCGCCTACGCAGATGGTGAAACCTTAGTCAGATTTGTCTGGCGGCGGTTGCCATCCGGCACGGGAACGGATGTTCTCAAATGGTGGGTGAAGGAGACTTCATCTGTGGTTGTAACCGTAGGCCAGGAGATATTCATGGCACTGAGACTCGAAGACAAGAAAACTCTTGTCAAAGAGGTAAACGCGGTTGCGGGAGATTCTGTGACAGCCGTTGCGGCTGAATACAGGGGTCTTTCGGTGTCCGAGATGACGGAGTTGCGCAGAGCAGCGCGCAGCGCCGGCGTATACCTGCGTGTCGTAAAAAACACGCTGGCACGTCGTGCCGTCGTAGGAACCGAATTTGAGTGCATGCAAGACACGCTCAAAGGACCAATTCTGCTCGCGTTTGCAAAAGACGATCCAGGTGCTGCTGCCAGGGTCATCAAGGACTTTGCCAAGGAGCACGACGCTCTGCAGGCAGTCTCGCTATCAGTCGGTGGGCAATTATTGCCTGCGTCCGATCTCAAGCGATTGGCAGAATTGCCAACGCTGGATCAGGCACGCGCAATGCTGCTCGGCGTCATGATGGCACCGATGTCCCAGTTGGTACGCACGTTGGCCGAACCTTCCGCAATGCTCGCACGCACCCTGGGTGCACGCAGCAGTCAGGAAGCGGCCTGAACGGATCAATAACTGTATTACCTGACTCAGGAATTAAATTAGAGGATTAAAGAAATGGCACTGTCAAACGAAGATTTGCTCAAAGAATTGAGCGCAAAGCCAATCATGGAAGTTGTAGAACTCGTCAAGATGCTTGAAGACGAGTGGGGTGTTTCCGCAGCAGCACCGGCCGCAGCAGCAGCCGGGCCGGCAGCTGGTGGCGACGCTGGTGAAGCAGCGGTTGAGAAAGACGAATTCGATGTCGTTCTCACAAGTTTTGGCGACACGAAAGTTGGCGTCATCAAGGCTGTCCGCACGATCACGGGGCTTGGCTTGAAGGAAGCCAAGGACGCGGTCGAGGGCACACCTTCAACGATCAAGGAAGGCCTTGCGAAAGGCGCAGCAGAAGAGATCAAGAAGCAGCTCGAAGAGGCTGGCGGTACGGTTGAGCTGAAGTAATCAGCTCAAGCCACGCTGTTGCAGTCTCTTACATCCCGGACCCGACGGTCCACAAGTCGGGCAAGCAGCCAGTCGATA
>PVMK01150132.1_pt1 | contig 20114 bp, 16 predicted proteins | sample 1853481 | NCBI WGS metagenome assembly PVMK01 (sample SAMN08533507, study PRJNA380276) | Marine sediment metagenome, whole genome shotgun sequencing project. | reverse complement strand
CCCGTCCCCATCCCGATACACCCAACGCACAGGTGCGACGTCGAGATGGGGACGGGAGCGCGCTCGCTTCGGGAACCGTGAATCCGGAGCCCGGAGCCATCGTATCCGTCTCGGTTTCGCCGGGAACCCCAGTCCCCGCTCGACGTCCGACTCTCACCAGAGAACCCGCCGATGGGAATCGACGGGTTCTCCTGATCATGCTCGATTGCGGAGATTGGCGACTGACCCAGTACCTGCGAGCTCGGGGGGAGCTTCCGGTTATGGACTCCCTGTTGTCAGACGGATTTCACGGCGTACTCGACAGCGATCCGCCGCTCACCGCGGCTGCTCTGGAAGCGATCGTCTGGCCGGAACGCCGCGGCGGTGCATCTTTCGTCGGATTGGTGCATCAGATTGGAGTCGAAGTCGCCGGGCTCGCATCCGTTGGAGAAAATCCATTTGCCGCGCTCTCGTGGATTCTCCCCGAGGACGAAGACCTCTTTTCGATGCTGGGATCGAAGGAACACTCGGCGGCCAATATGCTCTTCAGTCACGGCGGGATCAAGGCCGGGCGCCACAGTGAGATTACCGGCCCCAACGGTCTGCGACGGCGACTGCCCATCGCCACGAGTTCGAGAGACCTCAACGCCGAGGAGCGAGAACGATGGCCGGGGCTCGTGACGGATTCGGAGCGCGACGCCGTTCATCTTCGCAGCATCGCGGCAGAATTCGATACGGCGGCGGAAATTGCCCGAGCCCGTGAAGTCGATTTCCTCGCGCTGCGCATCGAGTCGCTCGATATCCTGACGCACTCCCACTTTGCGCAGACGGCTCGTACGGGGCAGGACGACGGTAACCGCTTCCTCTACGAGCTCTATCGCTACATCGACACGCGGCTCGGTACAGTCCACAACCTGCTCGACGAGGATGATATTTTCATCGTGATGTCGGATCACGGAATTCGAACTGCCATGGAACATTCGCGTCATGCAATGTTCGTGGCAACCGGCCGTGGTGTCCCACACGGCAGGGCAGATGGCCGCCCCGCACTTCGAGGCGTCTCTGCAGCCGTCGCAGATCTGATGGATATGGACACGAACTGGCCACGCACGGGCATCGCACCTTGGGCGCGACCCGCTCCCGATCGCAATCAGGCGCTGTTGGATGAAGAAAATGGATAGCTCTCTCGAGTGGGAGTTGGGCCTAACCGTCGAAATCGATGAGCGAATCGGCCTGGCGGCTGCCTATCGAGGGGCTGGCGCTGATTCGGAGGCGTTGCGCCAAAGATGAGCAAGGCTGCCGAACGCACCATCGAAGCGATTTCGGACGACGCAGAGAACCCTTTCTGGTCGATCATGATACCCACGCGAGGGTGTAGCCCGTATCTGGAGCAAACCCTTCTCGGCGTTCGCGAGCAGGATCCCGGCCGGGAGGAGATGCAGATCGCGATCGTCGATGACGCCTCGACCGGTGGCCTCGTGGAAGAGGTCGCAAGACGTGTCTTCGGCTCTCGAGTGGAGATTCACCGCAGCTCGACTCCTCTCGGTATTGCAGGGAATTGGAATCGCTGCATCGATCTGAGCCGTGGCCGTTGGATCCATCTACTCCATCAGGACGACCTCGTACTCCCGGGTTTCTACGAGCGACTCGCCGACGCGGATCTGATCAAACCCGAAGCTGGCGCTGCGTTCTGCCGAACCTGGCTCGTCGATCGTGACGGAGAGCGAACGGGAATCTCGGATCTCGAACGCGACACGGCCGGAGTCTGCGAGGACTGGCTCGAGCGGATTGCGGTATCGAACCGCATCAAATGCCCGTCCATCGTCGTGCGCCGCCAGATATACGAAAAATTGGGCGGCTTTCGAAGTGATCTGGCATTCACCCTCGATTGGGAAATGTGGGCCAGGATCGCATGCCAATTCCCGGTCTACTATGAGCCGGATGCACTGGCAGCATTCCGGGTCCACGACGACTCCGAGACTTCAAGACTCTGCGACGATGGTTCGAACGTCCTCGATCTACTGCGCGCAATCGAAATCGTAAACGAATACCTGCCCGCCAATCAACGCAGTGAACTGCACGAGCAATCGCTACGTTATTGCGTGCAACACGCTCTTCATTGCGCTCGACAGATGCTACGCGTGAAGAATCACCAAGCCGCCCACGCCCAACTAAAAGAGGCTCTGAAGCTGGATCCATCTCTCCGAATGAGCGCCCACGTATGGAATCTCTACGGACGATCGGTCTGGAGTTGGCTCCGCGGTAACACGGTGAGCAGGCATGCCTGAACCGACGAACACAAATGCTCTACGACGCGATAATGCCGATCCGGATGTTGAATGCGGTGGCCTCACATGCGAAATCATCGTCACGTCTCCACGCTGGGTGGTGAACGGTGTCAACGTCTTCTCAGAAAATCTAGTGAGAGGACTGAGCGCCCGCGGCGTAAATTCTCATCTGCTGATTACGGGTTCAAACGAAGGCGACGCAAAACCCATGCCCCTTCCCAGAGACATACGGGTTCATCACCTGCCTGTTGAAAACATGAGGAGTTGGCGGGCACGCTGGAATTGCATGGTCGACTACCTGAAAGACCGCGCTCCTTGCATCTACATCCCGAACCACGACTACGAGTACTCATGCGTTGCGCCAGCACTGCCTCGAACCGTCGGTGTGGTCGGTGTGGTGCACAGCGATGATCCGCTGCACTACGCACACGCGCACCATCTCGGAAGGCTTTGGAACGCGACGGTGGCGGTCAGTCAATCGATTGCAGAGAACCTCATCTCTTCGGAACCCGAATTGGCCACGCGCATGCGAGTCATCCACCACGGAGTTCGGGCAGAGCCCGAACTCCGGCGTCCCCACATTGATCGATCTTCTCCCTTGCGAATCATCTACGTCGGAAGGCTGGTGGAACAGCAAAAACGCGTCTTCGACCTGCCCCGCATCATGGAGGTGCTCGAAAGGCGCGGCGTTCCGGCGACCTTGACCGTGGTGGGTGGTGGGGAGGACCGACGAGCGCTCGAATCACTCGCAAACTCTTGTGTGGAGCGCGGAGCAATTCGCTTTACAGGAGTTCTTTCGAATAGCGAGATCGCTCGAGAACTGCGCGCCCACGACGCGTTGATCCTCACTTCAGAGTATGAGGGCTTCCCGCTGGCGGTCCTGGAAGCGATGGCGTGGGGTTGTATACCCGTTGTGACCGCGATCCGCAGCGGCATCCCGGAACTGGTCCGCGATGGAGACAACGGGTATGTGGTTGGGGTCGGCGACATTGAAACCTTCGCCGAGCGACTCGCAGGACTACAACGAGATGCGGAGTTGCGCGACCAGCTTTCCCAACGTGCATTCGAGACATTGCACGAGGGAGGATTCACCACGGAGGCGATGACCGACCGCTATCTCGATCTATTTCACGGCATCGCGAAGGAACTGAGTGATGGCGCTTTTCAACGCCCAGCGGGTCGAATCGGTGCACTTCCGTGGGCGCGGCCCAGCTGGAAAGATCGGCTCCATCCAGTGATCAGGCGCACATTGGCGAGAGCCAAAGCGCTGATGGAAAACTGATCGCGTGAAGATCGCCAGCTTCATACCGAGCTTTCCCATGTTCTCCGAGGATTTCATCCTCAGTCAGTTGACAGCGTTGATCGATCTGGGCTGTGAAATCGACATCTTTTCCCACAGTCTTGGAGATGCGTCAAAAACGCATCCCGACGTCGAGAATTATCGGCTGCTGGATCGCACGCATTACTGGGCAGCCGGAAGCCGGAGGCTTCGCGCAATCCGGTACCTGGGCCGCGCTGTTCGGAGCGGTGCAAAGGACCCGCTGGGGTTTCTGCGAACGCTGAATCCCCGTTTTGGGCGAGATGCGCTGGCGGTCACCCAGCTCTACACCGCCGCTCCTCAGTTTCGAGAAGGCGAGTATGACATCATCCACTGCCACTTCGGAACTACAGCGTCAGCCCCTGTGCTTCTCCGCGACTGCCTGAAACTCCCAGCCAAGGTCATCACCACGTTCTACGGGAGCGACGTGACGCGCTATCCACTCCTTCGCGGCCCGAAGTGCTATTCGCGACTCTTCTCGCGCGGAGACCATTTCCTGGCGCTTTCGGAATCGATGCGCGCGAGATTAATTGCGCTCGGCTGCCCGGAGCAGAAACTCTCGATACACCATCTGGGCGTGCGTTGCGACAAGATCGCCTTCCGCCCACCTGAACTCGAGACTGGCTCCCGGGTGCGATTGGTCAGTGCAGCCCGCCTCGTCGAAAAGAAAGGGATCGAGTACGCGGTTCGTGCGGTCGCGCTTCTCATAGACGAGAAGTTCGACGTGCAGCTCGATGTCTTCGGAGATGGACCGCTACGCGGCTCGCTGGAATCGCTGATCAACGAACTCGAACTGCGCGATCAGGTCAAACTTCACGGCAGGGCAACCCAGCCGGAAGTCGCCCGCGCGATTCAGCGCAGCCACATATTCGTTCTACCCAGCGTTACCGCGTCAGACGGAGATGAAGAGGGGACCCCAACCGCGATCCTCGAGGCGATGGCGTCGGGCCTGCCGGTAGTCAGCACGCGACACAGTGGCATTCCCGAGCAGGTCGAGGATGGCGTATCGGGCTTACTGGTTGCCGAGCGCGACGCCCTGGGGCTGGCCAACGCGCTCAAGGAGCTGCTCCAACATCCGGCTCGCGGGTCGGCGATGGGGGGTGCGGGGCGAAGGCAAGCCGAGCGCGCGTTCGACTCGCGCGCTCTGGCTCGCGATCTGTTGTCCCTCTATCAGCGCGGAAATTGAACACCGTCCGTGGAATCTCGACTGGATTCGGTCGCTCCGCTCGCTGAAAACCCCACCCAATCGAGAAACTGCCGAATTCCGCGCTTCATGTCTTCGAGAATCAGGTAGAGACTGGGCACCAGAAAGAGCGAGATCGACGACGCGAAAACCACGCCGAACGCGAGCGAGACCGCCATCGGAATCAGGAACTGAGCCGACACACTCCCCTCGAGCAGCAGCGGCGTGAGGCCCGCAAAGGTCGTCATCGAAGTCAACGCAATCGGTCGGAAGCGAGCCACACCGGCTTCTCGAACCGCATCGCGCAATGCGGACCCGACCTTGCGCCGTTGATTCACATAATGCACGAGTACGAGGCTCGAGTTGACGACGACCCCGGAGAGTGCGACGACGCCGAAGACCGACATCATCGAGAGATCCATTCGCATGATGAGGTGGCCCGCGATTGCACCGACGAGACCGAATGGGATCACCGCCATGATGATCAGCGGTTGCCCGTAGGAGCGCAGCGGAACCGCGAGCAGGGCGAAGATCAGTACGAGCGCGAACATCGCATCGGTTCGCAGCGCGTCGAGGGTCATCTTCTGCTCTTTCTGCACTCCCTCGAGGTCGTAACTGAGGCCGGGGTAATCGGCTAGCAGGGTCGGCATAACGTTACTTTTGAGATCGGCCAGAATTTCGTTTGCGTTTGCAATTTCATCATCGATGTCGGCCGTCACATTGATCACGCGCCTGCGGTCGGAACGGTTGATCGTCGCATAACCGCGTCCGCGCTCAATGTGCGCCACCGCGTAGAACGGAACCTCGCTACCATCGCGCGTTCGAATTCGCAGATTGTCGAGGTCGGCGAGCGATCGGCGCCGATCGAGCGGATAGCGCACCATGACGCGAATGTCGTCGCGCCCGCGCTGGATACGCTGCGCTTCGGCGCCGTAGAATGCCTGACGCACTTGACGAGACAGGTCGTCCAGAGTGATTCCGAGGGGTTCGGCGCTCGGTAGCAGCGACAGCTTAACTTCCTGCTTGCCGTCTTGGAACGAATCCGCGATGTCGATCACACCGGAGTATTCGGAGAGGTGCAACTTCAGCCGATCGGCCACGGTCTCGAGTACGGAGGCATCGGCTGCCGCGAGTTGAATGTCGATCGGATCTCCCCGGGAGAACAGCACTGAATCGAAGCGGAGTCTCCTCGATACCTGGAATGGGCGGAGTCTCGTCGCGCCAGCGCTGCGCGACGACGGATGCCGCAATCGGCCGAACGTCTCCACCCGCGAGTTCGATCGCGACCTCACCCAGATTGGTGCCGCCTCCCGTACTCCACGAACGCGGGGCCGTGTTGACTGTTGGTCTGCTCGCCGACCGTCACGAAGATGTGCCGGACGAGCGACTGGCCATCGACGTCCAGATCCTCATCCAGAGCCGCCTTCATGCGGCGCGCAGCCGATTCGACCTCATGAGTCGCGGCAGCAGTCGCCTCGATGGCGGTACCGGGCGGCATCGCGATCCGCGCGGTCACATAGTCGCTCTCGATGGGCGGGAAAGAAACTGAACTCGATGTGGCCAGACCCGGACGAGCGAGGCGGCGATCATCAAGATGGCGACACCGGCAGCCAACGTCGCGTAGCGCCAGCGCAGCGCCGCGAGAGCGCGGAGCTGTAGTGGTGGGTCGCGACGCGCTCGAGGCTCCCACCGGTGAATCGCTGCAGTCGACGCCACCACCCGGCGATTCCCCCCAGACGGCGCCACCCGCGGAACGCTCCCGCTCGCGGCTCACTCGAGTCCGAAGCGGGATCGTCGCGCGATCTTCATGTGACCAAGATGAGCGGGCAGGATCAGCTGGGACTCGATCAGCGAAAACAACAGGCAGAGGACGACGACGAGACCGATCGCGCTGAAAGACCTGACCGTAAGGGCCGGGCGCCACCAGCAGCGGCGTGAACGCCGCAACCGTCGTCAGTATCCCGAAGATAACCGGGGTGGCGACTTCCTGTGTCCCACGGATCGCCGCGACGTGGGCATCATCCCCGCCTTCCTGATGGCGGTGCACATTTTCACCGACCACGATGGCGTCGTCGACGAGCAATCCGAGAACCAGAATGAATGCAAACAACGAGATTACATCGATCGAGATGTCGAAGACCGGAAACAGCGCGAGCGCACCGGCGAACGAGGCCGGCACACCGATGCTGACCCAGAACGCGAGCCGCAGGCGCAGAAAGAGCGCGAGTACGCTGAACACGAGAAAGAAACCGCCGATCCCGTTGCGGATCAGGATGTCGAGGCGATCGCGCAATGTCTGTGAGCCGTCCCGCCAGACCTCGATCGCGAGTCCGTCGGGCAACCGCGCGCCCGCTTTGGATACCCACTCCTTCACGCGCGCTACGAGATCGAGGACCTTCTGGTCGCCGATGCGGTAGACGCGGATCAAGACCGCTGGCGCGCCGTCGAAGATCGCGTACTGGTCGTCTTCCTCGAAACCGTCGACGACGTCTGCGACGTCCCCGAGCAGCAGCCGGGTCCCGTCATTTTGGGTGACGACGACGATGCGTTCGAACTCCTCCTTCGTGTACGCTTGCCCCTTGGTGCGCAATAACACCTCACCACTCGCGGTCTTGATCGAACCTCCGGGTCGATCGAGGGAGCCTCGGCGCACTGCGGCAGCCACCTGATCGAGGGTCAGGCCGTGCCGACGCAGCGTCTTCTCGGAGACTTCGACCGAAATTTCATATTGGCGCGCGCCCGACAACTCTACCTGGGTAACGTCGGGCAGAGCGGCGATTTCGTCGCGCATGCGCTCGCCGTAGACCTTGAGGGTGCGCTCAGAGACATCGCCGAAGAGTGCGATCTGGAGCGCGTTCCGGCGTGGCTGTACGTGGCTGACGATCGGTTTTTCGGTATCGACCGGAAACGTGCTGATCGAATCAACCGCGTTCTTGATCTCGCTCAACGCGCGGTCGACCGGATAGCCCGAGATCAACTCCGCCCAAACACCGCACCAGCCCTCTGAGGCGCTCGACGTGATCGTCTCGATACCATCGATACCCTGGATCTCCTCCTCGATCCGAATACAGACGCCCTCTTCGACCTCCTCGGGAGCGGCTCCGAGATGCGCCACCCAAATCGAGATCATGTCGATGTCGATGTCTGGAAAAATCTTTTGCTGGATCGTCGGAAGCGCGGTGATGCCGCTCACGACAATCAGCATCAACAGCAGGTTCGCTGCGACAGGATTGCGCGCGAACCATTCGATCGAGCCGTTCACTGCGACCTCTGCACCATCGCGGAATCGAGTCCGCCCGCACCCTCTGAAGACTGCTGCTGTTGACCCAGACGACCTTCGTTCCCCGCGGCCAGGACGGCCCGCACCGCCATTCCATCAACGGCGGCCGCCATCGGCGAAACGCAGACCCGGTCACCCGACCGGAGGCCGCCACCGATGACGACATCGTCGCGTTCGGCGCGCAGGACCTCGACGGCCTTGAAGCGCAGCCGATCCTCGGCATCCACCAGGTAGACGAGATCGCTTCCCACATCCGTGCGCAGGGCCGTACGCGGCAATACGAAAACGTTCTCGACTCTCCGGCCCTGAATTTCGGCTTCGACGAAGAGGCCGACGGCCAGGGGTGCCGAACCGATTGCTCCACCCTGGCCATAGGGATCCGCGACGCGCGCGACTAGGTGCACCATGCGACTCTTGGCATCGATCTCGCCCTCGGTTCGCACGATGTGTCCGATCCAGGTTCGCGCTTTGCCCGCAAATTCCGCTCGCAGCTGAACCTCCGGACCGAGCTGCGCCTTCGGTGGGCTGCCGTCTGACTGCACTCGTTCGCCACTGAGGTCGAACGGGATGTCGAGGTAAAAGAGGTCGCGATCGGGCAGTGGCAGGCGCACCTCGGCATAATCGGTCGCGTAGAGCGTCGCAATTGGAACTCCGCGGCTCACGAACTGCCCGACGTCGACCTTTTCGGAGCGCACGCGTCCCTGATAGGGCGCGCGGATTTCCGTTCGATCGAGGTCGCGCTCGGCGCGCGCGAGCTTTGCAGTATGTTCGCGGAGTTCGGCCTCCGCTACATGAAACGCCTCTTCGGCATCATCGATTCGCGCCTGGCTCGCGACGCCTTGGTCGGCGAGGCTGCGCTGGCGTTCGATTTCGGTCTCGGCGCGCGCAAACTCGCTCTTGGTTCGCGCGACGACGGCGCGCGCGGCCTCGAGTTCGACCCGATGGTCCGACGGGTCAATCCGAAGCAGGGGGTCGCCTCCCTCGAAGAAACCGCCGGACACCAGCCTGGGTGAAACCCAGATCACTTCGCCCGATACCTGCGGAATGAGATCGCTCTCAGTGCGCGGCACGACCGTACCCTGCGTGTGAACCGAAAATTGCAGCTCGCGCGGTTGCACTTCGATCACGGAGACGAGTGGCGCGTACACACGAGCTGGGCCGGCTTCGACGCTCGGCTCGGTCGCCACGACGATGCCTACAGCGATCGCACCCGCGGCCAGGATTGCGAGCGGGACGATTGCTTTCTTTCGGCTGGTCACAACGTGGCTCCTTCTGGTGCGCCTGTGGCACGCAGACCCGCGGCCACGTAGGTGATCATCTGCTGAAGCACCGATTCATCGGAGAGCCGCGAAGTCCAGCATTCACACCCGTCATCCTCCGAGACTGGCGCCGTCACCAGGTGACCACTGATCACATGAACCATGACACCGACCGTGAGTTGGAATCCCAGCTCGATTTCGCCGCGTGACTTTTCTGGAAGCGCGGCAGCGAGCGCCCCGACGAAGCGCGCCAGGATCGGACCGAAGAGTTCTCGCTTCATGGCGGCGACGACATCGGGCGGATCCGAGTAGATGCGGGCCGCCACCTGGCGGAAACGCGCGGTGGCATCGACCGATGCCGCGTGCTCTTCGAAGACGGGCCGAAGAAAGGCTTCGAGGATCGTCTCGAGTTCCAGCGGGCGACCGCCCGCTTCGGCTTCGAGCGCATCGAGACGCGCGAGCCTCCGCTCGTTGAGCGGGCCGACGCGTCGCAACAGCGTCGCCCGAAGCAGCTCCTCCTTGGAACCGAAGTGGTAGTTGGCGGCCGAGACACTCGCGCCCGCCGCCTGGGTGACCGCGCGCATCGAAGCGCCCTCGAAACCGCGCTCAGCAAAAATCCGTTCGGCGGCGTCTAGCAGCCGTTCGCGCGTCTCGGCGCCGCGCCCGCCTTCCGACGGCGTTGCGCGAGCGGGGCGGGACAGGGCGGGCGAAGAATCGGCGGGTTCGGGCAAGACGGCTGCGGCTCCCAATTAGAACGACCGTTCGAAACATACGTTCGAATAGCCCGAGGCGCAACTTGAGTGATTCTTCGGCGTTTTAACTATTTGACTCTAAAAGGGAAACTCGTATTCCTGAAGCAACGCCATGAACCGCTCGGGCCAGCCTCCGGAGCCCTGGATGCGCGGATTCCGGCCGCGTCTCGACTACCATTGCGCCATGAGCTGGAAACCCGAAGTCGATGAGATCGAAAAGCGCCGGCAGCTGGCCGCGAAACTCGGAGGTGAGGAGGCCGTCGCCAAGCAGCACAAACTCGGACGGCTGACGATTCGGGAGCGCATCGACGCGCTCATCGACGCCGGATCCTTTAGAGAACAGGGCGGCATCGCGGGTGAGCCGGAGTACGACGAGGGCGGGGAGCTGGTCGGCTTCACGCCCGCCAACTACGTGCTCGGCCTCGCGAAGCTGGACGGGCGGCCCTGCGTGGTCGGAGGCGAGGATTTCACCCAGCGCGGCGGTTCGCCCTCCCCTTCCGGGCTTCGCAAGAGCGTATACGCAGAAGAACTCGCCTGCCGCTTCAGGCTCCCGCTGGTGCGTTTTCTACAGGGCGCGGGGGGGAGCGTGACGGGGCCGCGCGGAAAAGGGCATCGGCCCGCTAGCGACCCTGTTTATGCACCGCACCGCTTTCACTCGATCATGCAAGCGATGGCCAGCGTGCCGGTGGTCTCCGCAGCGGTTGGCGCTGTGGCAGGATTTCCCCGCAGCGAGGTTGGCCGCTTCCCATTTTTCGGTAATGACCCGACACACTTCGCAAATCCTGATCGCTGCGCCCGCGGTCGTCGAACGCGCGATCGGCGAATCCCAAAGCAAGGAAGAGCTCGGAGGCGCGCGAGTTCACGCAAAGAGTGGCGTCGTCGATAACGTCGTCGAAAACGAGCAGGAAGCCTTCGAAATCATCCGCCGCTTCCTCACCTACCTGCCAACCCATGTCTGGGAATCAGCGCCACGAGCTGAGCCGGCCGACGATCGGGATCGCACCGAGGAAGAATTGCTTTCGATCGTTCCGCGAAGTCGGCGTCAGATCTACGACATGCGCCGACTGGTCGCGCTCGTCGTCGACCGCGACTCGTTCTTCGAAATCGCCCCGAGCTACGGCCGCGCACAAATCACCGGTCTGGCACGCATGAATGGCCAACCCGTCGGGATTCTCGCCAATGATACGAAATACTACGCGGGCGCCATGACCGCACACGGATCGCGCAAGGTCAGGCGATTCGTCGACCTCTGCGAGACCTTTCACCTTCCGGTCGTGAGCCTTGTCGACGAACCGGGCTTCATGATCGGAAGCGAGTCGGAACAAGCGGGAACCATACGCTTCGGCACCGAAGCGATGTTCGCAGTCGTCCAGTCAACGGTGCCTTGGGTGAGCGTCGTCGTGCGCAAGACCTATGGGGTCGCGGCCGCGGCCCATTTTGGGCCCAACGCCTACACGTTGGCGTGGCCCTCCGCGGAAGGTGGAACCCTCCCACTCGAAGGCGGCGTGGCGATCGCGTTCGGTCGCGAGATCGCAGCTGCTCCGGATCCAGAAGCGCGCCGCCACGAACTCGAGGAAGCCTTTGCGGCCGAGCGATCGCCGTTCGATCGGGCAGAGGCCTTCGGGGTCAACGATCTGATCGATCCCCGCCAAACCCGCCCCGCGCTGTGCGATTGGATCGACTGGATCCAGCCGTTGCTCGGTGAACACCTCGGTCCGCGAAGCCATTCCATCCGGCCCTAGAGGCCCATCAATCGGTGGGGTCGACCTCCGCAACCTCCTCCTCCACGGAGAGGACCGTGCGGTGGTAGCTGGCAAGATCGGTGAACGAAGCGAAGGGCGTGCCCTGAACCGATCGCGTATCGGGTAACGCCGTCGCGTTGCTCCGTTCGAGAAGCCGCACCGTAAAAACGCGCATCGCATCCAGCGGCGAATCGTGACCGGGCGAAAACCGGCGCGGATCGAAGCGGTCTCCACGCATGCGGATCACCCTGATCGGCTCGGGTGGCTCGGACATCCAATTCAAGACGAGATCGACCACGATTACGAAATTCGGCGCCAGACCATCGACCGCAACGACCGAAACCGCGCCGATGCGCTCGAAGTCAATCTTGCGCTTCTCCCCGCCTTCGATCTCGATCACGAGGCCGTCTTCGACGAACTCGCTCGGCTGCGCGCGCACGACTCGGAGTTCTCGCGACGTAATCTCCAGATCGATGGGCGCGGGCCGAACTGAAGCGGCAGTGTCCGCGGCGCTTCCGCCTTCGCCACGGGTGCCCACGGCAGTGAGCGGCCCCTCACGAGGTAGACCCGTCTCGCCGGAGAGCTCGGAATCCTCCCATCGAAGCGAGCTGTCTTCGGCGCGAGAATCGGAACCCAAACGCTCGGAGGAGAAGGCGGAGTGCGCAGCGGGGCCCGCATCATCACGCGGTCGGTTTTCCGAAGACGGCTCCGGCACTTCCCGGTAGAGTTCCTCCAGAAGCGTCTCGAGATTTTGTCGATCCTTGAAGGCGAGATCCATTGAGCCCAGAGCGTGCCAGGCCGCGGCTTCGGTAAAGCCCCGATCCAGCGACCGGGAAGCCCGCGCCACGCGCACCGCAATTTCGGGCGATTCAGTTTCTGCTGAGATTTCCAGAGCCCTCTCGAGTGCGCCCAGCGCTTCGCCGCGCCGCTCGGCTTCGCACAGCATCAGCGCGATGTGAATCAGGAGTGCGGGCTCGGCGCCGCCGTGCAAACCACGAGACGTGAGATCGAGCCAATGATCGACAGCAGATGAGACGTTCCTGCGCACCTCATCGCGAATGACCCGAAGCATCGCGTCCGATGCGTCAGAATGCCGATCGAGATCTAACGCCACCTCCCACATCGCGAGCAAGGCACCGCGGTGCTCGGGTTTTCGCTGAAGCAGATCTGAAATCAACTCGAATGCCTCATCGGATCGACCGTTCGCGTGCGCGTCGCGGGCGGCTTCGAGATCGGGGTCCACGCTCGGCTTCTTGGCCGGGTTCGCGTCGGTATTGAAGAGGATCGACTCGATCTTCCCGAGCATCAACATCGAGGTGATCACGAATCCGCAGCCAAAACCGCCGGCGATCGCCCAGAAAGAGGCGTTCGATGCCCCAGCCATTTCGCCGCTGACGGTGGGGCCAGGGACGACCGATCCGCCCCAGCCGAAGACGGCGGGCAGCATCAACCAACAGAGGCCCCCGATGATGACGCCGCAGTAACTCGCTTCTTGCCACCGTGGTGCAAATCGAAGCGTGAAGGCGGCGAGCAGGCCAGCGAGCATCCCGGAAGTCCCGATCAGCGACGCATCCAATTCTGGATTTCCGATCCGAAATGCAGTTGCCGCGGCGAGGGAAGATACGATCGCAAAAACACCAAACAGGGTATGCCCCCAGACCCGCTCGATGTAGCAACCGAGGATCAACAAGAGAATCCCATTTCCGATCAGGTGTAACCAACCGCCGTGGAGGAATGCGTGGGTGAGATATGCGACACCGTTGGGTTTTGAAACGCGAACCCCCATGCGGTAGTGGGGCAACTGCGACAGAGGTTCGAGAGCTTTCGCCGTCAATCCGTCGAGGATCTCTTGGTAGTGGCTTTGGACCGCCTTCGGAACGCCGATCGAGCCTCTTCCGGACCGATCCCGTCGAAATTCCGTGCGGCGACTCTCGACCACTTCGGCCGTCAGTTTCTTGACGATGATGTCGGCAGGCTCGAGATAGGGGCGCTCTGTCCAATACGCGGCTGCCATTTCGACGGCGGCATCGGCGGAACTCAGGACGTCGCGCTCGAGACTGTTCGAGTACATCAAGGCGATCGCACAGAGCACCAACAGCCCGCACGCCACCCACGGCTGCTGATTTTCTGCCCGATTCGCAGCGGGACTCGACGACATCTTCAGATGCCTCTCCTCTTCAGCCAGACGCCGCGCGGAACACCGCGCAGGACCCCGAGGAGGATCCCCAAAAAACGGAACTCGGCTGTGGATAAAACGGAACAAAAGATTGGCGGCTGAAGCGGAAACACACGCCATTTGCCCCGCCGCGAAGGCCGGCATCCGGGCTGGACCAAAGCGGACTTTTTCACCCACAGCGGAATCTCGCGGACCAGAACTCCGGTGGGGCATTCGCATCGAGGCTATGCTGGCCGCGGCCACAGTTTCGGCCGTGGGGGAAACTCGGGTGGCGGCGCGGCGTTGGTGGATCTGGTGGATGATTGCGCTCATCGCGGCTTGCTCGGGCGCGTGCAAAGAGGAAACCCAAGAGCCTCTTACGGCCGAAGACGTGCTGCCCGCAGAGCCCACGGACCCCAATGACGCGGAGACTTATCCGCCAGGGTGCGATACCCCGAACTCGTCGAAGGCCTGCGGGAAAGCCTGGCGATCACGCCCCACCCGTCGGATGGCGGAGGGCGCGCCTGGCTCGAGCAGATGCCGGGAGACCCAGAGTTCGCAATCGCCGGAGCGCCCGGGCGATTCACGCTGATCTACGAGGTCGGGCCGGAGGGAATCGCGGTCGGCGGCATGATCTATTTCCAGGTTTCGCCGTTCTGGGAATGGAGCACACCCGCACGTCGAGGAGCCGGACCTCCCGGGCTACACGGTGTTGACGGCGAGCGACGAGGACATCCAGGTCGACGCCTCCACGCTCGACCAGCAACTTCTCGGCCTGCGCGTCTCCGGGCGGGCCCTTCGGGCCGGAGATCAGATCAAGCTGGTGTACGGCGCCGGACCCGCGGGCGCAATCGCGGACGCTCTCGCCGAAAAGAACTCCCGATTCTGGTTCGCGGTAGATGGCGATGGAGACGGTTTTCGCGTCTTCCTGGAGTGACTCGCCGGGTATCGATGTCCTGTCAGCTCCTCCCAGCCAGCTCCGAGTGATTCTTCCAAGTGTCGTGCGGCCTGGAAAGCCGTTTCGAATCACCATCGCGGCACTGGATTCCCACGCAAACGCGGGGTATCCGTTCGAAGGCAAGGTGGTGCTCACCAGTACGCCGGTGGAAGCTAGAATCAACCTGGTGGAGCCCGTGATATTCGTTGCATCCGATCGCGGGAGAAAGACCTTCGAAGCGATTGTCCGGGAGCCCGGAGTCATACGGGTGCATGCGGAATCGGAAAACGGGCTCGTTGGCGATAGCAATCCGATGCTCGTCGCTTCAGATGGAAAAAACATTCTCTGGGGTGACCTTCACGGCCATACGAGCCTATCCGATGGAACGGGTACCGTGGAGGACTACTTCACCTATGCGCGCGATGTATCCGCCCTCGACGTGGTCGCGATCACGGACCACGACCACTGGGGGGTGTTGCAACTCGACGAACATCCTGAGTTCTGGGAGGAGACCAAGACCCAGACACGTCGCTTCTACCAACCCGGTCGTTTTGTCACGGTGCTCGGCTACGAGTGGACGAGCTGGATTCACGGACATAGGCATGTTCTCTACTTCGAAGACGAGGGCGAAATCTACAGCTCGATTTCTCTCGACTACGAAACGCCAACTCAACTTTGGGATGCTCTGCGCGGAAAGCGCGCACTCACCTTTGCCCATCACTCCGCGGGCGGGGTGATCCGGACAAACTGGGAATTCCCGCCTGATCCAGTGCTCGAACCGGTGACCGAAATCACCTCCGTTCACGGCAGCAGCGAAGCACTCGACTCACCGGCTTTGATCTACGATCCGGTGCCTGGAAACTTCGTGAGAGATGTTCTCGACCGCGGCTATCGATTCGGGTTTGTGGGCAGTAGCGATAGTCACGACGGCCATCCGGGTCTCGCCCACCTCGTCACGGATAGCGGTGGACTCGCAGCCATCATCACCGACACCCTGACACGCGAGTCGGTGCTCGAGGCACTGCGCGCACGCCGCGTCTACGCCACCAATGGACCGCGAATCCTGTTGCGCACCGCTCTCGACAGCTATCCCATGGGTGCGTCGATCCCGAAGCCCAAGGCGGGAGGCTACACGGGCGAACTCTTCATTCAGGTCATCGCGGAAGCCCCCCTGGAACGCGTCGATCTGATCCGAAGCGGAAAGCTGGTCGACTCCACACCGATCGACGCCTTACTCGAGGTAACGCTGAGTCGGAAAATCGAAGATCTGGTTTCGGGCGAATACCTCTACGTGCGAGCCGTACAGGAAGACAGCGGCGCCGCCTGGTCGAGCCCAATCTACATAGAATGATCGGCCAGGAGCGCGATCCCAGAATGGGATCGCGTGACGCCGCAAAAGCTTTGGCCGAAGGCCAACGCGCAGTTTTAGAACCCAGGGAAGTCATGCCCCATCGGCCCCGAACCTCGATCCTCTTGCCCGTATTCGAAGCGGCCGAAACGCTGCCCACTTGCCTGCGCAGCATCCAACGCCAAACCGACCCCAATTGGGAGTGCGTCGTGATGGACGATGGGGCGTCGGATCGCGGGGTCGCTGTCGCCAGGGAATTTGCGGCGACAGATGCGCGGTTCCAACTGTTCGTTCGGCCCCATCGAGGTCTCGTTCCGACACTGGCAGATGGCGTCGAGCATTGTCGGGGGCGATTTGTGGCGCGCATGGACGCCGACGATTGGATGCACCGCGACCGAATCGCCGCTCAGTGCGCCGTGCTGGAGAAAACTCCAGCACTGGCAGCCGTCGGGTGCCACGTTCGACTTTTCCCACGGCGCGACCTCCGAGACGGAATGCGCGCCTACGAAGATTGGCTCAACACGATCAATTCACCACAGAGCATCCGCACAGAAGCGTTCGTCGAATGCCCGATCGCTCATCCCACCCTGATGATCCGCCGCGAAATCTTGACCGCCCACCCCTACCGGGATTGCGGTTGGGCCGAAGACTACGATCTCGTGCTTCGCCTGCTCGCGGCCGGTTGCGAACTCGACGTCGTTCCGCGAAGACTGCTCGCGTGGCGAGATGGACCCGATCGCCTCTCGCGCACCAGCGAGACCTATTCGATCAGCCGCTTCACGGACTGCAAGGCGTTGCATCTTGCAAATTCGTTTCTCGCGAACTCGGATGACTACGCGCTATGGGGTTATGGTGGAACCGGACGCTGCCTGCAGAACGCGCTTCGGCGACGCGGCAAGCGGCCGAGCGCGATCCTCGAGCTCCACCCCGGTCGCATCGGAAACGCGATCGCGGGTGCGCCCGTCGTGCACCCCTACGAATGGCTCCGCGCCCCCCACCAGCGACTCGTGGTGTCGGTGGCTGGCGCGCGGGCTCGCGCAGAAATCCGGGGCGTGCTCGACCAGGCGGGGCTGAGCGACGGTATCGACTACGTATGTGCCGCGTGATCGGGTGATTCGTCGTCCGGAAGGTCGAACTCCCAGGCCAGAAAGGTCTTCAAATCTTCGGCGGCGGACAGAGCTTGCTCGCGCACGTAGTCACTTCCGTCGTGAAGGCCCGTGTCGACGAGTCTCTTGACGCGATGAGTGTCGAGGCGCCCAAAGCGACGCGCAAGATGCCCAAAGCCGAGCATCGCATTGCCTCGCACCATCGCATTGCGGTGGCGCGCGAGTCGAACACAACAGTTCTCCACAAGCTCACGATCGCCGCTTTCGCCCGCAAATTCGAGAATCCAATCCATCAACTCAACCGGGTCATCCCGCTCGAGCAGAACCTCCGCAACCTCAGCCCCGTCCAACTTCAGGCCCCCCATCCACGAAACACCCGCACCCAACGATCGACCCCGCGCGCCAAGACAACCACCCTCGCCGAGACGACCCGGTAATGGACCCCCGCCTAGTAAAGCCCCCTCAAAAGACAACGCACCTTACTGCGCTGCCCGGCCAACTGGGCCCCCGCCTAGTAAAGCCCCCTCAAAAGACAACGCACCTTACTGCGCTGCCCGGCCAACTGGGCCCCCGCTAGTAGAAGCCTACTCAAGAGAAAACGGAACTGCGCGGGCAGCCAGTGGTGCCCACTCATGAGGCAACGCCCCTGCGCGGGCTAGAACTCCGCCGACCCCGGAACGCGTGGAAATGGAATCACGTCTCGAATATTCGCCATGCCCGTCATGAATTGAACGATGCGTTCAAAACCCAAGCCGAAACCCGAATGAGGTACCGTCCCGTAACGGCGCAGATCGAGATACCACCAATACGCGGATTCATCGAGTCCCTGGTCGTTCATGCGCTGCTTCAGCTGATCCAACCGGTGCTCGCGCTGCGAACCGCCGATGATTTCGCCGACCTTGGGAACCAAAACATCCATTGCGCGAACGGTTCGCTCGTCGCTGTTGAAGTACATATAGAAGGCTTTGATCGCCGCGGGATAGTCGGTGACGACAACCGGCTTTCCGATGTGTTTTTCGGTCAGAAAGCGCTCGTGCTCACTCTGGAGATCTGTGCCCCACTTCACCGGAAACTCGAAGGCCTCGCCACTGCGCCCGAGGATCTCGATCGCGTTGGTGTAGGTAATCCGCTCGAAGGGCGTCTCTACAATGTGATGCAGGGTCTCGAGAACCGTCTTGTCGATGCGTTCGTTGAAGAACGCCATGTCGTCGGGGCAGCGATCCAGTACACGTGTAAACACGTGCTTCAGGAAGGACTCCGCGAGATCCACGTTGCCGTCGAGTTCGCAAAATGCCATCTCGGGCTCGATCATCCAGAACTCCGCGAGGTGCCGACTCGTATTGGAGTTCTCGGCTCGAAAGGTCGGGCCGAACGTGTAGACGTTGCTGAGCGCGAGCGCGGCGATTTCGGCCTCGAGTTGCCCCGAAACCGTTAGGAAGGTTTCGCGACCGAAGAAATCCCGCCCGAAATCGACTGATCCGCCTTCCTCGCGTGGCGGATCACCGGCGTCCAGGGTCGAGACGCGAAACATCTGGCCGGCGCCCTCGGCATCCGATGCCGTGATGATCGGCGTGTGCAGCAACAAGAAGCCGCGCTCTTGAAAAAATTCGTGAATGGCCGCGGCGGCGGCGTTTCGAACCCGAAATACCGCACCCAGGGTATTCGTACGCGGTCGAAGATGCGCAAGGGTGCGCAGGAATTCGAAGGAGTGCCGCTTCTTCTGCAGCGGATAATCTTCAGCGACGGTGCCGACGACCTCGATGCGCCCGGCCTGCAGCTCGAACCGCTGCCCCTTTCCGGGCGAATCGACGAGCTTACCGGTTGCCGACACCGCACAACCGGTTTGGAGGTGGCGCAGTTCCGTTTCGAAATTTTCGAGTTCGGGTGCGGCGACGACCTGAAGGCCCGCGAAACACGAGCCATCGCTGACCTCGAGAAACGAGACTCCCTTCGAGTGGCGCGCGGTGCGCACCCAACCGCGCAGCGTCACCACGCCACCTGCGGAATCCCGCGCGAGGATCTCTCGAACGGATTGGCTATCGACGGTTCCGGATTCTTCGCTCACAGTCTGGGATTCTGATCGCCGTTGGTGGGGTTGTCGAACCCTGCGGCGCGGAAAAAACGTAGATTTCTCAGATCGGACATTGAATGTTTCCGAGCCGCTGTGTCACGATCACGTTTTCTCGATAGTCGATCGGAATCACCACCAGGCTCGGCCCCTCCGCGCGGAACGCCTCCTCGAGCGTCGAGCGAAGCTCGACACTCTTCTCGACCCGGTAGCCGTTCCAACCAAAGGATTCGGCGAGTTTGACGAACTCGGGATTGCCGAAGCTCAGGTTCGTGTGGCGACCAAACTCGTTCTGTTGTTTCCAGGCGATCAGCCCATACTCGTGATCTTCCCAGATCATCACGACGATATTCGATCCGATCCGCACGGCGGTCTCCATCTCCTGCACGTTCATCAAGAAACCCGCATCACCGCAGATTGCCATGATGCGGCGGTCCGGTAGCGCGCGCTGTGCGGCGATCGCGCCGGGCAGCGCGAACCCCATCGAACAAAATCCGTTCGGAATCAGACAGGTATTCGGCTCGTGACATTGGTAGTAACGCGCAACCCACATTTTGTGGGCACCCACATCACTCAAGAGCACATCGTGTGGGCCCATCACCTGACGAGCATCCCAGATCGCTTTCTGGGGCCGGATCAGTCCGTTGGTATCGTCGTCCTTGTGCGCGGCGAAATCAGCGCTCATATCGCGTCGCACGG
>PVMK01152782.1_pt1 | contig 20116 bp, 23 predicted proteins | sample 1853481 | NCBI WGS metagenome assembly PVMK01 (sample SAMN08533507, study PRJNA380276) | Marine sediment metagenome, whole genome shotgun sequencing project. | reverse complement strand
AGAGCCGATTAAACGGCTTTCAGCCTCCAACGGCAATTTAGGAAAATAAATGACTATCTAAGGTACTAAAATCTATGCCTTAAAGTGCGCCAGATCAATCTTATGAGCCGGTAGTTTTGCAGTAGTGCCTGCTTCTGCCTATGCTTTGGAACCGCAGCAATAAACGTATCAGAGAAGAACATGGAAAAATTCAGGGCACTGCGTATTTATTCGGTCGATGGTGGTGTAGAACCGCGTCTTGAAACACTGAGCATAGATGACCTTAATGATGGTGAGGTCACCATTAAGGTCGCATGGTCATGCGTAAATTATAAAGACGCGCTTGCTATTACGGGTGCAGGCAAGATCCTGCGTACCTCACCTCTGGTTGGTGGTATCGACGTAGCCGGCGTGGTCGTTGAATCGACTGACAACCGGTATGCCATTGGCGATGAGGTATTAGTGACCAGTGCCGGCTTAAGCGAAACACGCGACGGTGGTTACGCTGAGTATGCCCGGCTCGCGGCTGAGGCGGTTATTCCTGTTCCTGCCGGTTTCAGCTTGCGCGATACGATGGCACTTGGCACGGCAGGCTTTACGGCGGTACTCGCCGTGCATCGTATGGAGCAAAACGGACAGAGCCCCGACATGGGCCCTATAGCAGTAAATGGCGCAACGGGGGGCGTTGGTAGTGTGGCCATAGATTTACTTTCCGGTCGTGGTTATGAAGTGCATGCGATTAGCAGGGGTGCTGCTAACCCGGAGACAGCAGACTATTTGCGTGCACTGGGCGCGGCAGAAGTGATCAACCCTGCAGATCTGGAAATGGGATCACGACCGCTGGAAAAAGCTGTCTGGGGTGGTGCGGTAGATAATCTGGGTGGTGATATGCTGAGCTGGTTTACCCGCACGACGGTTTACGGCGGTAATGTCGCGAGTATAGGCCTGGCGGCCAGCCATAAACTAGAGACGACGGTCATGCCGTTTATTCTGCGGGGCGTCAATCTGTTGGGTATTAATGCGGTGGACACGCCACGTGACCTGCGACTTGAGATCTGGGGCCGGATTGGCAGTGATCTTAAGCCTCAACATCTGGCTCAAATCGTTACCGGTGAAATCGGGCTGGATGAGCTGACAGCCTGTGTACAGGATTGGCTGGATGGCACAGTAACCGGCCGAAAATTAGTCAAACTGTGACGTAGTACGGTTCCAAGTGTGAAGTACGCATTGGTGGCAAAGCCTTTGCTGACATAGATTTGCTTATGCCCGCAGGGCGTAGTTGAAGTCTATGGAGCACGTTGTGAACTTATTTTGTAAAACCACCCTTTTCTTGTTGGGCAGCTATGTCGGTCTATTAATGGGCGTGGTTCAGGCTGCTGATCAGCCCGGGGATATTTATGTATCTGTGGAGGTGAGTGGCGCCCAGGCTGATGACAAGCGTCTGGTTAATGATGGCGGTGGTGCCGTAGCTGCCCTCGGCCGGGTACTGCATAAACACTGGAATATTGAAGGCTCATTTGGCTTTCTTAATTTCAGTGGTGATGATGATAAGGGCGGTATTAATCAGGATCAGATCTATCTGAATGCCAATGTACTGAATGTGTATAACCGGGATGGCCGGTTTCAGCCTTATTTGCTGGGTGGTCTGGGTGTCGTCCAGACTAGTGCATACAAACTAAGTGATGAAACTAATTTTCAGGCGAACCTCGGTGGTGGCGCATTTATCCCCATTTTTAATGACAGGGCACGCATCCGGGCAGAAGTACTGGCGCGCTTTGAAAATGCTGATTCGAATTTAACTGATCTTGTTATAAATCTGGGCGTTATTTTCCCGTTTGGGCAGAAAGCTGAACCGGTTCCCGAGGCGGTTGTAGTACCGGTTGTCGTAGCAGATGGCGACAATGACGGCGTGCCGGATTCAATTGATCGTTGCCCGGGAACTCCTGAGAATACACTGGTGGACCAGTACGGCTGCACGCTCGACACGGATGGGGATGGCGTGCCGGATGAGACTGATCAATGCTGGGATACACCGCCCAATACTGAAGTGGATGTCACTGGATGTGCGATCCCTGTCATTCCTGAAATCATCGAATTATCCGGTGTGAATTTCCGCTCTAATTCAGACATGTTACTGGACGGCGCAAATACGTCTTTGAATGCTGCAGCCCAGATACTGCTTGATAATCCTGCTTTGGTAGTCGAAGTCGCAGGCCATACAGATGATGTGGGTGACGAATCCTACAATGGGGGTCTTTCGCTGGCACGTGCGTTGACCGTTCGGGACTACATGATTGGTGTGGGTGTTGATCCTGCGCGCATAACCGCACGCGGTTATGGAGAAGCCGAGCCTGTTGCCAGTAATGAAACAGCTGACGGTCGCGCTAGCAACCGGCGGGTTGAATTGCGGGTGCTGAACAACCGGTAAGTTAAACACCGCAGGCGAAAAACCTCATCAAGACGGGGTCAGGATGTTACAGTCCTGCCCCGTTTTTTTTAGTCCTGAACCGATGGCGTTTGATCCTGATTTAATTCGTGATGATCTTGCAAGCAACCTGCAGGAACTTGTTGCGATTAAGGCGCTGCCGGGTGATGCCACAAAACAGCTAATTGATGACTTGATACTTTATTTAGGCGAACTGGCTAAATGGAACAAGGCTTACAACCTGACAGCTGTACGTGATCCTCAGGAGATGGTGGTTCGGCATATATTGGATTCACTATCTGCCGCACCGTCGCTACGCGGCACCCGTATTCTTGACGCTGGCACTGGTGCGGGGTTACCCGGCATTCCGCTGGCACTGTGTTATCCGGATCGACAATTTACATTACTGGATTCAAATGGCAAAAAAATCCGCTTCATTCAGCATGTAGCAGGGGAACTTGGCCTGACGAATGTTCGGCCGGTACAGGTCAGGGTGGAATCGTATGAGGTTGAGGAACGCTTCGATACGGTAATAAGCAGGGCATTTACGGCATTGGCAGATTTTGTATCTAACAGCGGTCACCTGATAAAGTCAGATGGCTGCCTGCTGGCCATGAAAGGTAAATTGCCCCAGGCTGAACTGCAGGCATTGCCGCATGATTGGCAGGCTACAAATATAGAGTCTGTAAATGTGCCTGGCCTTGCAGCAGAGCGGCATATCATCGTGCTTGAGCCCCTGCCAGATCCTCCCGGGCCAGCTACTTAATTATAGCCTGTTTGCCCGTAGCCCCTTTGTTATCATGAAACTATAGCAACACCCGGGCGTTATACTGGTTGCCAAACAACAATATAAAAAGCTTACAAAAGCTCGGAGCTGTTTGACGCGGTAGTGAACAGTCACTTCTGTTCATGACAGTTGCTTTCTAATTAGCTGGTCGCCATCACAATGTTTGGTTTCCGCAGTAAAACGGGTAAACAACACGTCTGCACTGTTTGCGGCTACAACATGGTTGGTGCGCGTCCGGATCGTTGCCCGTTTTGCAGTGCGCGCCCTGACAAGATTGTAGATTCGGCAGAAATAAGTCGCCGTCATCGGGTCGTGGCTATACCGGTTAACAGCGATGTAGCGCAGCTAAAGAGTTCACCAGGTTTAGGGCTCGAACATGCTGCCTACCGGGTTGATGCTGATGGTGGCTCGGTATGGATAGATTGCCCTTCAGCCTTTAACCCTGATTTGCCTGCAGTTGATGCGATTTTATTTACCCACAAGGACTTTATCGGGGCGGCTAATCAATACAAACAAAAATGGGACACCGAAGTATGGCTGCATTCAGCCGACGCTGAGTTATCCAAAGCTTCCCGCCACAGTGTTGACCACAAATTTAACGGTAATTTTGAGAAATTTGGTATCCAGGGGATCCACATTGGCGGCCACAGTCCCGGATTTACCATCTATATATGGCAAGACACCCTGTTTGTCTGTGACTACGCCTATCCTCCCGGTGAAGGGATGAAGCTGAATCCCCATGGTGATCGCGATGCGACTCAGGACGGTGCAGGCAGGCTGGCTGATGTGATATCAGCCCATGCGCTGACCACAGTTTGTGGCTATAACTATGTGGCAGATTTTGCTGGCTGGCAGACGGCCTTCCTGCGGTTAATCTAGCCGTGCGGCGCCAATTTCGTAATTGTGGCAGCACTGTATTCCTGAACCGTTTATCATGGCGTCTTTTGACGTACAGCCGGTAGTAGTCAGTGGGACGCATTGTTGCAATAACCAACCAGAAAGGCGGCGTGGGTAAAACCACGACAGCGGTGAATCTTGCCGCCTGTCTGTCTGCCTGTGAGCGGCGGGTCCTGTTGATCGATATTGATCCACAAGCAAACGCAACCACGGGTTCAGGTGTGGATAAGAACGCACTTGAGAAAACCACATGCGAAGTTTTGCTGGGCGAAGCACGTGCAATGGACAGCATTATTCCGATCGAACAGGGTGGCTATGCGCTGCTACCGGCCAATCCCGACCTGACGGCTGCGGAGGTCAGGCTGCTCCAGGAGACAGGACGGGAAATGAAACTGAGCCAGGCCCTCGAGCCTGTTTCAGGTATGTACGACTATATTTTTATTGATTGCCCACCCTCTATTAACATGCTGACACTCAATGCACTGACAGCAGCGCATGGAGTGCTTATACCCATTCAGTGTGAGTACTATGCGCTGGAAGGATTGTCATCGTTACTGGAAACGGTGCGCCAGATTCGTAACAGCGTGAACCCGAATATAGAGATCGAGGGTTTGCTGCGCACCATGTACGATCCGCGTAATCGTCTCTCCGACGAAGTATCAGCTCAGCTACTCAAGCATTTTGCCGACAAGGTATATGATGCGGTCATTCCGCGGAATGTCAGGCTCGCTGAGGCACCCAGCTTTGGGGTACCGGTGTTGATCCATGATCCCAGGTCAAGCGGGTCCCATGCTTACATGAACCTCGCGCGTGAAATAATCCGGCGCGAAATACCGGCAGCCCGAGCTGGTGCTGCCTGATCCCAGTTATATATTCACTCCTGCTGGGTTATCCTGCCCGCATCGAAAGGGGCCTGACCCCGTCATTCATACAGCGGAGTTGCCATGGCAACCAAGAAAACTGGATTAGGTCGCGGGCTGGATGCGCTTTTAGGGCCTATGAATCCGGTAAAATCTCAGCCAGACCCGGGCCAGCAAGTAGCGCCGGTTTCGCCGGACGGGTCAGCACAGGAAACACGAGCAAATCAGCCAACGGTGCCAATTGCTGGCCTGCAGACGCTTGCCCTGGAATTGCTGCAACCCGGTGCTTATCAGCCACGCCGGGATATGCACAAGGAGACCCTGGAAGAACTGGCGGATTCGATACGCAGCCAGGGCGTGCTGTCACCCATTTTGGTGCGACCTTTGCCGGGCACCACTCCGACACATTACGAAATTATCGCCGGTGAGCGCCGCTGGCGTGCATCCCAGATAGCCGGGCTGGCTAATATGCCGGTGATTATTCGTGATGTCGATGATGAGCAGGCCGCGGCCATTGCGCTTATAGAGAACCTGCAGCGTGAAGACCTGAATCCACTGGAAGAAGCTGAAGGCCTGTTGCGCCTGATTGATGAATTTGCTCTGACCCACCAGGAGGCCGGCCGGGCTGTGGGTAAATCCCGCGCAGCCGTGTCTAACTTGATCCGGCTGCTTGATCTTAGCCCTGATGCATTGAAGCTATTAGCCAGTGGTCAGCTGGATATGGGCCATGCAAGGGCGCTACTCGGATTGTCCGGTAGCCGCAGCCAGGCTGATGCTGCCAGAGAAGTCGTCGCAAAAGATTTGTCTGTTCGCCAGACAGAGGCCCTGGTGAAACGCCTGCAAAAAGGCAGCTCCAACACGTCCAGCAACAATAATTCCGGTGTTGATGCTGATATACGCCGTTTACAGCAGGATCTGGGTGAGAAGCTGGGCGCCAAAGTTGCAATACAGCATACTGCCAAAGGCAAGGGTAAGCTGGTCATCAGCTATAACAGTAATGATGAGCTTGAGGGGATTCTCGGGCATATTAAATGAGACCATTTTCCCAGCCCGGCCGCAGGCCGGTCTGGGAAAATAAACGGTCGAATTTATGTCGGAAAAGCACTGCTTTTTCGACTTCTATCCGTCTTCTTAGCGGGTTCCGCCTATCCGCGCTCATCCCGAACCTGGCAGCCCGGTCTGGGAAAATAGACGGTCAAATTTATGTCGAAACTCGCGTTCAAGCGAGTTTCGGCGAAAGTGAGGTTGGTAAAGCAGGGCTTTGCCGACTGCTATCTGGATCAGCTAATCGTCCTACAACCCACTGTCTGAGCTAATCTGCTGCCCCTACAGGTCCACGACCAACCAGTGTTGTATCGGTTCGGGGCTGGTATAGCTGACCAAGCTGCAACTGGCACTGACACACGCACCACCAGCGCTGCCTCGCTTCACCTGGGGGTCGGGCATTCAGCCCGCCTCCGGCGGACTTCAAGGACCAACCCCGACGAACTAATAGTGCTTTGATCAAATATTGCTGGCTGACTTAGCAGCCAAGCCTGAGGGCTTTGGTCGGGAAGCCTATCGGAGGGACACAGCGGACCGCAGGGAGCCATCCCGATGGTAGGCTTCCCGGGCGAAGACCGGACTATTTCTGCTTTGGTTCAGGGCTGGTGTAGCCGACCAGGCTGTAACTGGCACTGATACACGCACCAGCAGCGCTGCCTCGCTTCACCTAGGGGTCGGGACTCCCTTGGCCGCTGGCGCGGCCGAGCAAGCACCAACCCCGACGAACTACCTGTGGTTTGATCAAATATTGCTGGCTGACGTGGCATCGAGCCTACCCATTACCACCTGACGGTGAATACGGACTTGAACGGTCGACCTGATACACCTACAATTGCCGCGCTTTGAGCAGCGAGGGCTGCTGCTCGGATGCCACCTGCGACCAGAAATGGTTGCTGACGTGGCTTTTTTTGTACCCGTGGATAGCCCGCGAAAGATGGGTAATACACAAACATTCCAGAAGGCACGTCTAGCTGTTATCCGTTTATCGGTCTGGCAGTTGTCGTTGACTATCGCACTCGTACTAGCCGCATCGCTGTGGTTTGACGGCGATTTTGCAACGTCTGTACTGGCGGGCGGCATGATTGGAATGTTGGCTGGTTTTTACCAGGCGCAACGCATGTTGCAGGTGGATGCCGCTGAGCATCCGGAAGTATTCATGCAAGGCCTCTGGATAAGTGAAGCCGTAAAAATTGTGTTAACGGTCGCGCTGTTTATTGTTGCGATACGTTTATTTCGGGTGCAGATGGTGCCGACCATAATCGGCTATGCAGGAACTTATATAGTTTACTGGGTAGCGCTGGGAACGCGTTACCCCTGGTTCGAGACTGCGGTTAGCAATAACGCTCGCGATAAGAACTGGCCAGGCATCTGACAATAGGTGACTGATTTAATTTAATGAATAAACGAGACTGAACGCCATTGACTAAAGATGGCGTTGTTTCGAATAGCGGCCGCAGGGCTTCGGCAGCAAAATTGTTGTATGCACCTCTGCAAAAAATGACCAGACGTTAACTAAAGCGATATCAGAGAATGGCAAGCGAAGGCGGACACGCACCAACCGGTAGCGAGTTCATCGAGCATCACCTGACGAATCTGCAGGTGTGCGAAGCTGATGGCGAATGGGTATGGAACGATGCTGCCGGCAAACTTCTGGGCGATCAACGTCGACACGATGGTCTTCTCGCTGGTTCTGGCGTGACGTTCGCCGAATATTCGGCTCACATCGTCAAGAACGCGAGCAAGCTAAGCCGGGCAAGCTGCAGGCTGTTGTCGAGACTCGTATCGATATCGTTAACGGCAGCGTTAAAGACACGATGCACGGCACCAGCCGGCTGGTATCGCACCGCTGGCGCTGACGATCGTGGTCTGGGTGTTCTTCATGAACATCATGGATCTTCTGCCGGTCGATCTGCTGCCAAGACTTTTCTCTGATTTATTCCACGTTCCCTATCTGAAGATTGTTCCATCTACCGATCCGAACATTACCTTTGGCTTGTCACTCAGCATTTTTGTCCTGATCCTTTTTTACAGCTTCAGGGAAAAAGGCGTGGGTGGTTTCGTGGTTGGCGAGTTGATGATGAACCCGCTGAATCCTAAAGATCTGGGCGTGCCCAAAATTTTCTGGCCACTGATCTGTACTTTTAACTTTGTACTCGAATTGTTGCCTTGCTGGCCAAGCCGCTGTCTTTGTCATTGCGTCTTTTCGGCAACATGTATGCGGGCGAGCTGATGTTTATTCTGATCGCCCTGCTGTTTGGTTCGCTGCTTAGCGGAACCGTTGCCGGCGTGGCCATGGGCCTCACGGCGGCCTGCTGCATTTTGTCTGGGCCGTATTTCATATTCTTATTGTGTCTCTGCAGGCTTACATATTCATGATGTTGACCATCGTGTATCTGAGCCAGGCTAAAGAGACGCATTAGGGTTTAGTTTTATTTTTTTAGATTAAGAAAAAATGCTTTGTAGGAGCAACTGATGGAAACTGTAATTGGATTCACCGCGATAGCTGTCGCACTTTTGATCGGCCTTGGCGCCCTTGGCGTAGGTATTGGTATGGGCCTGCTCGGCGGTCGCTTCCTGGAAGGTTGTGCACGTCAGCCAGAGCTGGCTCCGATGTTGCAGACAAAAATGTTCCTGGTTGTCGCACTGCTCGACGCTGTAGCCATGATCGGTGTGGGTATCGCGTTGTTCTTCGCATTCGCCAATCCCTTCATTGCTCAGATGGAGCCGTTTGTCGGCTAAGACTGCTCGTCGGCCAGTTCGCGAAATGCGAATAGTTTATCGGTCGGTGGCAGTTTTTAATCCTGGAAAAGCTGGAGTATTCAGGTGGATTTAAACGCAACACTATTAGGTCAGATGCTCGCGTTCGGAATGTTCGCGTGGTTCTGTGTGAAGTTCGTGTGGCCGCCGTTACTCGACCTGATCGAAGAGCGCCAGAACGAAATCGCGGTCGGCCTTGCCGCTGCTGACAAGGGCAACCGTGCCCTGGAAGAGGCGGAAGTCGAGAAGCAGGGCATTCTGGACGAGGCCCGTGGTCGGGCTCGTGAGATCATTGATCAGGCGAACACACGTGGCAATAGCATTGTCGATGAGGCACGTACAGAAGCAGGCAGTGAAAAAGCCCGCATTCTGGAATCAGCACAGGCAGAAGTTGAGCAGGAAGTTAACCGGGCCCGCGAAGCACTGCGTGGCCAGGTAAGTGCGATCGCTATTTCAGGCGCAGAAAAAATTCTGCAGCGCGAAATTGACGGCGCTTCGCATAAAGGCCTGCTCGACAAGCTTGCCGCGGAGATCTGACCAGTCATGGCTGAAAATGCTGCCATAGCGCGCCCTTACGCACAGGCGATTTTTGAACTGGCAAATGATGCTGGCCAGCTGGCAGCCTGGTCGGATGCTTTGCATGCGGCAGGAAGTGTAGTCAGTGACGAGCAGGTGGCCGGGCTTATCGGCGCCCCAGATACGGACAGCAATCAGTTAATTCAATTGATTGTCGATATTGCCGGTAAAGCAGGTAGCGGTGCAGATACCGCTAAGCTGACCAATTTGGTCAGGCTGCTGGCTGAGAACCGTCGTTTGCATGCGTTACCGGATATAGCGAGTTCCTATGACTCGCTGAAAGCTGAGGTGGAAAATCGTGTCGAAGTGACACTGACCGCCGCCAGCCCGGTGGACGATGCGCAACAGCTAAAAATTGTTGCAGCACTGAAAAAGCGCTTTGGTCGTGATGTCAGCCTGTCGGTTGAACTTGATGAAAGTTTAATAGGTGGGGCTCGTCTGCAGGCGGATGATCTGGTCATTGATGGAACGGTAAGTACTGGACTTGAAAAACTCGCTACCACTTTAGCGAACTAAAAATTATCGCCGTAAGGCGAAACAAAATGCTTCGCCATTGGGCGAATGAGGAAAGATAAGATGGCTATTAAAGCTTCTGAAATCAGCGAACTGATTAAAGAGCGCATCAGCAACTTTGAAAGTGCTGCCGAAGCTCGCGACGTCGGTACTGTCATTGCTGTAATGGATGGTATTACGCGTATCCACGGTCTGGGTTCTGCCCAGTACGGTGAAATGCTCGAGTTCCCCGGCGACACTTTTGGCCTGGCACTGAACCTCGAGCGGGATTCAGTCGGCGCCGTGATCCTGGGTGCCTACAAGCACATCTCCGAAGGCGACGCGTTAAAACAACGGGCCGTATTCTTGAAGTGCCTGTGGTGAAGCCACTGCTCGCCGCGTAGTTAACTCACTGGGTGAGCCGATCGACGGCAAAGGCCCGATCAAAGCTGAATCTTCAGCGCGCCGATCGAGAAAGGTTGCACCGGGTGTTATCGAACGTCAGTCAGTTGATCAGCCGGTCCAGACAGGGCTGAAATCGATAGACTCGATGGTGCCAATTGGCCGTGGCCAGCGTGAGCTGATCATTGGTGACCGGCAGACTGGTAAGACTGCCGTTGCTATTGATGCAATCATTAACCAGAAAGGCACCGGCATTAAATGTATCTACGTTGCGATTGGTCAGAAGAACTCCACTATTGCTAATGTAGTGCGCAAGCTCGAAGAGCACGGGTGCAATGGAGCACACGATTGTAGTTGCTGCCGCTGCTGCCGAATCTGCAGCCATGCAGTACCTCGCGCCCTATGCCGGTTGTTCCATGGGGGAGTACTTCCGCGACAAGGGCGAAGATGCGCTGATTATTTATGATGATCTCACTAAGCAGGCCTGGGCCTATCGTCAGGTATCGCTGCTGCTGCGTCGTCCCGCCAGGCCGTGAAGCGTATCCTGGTGACGTGTTCTATCTGCATTCACGATTGCTGGAACGCGCGGCGCGTATTAATGCAAAGGAAGTAGAGCGCCTTACCGACGGGAAGGTTAAAGGCAAAACCGGGTTCACTGACCGCTTTGCCAATCATCGAAACGCAGGCCGGTGACGTGTCCGCTTTCGTACCGACCAACGTGATCTCGATTACTGACGGCCAGATCTTCCTTGAGACCAGCCTGTTTAATGCAGGTATACGTCCCGGCTATCGATGCGGGTATTTCGGTGTCTCGTGTGGGTGGTGCGGCACAGACCAAGATTATTAAAGAAAGCTCGCGGTGGTGTGCGTCTGGCACTGGCCCAGTACGCTGAACTGGCTGCTTTTGCACAGTTTGCTTCGGACCTCGATGAGGCTACCCGTAAGCAGCTGGAACGTGGTGAGCGCGTGATGGAACTGATGAAACAGAATCAGTACGCACCTTTGTCGGTTGCTGAAATGGCATTCTCGCTTCTGGCCGCCAATGAAGGCTATCTGGATGATGTTGATGCCAGCAAGATCGTTGCTTTTGAAGCTGCGATGCTCGCGCATCTGCGTGACAAGAACGCTGATCTGCTCGCACAGATTAACGAAACAGGCGACTACAACGATGATATTGAAACATCCATGAAAGCCGCAATCGAAGATTTTAAAGCTACCGGGGCGTATTAAAAGAATTGGTTGGCAGGGAACAGACCCGCCGGTGATTAAGAAAACAACTATGTCTCTTTCTGAAACAAAAACACGAGTCGTTAAGTATGCAGTGGCTTTGTTTCCCAAATACCGGCTATTCGGCTGCAAGGTTATAAATGGCTAATCTGAAAGAAATTCGCACCAAGATCGGCAGCGTGAAAAATACGCAGAAGATCACCAAGGCGATGGAAATGGTTGCGGCGAGCAAGATGCGTCGCACCCAGCTGCGTATGCGGGAGACACGTCCCTACGCGGATAAAATCCGTATGGCCATTGGTCACTTGTATCAGGCGAACCCCGAATACAAGCATCCCGTACCTGGTTGAGCGTGACGTCAAGCGCGTGGGCTACATTATTATTTCTTCTGATCGTGGTTTGTGCGGCGGATTGAACACGAATAGCTTCCGGTTGCTTATTCGGGAGATACAGGAATGGCAATCCAAGGGGGTGGAAGTTGATCTTGCACTGCTGGGTTCCAAGGGTGTGCAGTTCTTCCGCAGTCTGGATGTAAATGTCGTTGCGGCCATTTCAGATATCGGTGAGAACCCGAAAGTTGCTGATCTGATCGGTTCGATCAAGGTCATGCTGGATGCTTTTGAAACGGGCGGTGAAGAAGGTGGTATCGATCGTCTTTACCTGCTGCACAACGTATTTGAAAATACGATGAGCCAGATTCCGGTAGCGAAGACGCTGATCCCGGTTGAAGCACCCGATGCAGATGATCTGCCGAAACACTGGGATTATATCTATGAGCCGGAGGCGACCGAGCTGCTAACCAGTGTTCTGCAGCGCTATATTGAGTCACAGGTTTATCGTGGTGCCATTGAAAATGTTGCCTGTGAAATGGCGGCCAAGATGGTTGCCATGAAAAGTGCCACTGAAAACGCGGGCAACATGATTGACGAACTGCAGCTGGATTACAACAAGGCTCGTCAGGCGGCGATTACACAGGAAATTTCAGAGATCGTCGGCGGTGCCGCAGCGGTTTCGGAGTGAACTGAGTCCGAATTTTTGGGGCGCATTGCGCACCGAAAATTCAAACGGACGAAGTTCCGTCGAAATTGCGAATGCAATTTGCGACGCGCCAGGAAAACAGATTTAGTTGATTTAAGCGGCGTTGGCCGCGACAAAGAAAACGACCGGCTAATCGGTCACAGAGGACACGTAAAATGAGTTCCGGAAATATCGTACAGGTTATCGGCGCGGTTGTGGACGTAGAGTTCCCGCGGGATCAGTTGCCAAAAATTTATGACGCTCTCTTCATGGAAGATCGCGGCCTGACTCTTGAGGTGCAGCAGCAGCTCGGCGACGGTGTCGTGCGAGCGATTGCCATGGGCCCCTCCGAAGGCCTGAGTCGTGGTTTGCAGGTTGCTGCCACCGGCGAGCCCATCAAGGTGCCTGTTGGTCAAAAGACCCTGGGCCGAATTATGGATGTACTGGGTAATCCGATTGATCATGGGGGCCCCATCGGCGAAGAAGAACGTTTGCCGATTCACCGTCCGGCACCCGCTTACGAAGATCAGGCCGCCTCAACTGAGCTGTTTGAAACCGGCATTAAAGTGATTGATCTGGTTATGCCGATTGCCAAGGGCGGCAAGATTGGCCTGTTCGGTGGTGCCGGTGTAGGCAAGACGGTTACCCTGATGGAACTCATCAACAACATTGCTAAAGAGCACGGTGGTTTTTCTGTGTTTGCCGGTGTGGGTGAGCGTACTCGTGAGGGTAATGACTTCTACCATGAAATGACTGACTCAGGCGTTATCGACAAGGTGGCCCTGGTTTATGGTCAGATGAACGAGCCTCCAGGCAACCGTCTGCGTGTAGCGCTGACTGGTTTAACCATGGCAGAGCACTTCCGTGACGAAGGTCGTGATGTGCTCATGTTTATCGATAACATTTATCGTTACACACTGGCCGGAACCGAGGTGTCTGCACTGCTGGGTCGTATGCCTTCTGCGGTGGGCTATCAGCCAACACTGGCTGAAGAAATGGGGGTGCTGCAGGAACGCATCACCTCAACCAAGACCGGTTCCATCACTTCCTTCCAGGCCGTTTATGTTCCTGCGGATGATTTGACTGACCCTTCACCTGCTACGACCTTTGCTCACCTTGACGCAACCCTCGTGTTGTCACGTCAGATTGCTTCGTTGGGTATTTACCCGGCGGTGGATCCGCTTGATTCCAGCTCTCGGCTGCTGGATCCGAACGTAATTGGTCAGGAGCATTATGATGTTGCGCGTGGTGTGCAGAGTGTATTGCAGCGTTATACAGAACTGCAGGATATCATCGCGATTCTGGGTATGGATGAGTTGTCTGAAGAAGATAAGCTGGTTGTGCAACGTGCGCGTAAGATTCAGAAATACCTGTCACAGCCATTTACAGTTGCTGAAGTTTTCACCGGCGCACCTGGCAAATACGTTAGCCTGAAAGATACCATTCGTGGTTTCAAAGGCATTGTTGCCGGTGATTATGATGATCTGCCGGAGCAGGCTTTCTACATGTGCGGTGTGATCGAGGAAGTTATTGAGAATGCGAAGAGCATGTAGTTATTTTTGATGGTGTCTGATAACAGACACTGTTTGGTACTCCGAGCGGGGTCTGACCCCAAGCAATGTTCGGCAGTAACTATATAAGAGTAGAAGATCGATTGGGGTCAGACCCCATTCAGCGGGAACTTTAGACAGTAGGTTGACTGGTATAAGGCACCATCTGTTTGAAGATCCAGTAACACTGAAATAGAGAAACATCATGGCAACAATGCACGTCGACATCGTTAGCGCCGAAGGCGAAATTTTCTCGGGTGAAGCCACGATGGTGTTTGCGCCTGCGCAAATGGGTGATGTCGGTATCGCACCACGTCACGCGCCATTGCTGACCAACCTGCGTCCTGGTGACCTGCGGGTGCAAACACCTGAAGGTGATGAGAAGTTTTTCTATGTTACCGGCGGTGTGCTCGAAGTGCAGCCGCATATGGTAACGGTGCTGGCTGATTCGGCTATGCATGGCGATGATCTTGACGAAGAAGCGGCCCGCGTTGCGCATGAAGCAGCCGAGCAGCAACTGGCTGCTGCTGACAAGAAAGGCCTTGAGCATGCACGCTTGCAGCTGGTTGAGGCTGCTGCGCGTTATCGTGCTGTGCAGAAGCTTAAAGGGCGTAAAACCACTTAGCCTAATCCCGGTTTAGGTGTGTGCGTAGGCGGCTGGACCAGGCCGCCGTAGCAAAGTTATTTCCTCAGGTAGGTTTTGGCTTTGGCATGGCGGGGTTATTCATCCGCTACTGAATAGTGCCACCACACCAAGACCTGTATTGCAGACCTTTCGAAGGTATTTTGGTGTTGGGCATAGTCAGGCGTTGGTACAGTGGGGTTATTCATCCGCTTAGGCCTGCGTCATGCGCTCCTGAATACACCCACTGCACCAATGCCTGTATAGAAGGAAAATTTGGTTAATCGCGGTTCGACCCCAATTAACCATTATGTTCTTACAAAACAGACAAAAACTTGCTGAGGGTATAAAGTAATCGACGTTTTCTGACGTTCGGGACTCTTGCATAACGTGGATATCAGTGTCGTCATACTCGCAGCGGGGCAAGGCACCCGGATGCGATCCAAGCTACCCAAAGTTCTTCAGCCTCTGGCAGGCAGGCCATTACTTGAGCACGTAATCGCCACCGCTGAATCACTCGAACCCAAAAAGATCTGTGTGGTCTATGGCCATGGTGGTGAAACGGTTCTGGAGCACTTCGAGGGGCGGGCAATTGAATGGGTGCTGCAGGAACCGCAACTGGGTACTGGACATGCGGTTCAGCAGGCTGTTCCGCATCTGAGCGATGATGAAGTTGTCGTTATTATTTATGGTGATGTACCGCTGGTTGAAAGTGACACTATTAAAAAGCTGGCCCAGGCAGCCAGCGACGGCCCGGCCATACTGACTGTTATTGAAGATGATCCCAGTGGTTATGGCCGCATAGTGCGGGATCCGGTTGGTGCAGTCAGCGCTATCGTTGAGCACAAAGATGCAGATGATGAACAACTGCGGATAGACGAGGTTAATACCGGGTTACTTGCGTGTCCTGTTAAACAGTTGAAGCCCTGGCTGGATGCACTGAAGTCCGATAACGTGCAGGGTGAGTATTACCTGACTGATGTGGTTGCCAGTGCAGTTGCGGATGGGATTTCTGTAACGGCTGTAGTGGGTGATTCTGCAACTGAGGTCATGGGCATCAATGACAAAGCACAACTGGCCGTAGCCGAAAGAGCATTTCAGTTGCGTGCGGCGAATACTCTGCTAACGGCCGGCGTAACACTGGTGGATCCTGCGCGTATAGATATCCGTGGAACACTTATCTGTGGCAGTGATGTAAGCATCGATGTAAATAGCATATTCAGCGGCAACATTACTCTCGGTGATAACGTAACAATCGGTCCGAATTGCGTCATTACCAATACAACCATAGCCGCAGGCACGACTATCAATGCCAATTGTGTACTTGAAGATGCCGTTGTGGGTGAGCGTTGTGATGTAGGGCCATTTGCACGGCTGCGTCCGGGCGCAGAAATGAAACAGCAGGCGCGGGTCGGCAATTTTGTTGAGATTAAAAAGACCACACTGGGTGTTGGTAGTAAGGCTAATCACCTGACTTATCTCGGTGATGCTTTTATCGGGGATAATGTAAATGTCGGTTGTGGCACTATTACCTGTAATTATGATGGTGCCAACAAATATCAGACCATTATCGGTGATAATGCATTTATTGGTTCCGGTGTGGAGCTGGTGGCACCGGTCAATATTGGTGCGGGCGCTACTATTGGTGCTGGCTCGACTATTAGTAAAGATGCCCCGCCGGGGGATCTGACTCTGCAACGTTCGAAGCAAACAACAATAAAGGGCTGGAAAAGGCCCAAAAAAAATAAATAGAGCCCAAGCGGTTAAACCGCTGTGCCATTAAATAGACAGTTCTGGGAGTCGGTTCGCATTGCCAGTATTGAAGAAGATCTAGAATGATCGGCTGGTAAAAAAGCACTATACCGGCGGTAGAATCAGATAACTTAACCAGCGAAGTATTCTAAATATGTGTGGAATAGTTGGAGCAACAGCAGAGCGTAACGTGGTGCCTATCCTGATGGAGGGATTACGACGGCTTGAATATCGCGGATATGATTCTGCTGGCCTGGCCGTGCGTCATGACGATGGTGTGCAGCGCCGTCGTGCGATGGGTAAGGTTGCCGCACTTCAGGCAGAACTCGATGCAAACCCCGTTGAGGGCCGTACCGGCATAGCACATACCCGCTGGGCTACCCATGGTGTGCCTAGCAAGGAAAATGCACACCCGCATATTTCAGGGCCGGATATTGCCATCGTGCATAACGGCATTATCGAAAACCATGAAGCACTGCGTAAGGATCTTGTCGCACAGGGTTATGAATTCAGCAGTGAGACTGATACCGAAGTTATTGCACATCGCATTCATTTCTATCTAAAGAATTCAGATAACCTTGAGCAGGCGGTCAGAAAAACTGTAGATGAGCTTGAAGGTGCATATGCACTGGTTGTGATGAGTAAGGATGAACCTGGCAAATTAATACTGGCCCGCGAGGGTTGTCCGGTTGTTATTGGCCTGGGTATTGGTGAGAATTTTGTCGCTTCTGATGTAGCTGCATTATTGCCTGTAACGCGCAAATTCATGTTTCTGGAAGAAGGTGATATTGCGGTTGTAACCCGTGAAGGAATAGTTGTTACAGATGCTACGGGTTCACCCGTTGAGCGGGATGTCAGCGAAAGCGAATTATCAGCCGATGCTGTTGAGCGCGGTAAATTTCGTCACTATATGCTTAAGGAAATATATGAGCAGGCACGCGCTGTTGCAGAAACTTTGTCCGAGCGTATCGTAGACGGGAGAGTGCTTGATAGTGCATTGGGGCCAACAGCGGGCTGATGTGCTGGCAAAAACCAAAGCGGTCCAGATTGTCGCCTGCGGTACCAGCTATCATGCCGGGCTGGTAGCTCGTTACTGGATCGAAGAATACTGTGGTATCCCCTGTCGCGTAGAAATCGCCAGTGAATATCGCTATCGCAGGGTTGTGGTTCCGGAAGATGGGCTGTTTATTACTATCTCACAAAGTGGTGAGACCGCGGATACACTGGCGGCACTGCGTAAGGCTAAAGAGATTGGTTACCTCGCCACATTAACGGTTTGTAATGTGCCGGAAAGCTCACTGGTACGCGAATCTGAACTCGTGCTGATGACCCGGGCCGGGCCTGAAATCGGCGTGGCATCGACCAAGGCATTTACGACACAGCTGGCAGCACTGGCAATGACAACGATTGCGCTGGCACGCTACAACGGTATGAGTGCAGAACAGGAACGACGACTGACGACCCAGTTGATTGAGATACCTGGCCTTATAGAGCAGGTACTGACACTGGATGATGCAATTGAGCAGCTATCAGGTGAATTTGCCGAACACCAGCATGCCTTGTTCCTTGGGCGGGGCGTACAAAACCCCGTGGCTATGGAAGGCGCGTTAAAACTTAAAGAAATTTCCTATATCCATGCCGAAGCCTACCCGGCAGGTGAGTTGAAACACGGGCCCCTGGCGCTGGTTGATGAAGAAATGCCTGTTATTACGGTGGCGCCTAATGATGATCTGCTGGAGAAACTCAAATCGAACCTGCAGGAAGTTCGCGCCCGCGGTGGCCAGCTGTATGTGTTTGCTGATCCCAATGTGCATTTTGAGGAAAGTGATGGTTTGCACATTATGCATATGCCCACTCATATCGAAGATTTTCAGGCGCCTATTCTTTACACCATCCCCTTGCAGCTGCTTTCCTATCATGTTGCTGTACTGAAAGGGGACAGACGTGGATCAGCCGCGCAACCTGGCAAAGTCGGTTACGGTCGAATAAGGGCTGCACTGGCTTTTAGCGGCCCACCTGTGCTGAAAGCACAGACAGGCTGGCGCCCGTAAGCAATTGACAGGCGTTTGGTATGTGGTAGTTCCTCCGCCAAAGGGCCGCGAGGCTGCCAATGACTTCGTGTTTGCGTATTACCAGCGAAAGGTCGCGCAGCCCTGATAAAGCATTGCGTTGTATCTCCTACAGCGAAGATTTCCAGCAGTCATATCAGACCCGGCCTTGACACAGTCCAAATATCTGCCCCATACGTCGTACGGCATGCAAATAACGTATAGTCCCGTCACTCTATTGAGGAAAAGGAGATTCCCGATGAACAAAGTACCTAAGTATATTTTTGAGTAAGCCTGCTTTCACTCGGGTTATTTGCCTGCGCGCAGGATGAAGGAAAATCCATGACCGACCAGGCCGCAGATATGGCTGACGATGCGGGTGATGCCGTTGAAGAGGCCGCTGACGCTACAGTCGAAGCAGTTGAAGATGCTGCTGATGCTACCGGTGAGGCAGTTGAAGATGCCGCTGATGCAACCGCCGAGGAGGCAGATGATGACGCAGGCGATGCAGTTGAAGAAGCAATGTAATCACAGCTAGTTATCGACCAGACAGTTTTTATAACCGACCCCTGCTTAGCGGGGGCCGGTTTTTTTGTACATAAAGTTCGCCTAACCCATGTCTAACCCAAGGGGCCCGTAATACCTCGACGCCCCTTATTCAGTACATGAGTATAGATTTCAGTGGTCTTTATATCAGCGTGGCCAAGTAACTCCTGGATAGAACGCAAATCATAGCCCGTTTCCAGTAACCGCGTTGCGAAGCTATGCCTGAATGTATGTGGTGTAACCCGTTTATGTAATCCAATATTTTTAGCCGATTTTTTAATGGCTTTACGCAAAGATGAAGGATGAAAATGATGGCGGCGGAGTACACCGGTTACCGGGTCGGCGGCAATATTTCGTGATGGGAATAAAAATTGCCACCCCGTTTCTTGGCAGGCATGCGGGAACTTGCGTGCGAGGGCTGGCGGCAAATAGACATCCCCGTATCCCTGAGCAATATCAATATGATGTAGCTGCTGCACACGTTTTACCTACTGTTGTAAGTCCGCTTCAATGGATTCCGGTAGCAAGGTGCGGCGATCCTTACCACCCTTACCTTGCCGAACAATGATCTCGTGCATACCAAAATCAATATCCTTAACCCTCAGATTCACACATTCGGCCTGACGCAGCCCTGACCCATACATAATCTGAATGGCTAATCGCACCGGGTTATGAATTTGTTCAATAAGTGCCATCGCCTCAGAATGGGTAAGCACCTCAGGAACACGCTGTCTTGGATGAGCCCGGCGAAAATTCAGCGTACCCAGGTCATTATCCAGTTGATGCTTATACATATAGACCAGAGCATTCAGTGCAACACTCTGTGTTGCGGGCGCTACCTGGCGATGCGAAGCCAGCCAGGAAAGAAATTCATCAACCTCAGCAGCACCCATCTCCCGTGGATGTCGCTTATTATGAAAGTGAATAAACTTGCGAATCCAGTGCAGATAAGTTTTCTCTGTTGAGTATGACAACTGCTGCTGCCGCATCAACAAGCGCAATTGATCAAGAAAGCGTGTTGGCTTTTCTGCCACCGGCACACGCATATTCTCCACAATACAATCCTCCAAATAAACGGACTCAAGTACTATGAAAAATAGAACCTCCTGAAACCAGAGCCCAAAGCCGCGTCTTT
>PVMK01116174.1_pt1 | contig 20116 bp, 20 predicted proteins | sample 1853481 | NCBI WGS metagenome assembly PVMK01 (sample SAMN08533507, study PRJNA380276) | Marine sediment metagenome, whole genome shotgun sequencing project. | reverse complement strand
GGCGGTATGCGGGATGTCACGCTGGGACCGTTTGGCGGCTCTCAAATCGACGGCCCGGAATACGAAACTATTTTTGCGTTCGGCCCCCTGCTCGGTCTCACCGACCGGCAGTTCGTGATCGATGCCAACGCCCTGTGCGACGTATACGGTATCGATACGATCAGCACCGGGGTGTGCATCGCCTTTGCCTGCGAATTATTCGCCAAGGGCATGATTTCATCGGCCGATACGGGCGGTTTAAAACTCACCTGGGGCAATAAGGAAGCAATTTTTTCTTTGATTGAACAGATCGGCAAAAGAGAGGGCTTCGGCCGTCTGCTGGGAGAGGGGGTCAAAAAGGCCGCCGCACAATTGGGAAGCGGCGCCGACGCTTTTGCCATGCATATCAAAGGCCTGGAGCTTGCCGGATATGAGCCGCGCGGGGTCAAAGGGTATGCCCTCAGCATGGCCACCTCAAACATCGGCGGCAGCCACATGTACGGCCGCCCGCGGGAGGAATTTTCCGGCCAGGCGGATCCTCTGGCAGAGACCGGCAAAGGCGATTTAATTGCCCGGGTTCAAAAGGAACAGGCCCTCGAGGATTCTCTTATCGCCTGCACCTTTGGCAATACGGGATTGGACGCTGCCATGTATGCCCGGCTTCTTCTTGCGGCCACCGGCATCGACGATTTTGGGGATGCCGCGAATTTGCTTAAAATCGGAGAACGCATCGTCTGCATCGAACGCTGTTTTAACGCCCGCGAGGGGTTCAGCCGCACAGACGATACACTGCCCGAACGCATGCTCACTGAGCCTTTACAGCAGGCCGGACCGGCCACCGATCAGATCGTCGGCAATCTGGCGCATTTGCTGGACGAATACTACCAGGCCCTGGGTTACACCGCAGAAGGCATCCCCGGCATCGATCGGCTGCAAGAGCTGGATCTGCCGGAGGCGATTGAAGATATGAAAACACACCCGGCAACAAATTCATCGGAGTTGCCGGGCAGAAGCGGTCAGCCGGCAATATAACCCTAATTGAGCGAAAAACGCTTAATTAGTACCTATTTATTGAAATCACATCATGTTTGCCCATGATTTATCCCATAGCCAAATTGAATATTTAAGCAATTATATCGATTTAAATAGAAAAGACTGAGCGAAGCGATACCACAAATCTTCAATCGTCAATATTCAATTCCGGCTTGTCCGGGTTGGGTGTTAAGGGATGGGACTGGCGATTTATGAACGGAGGTGGTTACCTTACCCTGCTGCTGGTTAAGAGCGAGGAGGATGAATGCATACCCGGAATGAAGGCCCTCGGGGTTCCGATAACCTCCGGGTGGCGTTTTGGCCATCGGTTCGGGGCCTCGAATGCTGGCCGAATGCACCGGGCGCAATATCGAAAAAATTGCCCAGGCCATCAATACGTCAGAGTTCAGGCGCCTGGTGCGGCCCCTGAAAAAGTATTACGCCATGGACTACAGCAGCCGGATTCTGGCCCCGACCGGCCGAATCGAGATTCCGTTTATTATGAAGGAAATGATGAAGGGATTTTAATCGACCCATGTTGCTCGAAGCCGACTGTATTCCCTGCATATTGATGAGAAGAGCTGAATCCAAGAATAGCTTGCCATATTACGCAGTCGTGTGTGCTTTTTTACTTAAATCAGTATTTAATTGATGAGACTTCTCTATATTTTTCCAAAATACGAAAACGAGAACCAGATATGAAAAATAACTCAACACCTCAAGCAGGGAAGGATTTCCGTTATAACCGAATAAATTCACAAAAATGCTGCCAATCAATCCTTTTTCATGTAGGAACGGATAACTTCCGTCTAGATTTACAGCAGGATTAATGTTCCAGATATGTTCTATTACTATCGGGATTATCCCTGCCTCCTGGAGCTCATGAACACCATGTGCAACCAATCCAGCAGCAAATAGAATCAATAACACACTTGTAACATTAAAGAATTTTTTTAAGTTTATTCTCATTGATCCCACAAATATTGCAAATCCTAAAATAATCGCAGCGACTATCCCCAATAATGCACTGATAATTGTATTTAGTCTTATTTGTTCTGGCAAGAAAGCTTAAGATAATGCCGATAATTAAAGCGGCTTCGAGCGCTTCTCGAAATGTTATAATGAAACTTGGTACCATTTGTCCTCTTTATATTATTTGCCCGATACAGTAGTTTTTTGAATCAGCCCAGCTTCAAATTATACCACATTGTGTCACTTATAGGCCTATAGTAACTCCAAAAGCGGGAAAGGCAAGTTTTTGTGGTGCCAAGCAGCCTGGATGAAGTGCTCCGGTTCTGCGACATACTCCTTACTCAATCCCACTGCGTGGTTATTGAACCGGGCGAGCGGCACTGGGAGATTTTCAAACGCCTTTGTACAGAAGCGGACGCTCGTGGCAACCTGGCACCGGATGCATGGTTTGCGGCACTGGCCATCGAGTCCGCTTGCGAATGGATCACTCTCGATCACGATTATGCGAGGTTTCCGGGTCTTCAATGGCGTGTGCCGCTGTGATGTCACCGTATTTCTTATACTTAAACAAAAAAGGTTGCATAAGGCAACCTGAAGTGTTAATTTAGAACCATAAACTCACTATATTAGGAGGGAATATGGCCACGGCAGTTAAGGTCTCCGATGATCTATTTACGAAAGCAAAGATCAAGTCCAAAATATTTAAAAGATCAATCGCTGGTCAAATTGAATATTGGGCAAAAATAGGGCAAATGGTCGAAGAAAATCCAGATCTTCCGTTACCGTTTATTCAAGATATTCTTGTAGGACGAGAACAAATACAAGCCGGTCAAGGGACTCCATATATATTTGGAGATGGTGAATGACCGATATTAAGGCAATAATTCAAGCCCCTATTTTTGCTAAACAAAAAAAGAAGCTGCATAAACAGCAAATCATAGATCTGGATGAAGCTGTAAAATCTGTTTCTAATGACCCCTCGATTGGTGATATGAAAGTGGGAGATTTACAGGGCATCCGTGTTTATAAATTTAAATCAAAGAAACAACCAATAATATTGGCTTACGAAGTGATTGATTCCACTCTTTACTTATATACATTTGGCTCTCATGAAAACTTTTATCGAAATTTAAAAAAGTATCGTCCGTCTCATTTCTGACTTCTCAAAAGCGAGGAGATAAATTCAGCCAGATATTTGACGGCCGGTTTAATCAGATCTTCGTTCAGCAGAAGATCTCCGCTATGCAGCGTACCTTTGCCGGCGCCTCCGATTCGTAAATACAATCCTGGAACCTTATTTAGGTAGAAACTCACATCATCCACGGCTCTGGCCGTGCCCTCAAATGTGTAAAAGTATGTCTTAAGCTCCTGTACCTGAAGGAGGTGCGAACCGTTTTTCATTTAGCTAATTTTTCATGCTTCAACAGCAGTTGATGCATTTGATCTCTGAATATCAACATTTGCTGTTTTGCTTTTTCAGGCTGTTTGGCTGCTATCAGTTCAGCAATTTTTCTCTGACCTTCCACTGCTGCCGGCTTATATTTTCGATGCTCTGCGCCTTGGCTCTGGAATATATCGAGGTTAAAGGAGTTTTCCACATCAATCAATATCCGCAGGAGAAGATCTTCGATTTTTGCCAGGATCTTATTTTTTGAAAATTTGCCGAGCAACGAATAGAATTGCCATCCGGCGCCGGTGGTCTTATCACTATTCATTTGGTTTTCATGTTCCTGAATGGTTTCTTTTAATTTTTTAATCTCACTTTACTGACCTGGAATCTCCTGACCAGCTCATCTTCCGGGGGAAGCTTGTCACCAACATTTAACTCTCCGTTTTCGATCAGTTGTGAATTAAGGTGCTCTGCTAAAAAAATTTAGATTCAAAATTATTCAGAGCAATGACCGTAATTTTTTGTAGATCGGAATTAAGAGTCTTCATAACGCAGGACCTTGGTTTCGAAGAATAACCGGTTGTCCCTAATTTCAGAAATTGTATCTTTTCCATATCTAACTCAATTCATAAGCCACCGGCTATGCCGGTGAGAATTTAAGAGGTTCTACCGTTAGCGCGAGGGCATGTATCAAGGGTTAAAATCTGATCGATGCCGGCGGCTTATGAATTGATATAAAAACACAAAATACTACAGGTGTGGCAGCATTTGAGAAGGAAAACAAAAAACCGGCAGCGGAAAATAATCCGTGCCGGTTTCGGTAACGCGGTTCGATTTTGGGCAAAAATGAGGTTATTAAGCACCCGCCATTAAATCCCCTACTAACTTAGAAAATCTGGAAGGATCATCCACCTTGCCGCCTTCGCCGATAACGGCCAGATCCAACAGCAGATGGATGTAGTCGTTAAGCCGGGCGTCGTCTTTGTCGGCTTCAAACATGCCGTGGACTTTTTCCATGACCGGATGAGCCATGTTGAGTTCCAGCACGCGCTTGTTCTCCGGTGTCGGCTGACCGGCAGACTTAAGAATTTTTTCCATGTAGCCGCTCATATCAAAGGTGTCGCCGGACAGGCAGGCCACCGAGCCGGTCAAGCGGGTGGACGGGCGGACTTCCTTGATGGTGTCCTCCAGTTTCGCCCGGATATGCTTGAACAGGGTTTCGTACTTGTCCTTTTGGTCTTCATCTACTTTGTCGAGATCGAGATCACCTTTTTCAGCGCTTTTCAACTTCTTACCGTCGTATTCGGTCAGCGCCTGGGTCACCCATTCGTCAATCGGGTCGGTCATCAGCAGGACTTCAACGTCCTTTGATTTGAGCTGTTCGAGCAGCGGGCTGTTGATCAGGGCCGACAGGTTTTCGCCGGTGAGGTAGTAGATTTCCTTCTGGTCCGGCTGCATGGCCTCGACGTATTCCTGCAGTGACCGCCACTTGCCGTCCGACTTGGTGGTCTTGTATCGCAAGAGGTCGGCAATTTTGGTTTTATTTTCAAAATCAGTTTGCACGCCGACTTTGAGCACCGCGCCGAATTCTTCCCAGAATTTTTCGTAGGTTTCCTGTTCCAGGCCGTTTAGCAGGTCAAAAAGCTTTATCACCAGGTTACGTCGAATGTTGCGCACCAGGCGATCCTGTTGAAGAATTTCGCGGCTGATATTCAGGTTGAGATCCGACGCATCAACCACGCCCTTGACAAAGCGGAGGTATTCCGGCATCAGCTCTTTGCAGTCGTCCATGATGAATACGCGTTTGCAGTAAAGATGCACACCGTGCTTGCCTTCCGGGTTGAACAGGTCAAACGGCGCCTGGGAGGGGATGTACAACAGGGCCGTGTATTCGGTGGTGCCTTCCAGCTTCAGATGGAGCTTTTCCAGGGGCGGATTCCAGTCGTGGCTGATGTGCTGGTAAAATTGGTTGTATTCCTCATCACTGACGTCATTTTTATTTTTGGACCAGATGGCCTTCATGGAGTTTAACGTTTCTTCCTTCACCACTTTGCGGGTGGTCTCCCCGATGGTCTTGCCGTCTGAATCCTTGATTTGTTCCGCTTCGGGGATGGGTTCGTCTTTTTCCACCTCCATGACGATCGGATAGGCCACAAAATCGGAATGTTGTTTGACGATGTTGCGGATGGTCCATTCGTCGGTGAAATCCTGCTCGCCTTCTTCCTTTTTTTTCAGCTCCAGGGTAATAACCGTGCCCCGCCTGTCTTTTTCGGCCTCGGTGATCGTAAATTCTCCGTCCCCGTGGGATTCCCAGCGCACAGCCTTGTCACTGCCCGCAGCCCTGGGTCAGCAGTGTAACTTTTTCGGCCACGATAAATGAGCTGTAAAACCCAACCCCGAACTGGCCGATCAACTCCGGTGTCATCGTGGCCTCCTTGTTGAGCTGCTCCATGGCTTCAAGAAAGCCGTTGGTGCCGCTCTTGGCAATGGTCCCGATATTTTCCAACACCTCATCGTAGTTCATGCCGATACCGTTGTCTTCAACCGTCAGGGTATTTTTGATTACATCCCGTTCGATCTTAATTTTGAATTCCGTATCGTCACCGAGGATACCTTCCTCGGTCTGGGCTTGAAAACGCAGCATGTCGATGGCGTCCGAAGCGTTGGATATCAGTTCCCGCAAAAATATTTCCCTGTTGGAATAAAGTGAGTTGATGATCAGTTTCAGCATCTGTTTGACTTCGGTTTTGAATTCATGGGTTTCGGTTTTGACGGCCATTTTCTAGCATACCTCCTATTTTATTAAAGTCTTGGATTTTCTATAGTCGAACGAAAATACAGGGAATTTTTTGAGGCCTGAGTTTTGGCCTCAATCATGGAATATGATCGCGTTACGTGTTCCGAGTTACGCGTTAAAATTGGAATTTATTCCTTATTTGACCCACAACCCGCAACTCGAGCCTTTTAGTTTTTTCCAATATTCCAGCATTCCAACCGGGGCAAAGCCCTTAACTTGAATTTAGTGGGCATATAATGAGTGCGTATTTGGGATTGTCAAGACGGGTAAATCTCCTGTATATATTGAAATATTAATTTGGAATCGATCCACTATTACTGGCAACCTGTATAAAAGTGGTTGACCCCTGAGGAGGGCCGGCAAATGAACCCCTTGGCAACTAAAAATACCTCCGGACCTATTGATCGAAAATCCTACATTCTGGGCATGATGACGGCCTTTGCGGAATGTGTTGCCAATGAGTGCAAAAAGTTGGGGTCAGGGCGCCGAAGCTGTTGTTCCCGGATGGAGGGATAAGAAAGACACCAGAGATACATTTGCAAGGATTCTTCTCAAGCCGGGGGACTGGCCGATCCCGAGATGAGGAAACCTTTGAACCCAGAACCTCTGAACCTTGATGCGCTGAACCCTTACATAATTTTCCTATTGTGAAATCTGATTCAGAGAAATTGTTTACTTTTTTTCCTAACCGCATTTCGGCCTGCGATTCATTATTCAAGCTAACTCACTGAAATTTCAGCTTAAATAAAAAAAGTTATTTAATACCGTAGATTTGCATGCTTTTTGCTCCTGCAGATAGCTGCAATGAGAAAACTGATGCAAATATTTATATTTCTCTCCTGGATTGCAACCTTAATGTGGGCGGGCCTTGAGTTGGAAAAAATACAGTTTTTCAACTTAGTCTACGCCATGCTGTAGTAGGGTTAGGCAAACCCGGAATGGTGATTAGCCGGGCAGAGGAACAGACAAACCGGGGGGAAACGAAAAAGGAGCAACGGGGTTCGGCGTATCAGGCTTTCGCCCTATACGTCCGTTCTATTGTTGTGTCCCATAAATATAATAAAAAAATAGTAATGGATATCTAAATAGCAGGGATTCCAATGGTGTCAGCACCGGAGATAGCAGATATCGCCCGCCAAGCCTTGAAAACTGGGATTGAGGATATCACAGTTTTTCGGAAGCATGGAAAACCTTAGCTTTGTTGGAGAACTGCAATTTTGAAAGAGCATTTTTATTACCGACAATAGCAATTATCGCAGGCCGCAGGCACAAAGAAAGCAGGACCAATTAATGATGACCCTGCCTAAACTCTGGAGGATACTGCGAAACCTTACTTTACGTAAAACACCTCACAACCTTTGATAAACGTACCCGCCTCGTCATAACACGTATCATTGTTATCAATGGCTCCATTATCCGGTCCCCAACCACCGTGAAGCTCTCGGTTGAGTTGATTGCTCACTGTAGAGAGCACTTATAACAATGTCTATTATTTGCATCACACTTTTTTGGGTTATAGTTTCAAATCCTCACAACAATGACCATTTACTCATAATGATGGTTTGAATAAGTTCCGACCATTTGCTGGTCTACCAAGTTTTATATTAGTGAAATTCCCTGTCAAATTACCTCCTCTTTTCTAACAAATCGATGGCTCGGATAAAATCGAACTATCACCGCGGTTCCACGATCATCTTGACATTCTTCCGATTTCTTATTTTGGACACATTCGTCAATATTGCCCGGGCATGCGTCTGTATTCTGTGGAATATAACGGCATCGCATGGAGGTCAACAGAATCTTGAAGTGATACCGTTCGGAAAAAATCCTCATCCGCGCCAAATCAAATCCCATGCCTCCGGCATTAAAGTCATAGGGCTTGCACGATGAATAATGTCTTCCTCACCAAGCTCTTCGGATACCAGCACCTCCAATTCGTCGGCACAAGCGTCCAACATCGAAGAAAGCATGTGATAACTCTTGTTTTCTTTTTCCTGCAACATGTCCCCGATTTCATATTGCATTTCAAACAGCCGATCCAGGTTTCTCCGAGCCCGAATCAGAATCTTTTGGCAGCTCTGGTCTTGGCCCTCAATACCGGCGAGTCTCTTTTGCAGCATGCCTAATGAGGCGTCCAAGATGGAGATCGGCGTTTTCAGCTCGTGGGAAAGGTGATGAATTACGCAGTCTTTTGCGTGGTTTAGGCGCTGCACTTTTTCATAGGATCGTTTAAGCTCCTTAAAAATGATTTGAACATTTTTTCTGACAATGAAAAAGGATTACAGTTGCGGATATATGCTTTGCCCAGTTTTAAGGCTGATTGCAAGAGGGTATTATTTCACTAAGAAAAGTATCATGGTTAGCCACTGTATCTTAGAGTGAGGTCAGTTGTGATATATTGAGTATCCGGACTTCGGTTAAAATTGTGATATGCTCTAAAATAGATTCCAAATTTAATGGAATTCCGCTAACAGATACCTTGCCTTATGTCCTCACTTCCATAACCCAAAATGCCAAATCGTGGCGCATACCATATCTTGTGGTTGTGCCATCAGCGCAAATATTTAAGATATCATACCAGGTAATTTATTCATCACATGATGTCAACGCGTTGTGATATTGAGAATCTTCCAAGCATCAAGCTCAATTGAAAATTTACAAATATGGTATTCGGAAGCGCGCGTTACTTTTCAAAAAAAACTTCATATCCGTTTGATCTATTGGTTTGTTTTTTGCCTGAGTCTCTCCGCTCTCTTCATTGCGATTAAAACATTTCTTCGAAATAAATGATACGGGATATCGGTGTTAAGATGACCAAACATATCTTTATATCCATTTTCTGACAGCCTACATAAATTTGGCAAATAGAAAGAATCTCCCCAATCTTTGATTTTCTTCTGAAAGTGATCGGTCATTTTCATCACTAAAGGAGATTTAAGGTGCTTCCTGTCCCAAGGGCAGGAATCCTGGCATATCTCACAATCACCAATTCTGTTCTCCATAACAATTTTCAAATCTTCAGGTGTTTTATCATTCTGTAATAGATATGACATACACTTTTTAACATTCAAAACATATGGTTGATCGAGAGCCGCTAAAGGGCAGGCTTTTTGACATTTGTCGCAATTGCGGCATCTGTCGGACTCTTCGATGGTGTTATGCTCTAAATCGGCGTCTGTTATAATTCCTCCAAGCGCTAAAAACGTACCGAACTTCTTTGATATAAGCAGGGAATGCTTGCCTTGCCATCCCAGGCCTGCTCGTATTGCAGCAAGTTTTAAGGGAAGAATAGATCCCCCTTCTATAGAACCATCACAAATTTTGGTTTGATACCCCTTATTCTTTAGAAAATCGGCAATGGGTGCAAGCGGTTTCACGACATCAAGAAAAAAACCCGAAAGATACAACCTGCTTGTTCGGCCATACCACGCGTTTTTCCACTCAGGCATGGTTACACCACCAATATAGATACCCGCGATTATAATAGACTTTGCGTTTGGCAGGGTCAGTTTCGGATCTCGTCGTTGATGGTAATTTAATGCATAGCTTGTAAATCCGGTTGCCTTGGCAAATCCCACAGCGTCGATACCCACGGAGTCAGCAAGACTCCTTATATTTTCAGAAAGCAAATGTTTTTCCATTTTTCTCAAAAGTTATCCTTTGGTGGTTATCAAGTCAAGAAAATCTTACCACATTCTGAAGCACCGGCACCAAAATCGGCATTGACATTCAGCCCCTCCTTCGATAGTCAATTATACCTGTGCCATCCAGAATTAAAAACCTGAACAGGAGACACATCGGTTTGGATTTTAATCCGTGCATGAAACACAAAGCGGTGAGAAAAGCCGTTCGCAAATTCGCTGAGACGGAACTCGGCCCTATCAGCCACGAAATTGACCGCGATTCCCGCTTCCCCTGGGAAGTCATCGAGAAGATGGGCCCCTTGAATTATTTTGGCCTACAGGTACCCAAAAAGTACGGAGGTGCCGAACTCGATACCATCAGCTATGCCATTACCATCGAAGAATTATCCCGGGTATGCGCCGCCATCGGCCTGTGCGTTACGGTGCACAACAGCGTGGGGGCCTACCCCATCGTGCGCTTCGGAACCGCAGACCAAAAAAAGAAGTTTCTGCCGTTGCTGGCCAGCGGCGAGTACATCGGGGCCTTTTGCCTGACGGAAGCCAATGCCGGTTCCGATGCCGGTGCGGTTGAGACAACGGCCATTTTCGAAGACGGAAAATACGTCATTAACGGCACCAAAGTATTTGTAACCAATGGCGGCGTTTGCGGCCTGGCTCTTATCTTTGCAATCACCGAGCCGAATGAACCGCGCAGCGGTGCCAGTGTTTTAATGGTTGAAAAAAGCATGCCCGGTTTCTCGGTGGGTGAGTTGGAAGATCTGTGCGGGATGCGCGCCAATCCGGTATCGTCTCTGTTTTTAGAAGATGTGCGGCTGTCAAAATCCCATATGCTCGGCCGTCCGGGCGACGGGTTGAAAATCGGGCTAAGCGCCCTGGACACCGGACGCATCGGCATCGGCGCCCAGGCACTGGGGATTGCCCAGGCTGCTTTTGAAGCAGCGGTAAAATATTCCAAAGAACGCCAGCAGTTTAAAAAACCAATCTCTTCCTTTCAAACCATCCAGAACTATCTGGCCGACATGGCAACTGAAATAGACGCCGCCCGACTCCTGCTGTATCGCGCCTGCGCCTTCAAGGATGCGGGCCAGCCCTTTGGCGCCGAGGCCGCCATGGCCAAACTTTACTGCAGCACCACCGCCACACGGGTGACCAGCCTCGCCCTGCAAATTCATGGCGGCTATGGTTACAGCAAGGAATTCGATGTCGAGCGCTATTTCCGGGATGCTAAAGTCACCGAAATATATGAAGGCACCAGTGAAGTGCAGAGAATGGTAGTAGCGCGGTCGGTATTGTCGCAATTGACATAGCAACGAATTAGACCAATAAACTTATAGCGTCCCTATACTAAATTCCAAATCATGGTTCGACATGCTCACCACCCTGAGCCCGTCGAAGGGCAAAACACAAATAATTTGGTGCTTGTTATTTGGGATTTAGTTAAATCGACAGGATTCCTTAATTTTAGGCATTTTAGGCACTTTAGGCATTTTAGGCACTTTAGGCACTTTAGGCATTCTAATCAAGGAGCTGTACACTATGCTAAAAATAGTTGTATGCATCAAGCAAGTACCCATGGTATCGGAGTTGCCGTGGAATCCGAAAACAGGCACCCTGAAGCGGGAAATGGCTGAAGGCATGATGAACCCGGCTTGTGCCCATGCACTCGAGGCGGCTTTACAAATTAAGAGCCGACACGGTGGCAACATCACCGCCATCACCATGGGACCGCCCATGGCCGAAGAAGTCCTTTATGAGGCCATGGCGATGGGAGCCGATAGCGGTATTCTCTTGTCCGACCCGGCCATGGCCGGCGGAGACACTTATGCCACTTCCTATACACTTGCACAAACCATCGAAAAGCAATGCCCGGATTTTGATCTGGTCCTCTGCGGATGCTTCACCAGTGACAGTGAAACCTCCCAGGTCGGACCCCCAGCTGGCTGAAGAACTGGCTATTCCCGCAGCCGCCAATGTCGAAGACTTCGAAATTAAAGGCCGCAAGGTGCGCATGCAGCGAATTTCCGATAATTTTATGGAAATTATGGAAATGGCAATGCCCGGGTTGATGACAATTATGACCCGGTCCTATGTGCCTCGCTATCCGACTCTGGGAGGTCTGGAGGAAGCCTTTGAACATCCGCAAATCAAAACTTTTACGGCCCAAGATTTGGGATTGGATTTAAAGCTTGTTGGTCGGAAAGGATCACCGACCAGGATCATCAATGTATATTCTCCGACCGCTGAAAAAAAGAATGTTGTCTTAAAAGGAACCGCTAAAAAAGTCGTCGATGATATTTTTACCGGATACGGAGATAAGATCAGTGGCGTCATCGGGAAAGATCTGAAAAAACTATAACCTTGAACTCCAGACCTTTTTAATACCATCAACCCTGAAACTTGAGCCTTTGAACATGAACAACATAAGCCGATCAAAATCCTCCATTTGGGTTTTTGCGGATTATCGCAATTATTTTCAAAACAGGGTAACCCTTCAACTGCTGGCCAAGGCCAATGATCTGGCATCAGAGTTGGATGCCGATGTCTGTGCCATAGTATTTGGTTATGAGACTGACGAATATGTGGCCGAGTATATTGCCCACGGCGCTCACAAGGTTATTGTAATTGAACATCCCAACCTGAAGCCGTACAGCGTTGAAAAATACACTGCTTTAATGGAAAAAATTGCCCGGGAATATGAGCCGGAAATCATTTTAATCGGGGCCACATCCTTTGGTAAAGAGCTTGCCCCCCGGGTAGCCAAGCGTCTCAATACCGGTCTTACAGCCGATTGTATCGGACTTGAAATTACGGCCGATGGAAACCTATTACAGATCGCGCCTTCTTTCGGCGGCAACCTGATTGCCGAAATCATCACTCCCGATCATCGTCCCCAGATAGCCACAGTGCGACCCGGAACGTTTCAGGAAATTCCGCACAACGATGGCCTGCGGGCAGAAGTTGTACACCTGAAAATACCTGGGAAAATGCCTGCCGATCGCCTGCGTTTGGTGGCCTACGAACGCCAACCCGATTGTGAGCAGAGACTCGAAGAGGCTAAAATAGTGGTATGCGGCGGCCGCGGTATGGGCAGCAAACTCAAGTTTAAAAAATTGTTCGAGCTCGCTAAGCTGCTGACGGGCGAGGTGGGTGCCACCCGGCCCATTGTTTATGCCGGCTGGGCCGTCGATGACACTCTTATCGGCCAGGCCGGTAAACATATTAAACCCCGGATTCTATTTTCTTTTGGCATCAGCGGTGCCATCCAGCACACAGCGGCCCTTACCGATGCCGACTTTATCATCGCCGTCAATAAAAACCCCAATGCCACCATGATGAAAATGGCGGACGTTGCGGTTGTTGCCGACGCCAATCAAGTATGTTCCGCCCTGATCAAAGCTTTGAAAGAACGAATTCAAAGCAAATCAGATTATTCGGACTAAAATGAAACCCCCGGGCGCAACCTGCACGCCAAGACCACAACCCCTGATTCCAGAGGCACCCTGGGTGCCTTCGCAGGAGTATTCACCCCCAGCGTTCTAGCCACTCTGGGGATCATTTTATGTCTACGGCTGGGTTTCGTGGTCGGCAATGCCGGCCTCGGGCAGGCATTGATTATCCTGCTGTTAGCCAACGGGATTTCAGTATTGACCAGCGTCTCTCTTTCGGCCATTGCCACCAATCTGAAAGTTAAGGGCGGCGGTGACTATTATCTGATTTCCCGCACCCTGGGACACGAGTTCGGCGGCGCCATCGGCATTGTCGTTTTTTTAGCGCAATCGGTTTCCATTGCGTTTTACAGCCTCGGGTTCGGTGAAGCCGTAACGCATCTGTTTGAGACCGATTTAAGCATCCTACCCCAAATCATCGCCGCTCTTACCATTTGCAGCTTTCCCGGGAACATCTTCTGGCAGCCGCCACCGAACCGGAACATCCGCGCTACTGGCGACCCCAGATTCTGGCTTTTTCCGACAACCCGCAGCGAAGGGCGCAACTGCTGCGCTTTGCATCCTGGATTGAAGGCGGCAGTGGCCTTACGACCGCTGTGAGGATTGTCGAAGGCGAGGGTTTAAAAATGCGCAAGGTCAAAGCCGAAGCCGAAGCCGAGCTTCAGCAGGATATTCAAAAAGAAGGTGCCCACGCCTTTCCCCTGGTGGTCGCAGCCCCGAATCTTCAGGTTGGCATTCAAACGGTGGTACAGGCCTATGGTGTAGGATCTTTAAAGGCCAACACGATTTTGCTCAACTGGCTCGGTGAATCCCCCACAAAGATACTGGGCCTTCAAGGTCAAGATTTCGGCCGCAACATTCGCTCGGCACATATTTATGGCTGCAACATTGTTATCCTCGATGTTAAAGCCGACAAGTGGATGGCCATTGAAGAAACCGCTGAACAGAAGCGGTTTATTGATGTCTGGTGGTGGGGTGATGCCACCAGCCGGCTCATGCTGCTGATCGCCTATTTGATGACCCGCCATGAAAAATGGGATGAAGCCAGGATCCGTTTGCTGGCCGTCGATGACGGCGGCCAAATTGCTCTAACGGTTGACAGCCTCAAAGAAATGCTCGAAGAAGTGCGGATCGATGCAGATCCTGAAATCGTCAAGGATGTCGATGCCGACAGCATCGCAGAATATTCAACCGAGGCCGCCCTGGCGTTTATTCCCTTTCGTATCAAAAACAATCAGGTTGTGGATCCCTTTGGCAACCCCATGGAGAAGACCCTTTTTCTGTTGCCGGTCACGGCAATGGTGCTGGCCGCCGAGGACATCGAGTTGGACGCGGAACCTGAGGAAGGCAAAGCCGGAGAGATGGCTGAAGCAACCGATGCGCTTGAAGACGCCAGAAAAAAAGCTGATACAGCGACCAAAGAAGCACAAAAGGCCACTGAGGCCGTAGAAAAGGCCACAGAAAAAATAGAAGCCATCAAGTCAGATCCTGACGGCGCAGGTTCAGACATCCTGGCTGTCGCTGAAAAAGAAGCCGCAGAAGCAGAAAAGCAAGCCGCTAAAATGACCCGTAAAGCCGCCAAAGCAGCCGCCAAGGCAGAGACGGCCGCCCGGGAGGCAGAAGCCTCCGGGGTGTTAGCGGAAGAACCTGAAAAGGAATAAATGTGCTGAGCCGGGATTAAACCGGCGGTAAATGTGATGTCGTTAACGCCCAGGATATTCTGATTTCACTTACCAAGAAGAAAAAAGCCACCGACATGATCGAAACGAATCCATCTGATGCCGGTTACTTTATGAATTCATTTGTAACTTGAAAGATTAACGACATTGATACCAAAATATTTTGCGGATATATCCAGCTGTCTATCGGCTGTCAATAGCGTTAACTCACCTTCCGCAGCAACTGCAAGATGGAGAGCGTCCAATGTTTTGGGGGGGGACAGCAAATTGGAGGGTCCAATTTTTCGCAGTTCGATAATGCCTGTATTCGACAGATATCAGCCTGAAAAGGGATTCTTTGAGGTGGGTCTGAAACTGATTGAATATTTTATTGCCATCTTCCGGGGACAAATTCTTTTCCCTGATTTTGCGTGAAATGGCGGATGCAAGTTCTGCTTCGCTTAAAGAACTGATGCAGGGGCGATCAGCGCTAACAACTATTTTTTCAACCTTGTCACTAAGAGGCTCGGGACAATAATACGGAGCTAAAACACTCGTATCCAGATAATACATCAATAGCGATCTTCCTGTCTTAGATCAGTCACAGTTTCACTAAGTGCTTTACCGTTTATTGATATGGAAGCACGAAAATCCTTTAAACTGGGTAAGGCACTCTTTCTTTCCGGCGACACTAAAAGGGCGACTTTTTTGCCACGCCGTTTAATAATAACTTCCTCGCCGCGCTCAACCCTGTCCAGCAGCATGCTCAATTTACTGCGAACCTCTTTTACGTTGACTTCGAGCATTATAATTAATCCTCTTGAAATACTTTAATTAAAACACACCAGCAATTAGTGTACACTTAATAGGTACACCCTTGTTGTGGAATTGTTAAGCTCGTCAATCGAATTTCATTTATTGGTTGACTTGTGTATTTTTGTATCTACTCTACTGTCCTGCTTCTATAACTTGGCAACTCTGCCCAGCTTCGTCGGTCTTATCTTGGGAACCTGCGGTTCCAGTTCGATCACCCGCATCGCTTTCCATTTGCCGCCCAGAAAACGGATATAAAATGTCACTCCGAGCAAGGTGACATAGACGGTTGCCAGCACCCAAGCAAACATCAGGCCTAATTCTAGAACTTCTATGACAAGATAAACCGGAACAATTAACACAAAAACGGAAAGAAGCACCGTCACAAACATCACATAGCGGGTATCGCCGGCGCCTTTAATGGCGGAGCAAAAGATTATGTTCATCGCATCGAATATTGAGTATATCGCGACAAAACGCAGCAGAACCACACTGTATCGATAAATCTCGCTGAAACTCTGCGGATCTGCCCGATGCGCAAAGGGTGCGACAAAAATATCAGGTACCAGCACATAGGCCGCACCAATGGCGAGCATGTAGGCAAGCGTCAGGTGAAATCCTGAATAAACCGCCGACTGGGCAAGATCGGATTTGTCCGCGCCCAGGTACTGACCGACAATCACGGATATGGCAATGCCGAATCCGATCATCGGCATAAACGCCAGGGTATTGATATTGAAAGCAATATTCGTGGCGGCCAGACTGGCGGTCCCCAGACGCCCCACCACTAAGATAAACCCTGTAAAACCAGCCATCTCCAGAAAAAACTGGACGCCGGATGGAAAACCGTAACGCAGCAGCCGAATAAAGAGTTCTTTATCCAGGCGCCAACCTTTGATGGTGTGATAGGTGCGGTTGGTATTGCCGCTGGCTAAAACCGCCAAAAACAGGAGAAACGAAAACACCCCGGCTGCGACAGTGGCAATACCGGCCCCTTTGATTCCCAGTTCCGGGAAACCCCAGTTTCCAAATATCAGAGCATAATCGAGGGTAAGATTCACGATCGTCGTAAAAACATTGACCCACATCACCGGCCAAGTTTTACCCCGGCCGCTGAAAAATCCGGATAGCGCATAAGACGCAATGTAAAAACCGCCGCCCAGGCAAAGGATCTGGAAGTATTCCACCTCATTTTGTTGGATCTGTGGGCTGTGTCCGACCAGGCTGAAGATAGGTCCGGCAAATGGTATGGCTATCAGAATCAACAGCCCCCCAATTAGGGAGATATACACCCCTTGCCAGAGCGCGGGTCCGATGCGATGATACCGTTTGGCACCATAATACTGAGCCACAAAGGTACTCACATAACCGGCCGTGCCCATAAAAATACTGACCATCGAAAAATGAAGCATGCCCGCCGGCATAGCCGCCGCAATCGTCTCCGGCGAATACCAAGCCAGGAACATCCGGTCCACAAAGTGCTGGACCGACCAGGTGGCGGTGCTCAATATCAAAGGAAACGCGATGACGAGCACTTCCCGATAACCGCCATCGCTGTTCCATCGTTTTTTTAGATACTGCATATCCTGTTTCTCTGATAAGTAAAAAGTAACCCGACCAACTATCCTGCCTTTGTCTGTAAGTCAAGCACCATCGGTATTGTCTTTACCTTAATGTATGCAGCGTTGAGGTTTATGCTGATCTTAGATGATCCTAACGCAGGGTGACCAGAATCGGTCATTTTTCCTTTTCATTATATTTCCGATCATGTTAGAAGTGGTTTCAAAAATAAAAGGAACAATTGTAACAAATGGAAACCAAAAATTATTTTAAAGTGCCTGCATCTGAAATTGAGTCCCGAACCCTGAACATTCAGCGGGAACTCCAACAGCATAACATTGACGGTCTTTTTATCGTCCAGCGTGTTGATCTTTTTTATTTTTCCGGAACCGCCCAGAATGGCTTTATGTACATTCCGTCGGATGGTGCCCCGTTGTTGTTTATCAAACAGTACCTGCCCAGAGCTGAAGAGGAGTCATCGGTCGACAGCATTATAAAAATAAATTCCATCAGGGAAATTCCCGGACTGATCATTGATTATTATGGCAGGCGCCCGGATACCATGGGGTTTGAACTGGACGTTATACCGGTTAACGATTTTAACTTTTACCAGGGTCTTTTTCCCGACAGCAAATCCGTGGACGGCTCGCCCCTCATCTTGAAACTAAGGAGGATCAAGTCGGCCTGGGAAATTGCGCAGCTGGAAAATACAGCGGAAATGACCCGCAAAACCTTTGAATATATGCGTGCCAATATTCAACCGGGGCTGACCGAAATGGAATTTGCCGGCATGTTTGAGACCTATGCCCGAAAACTGGGCCATGGTGCCAGCCTTCGTGTAAGGCATTATCAGACCGAAGGCTACCCCTGGCATGTTCTCAGCGGTAAAAGCGGCGGTATGGTAGGTTTGCTGGATTCGCCGGCCAGCGGCGCCGGGACCTCGGCGGCATTCCCCGTGGGGGCCGGAAACAAAAAGCTTTGTGCGGATGAACCGATTATGGTTGACCTGGGCTCGGTATTAAACGGCTATCACATGGACGAAACCCGCATGTTAGCCATCGATTCCATGCCGCAACGTGCCATGGAAGCCAGTCAGGCTGCCATCGAAATTCACAACAGTGTCATTGAAAAAGCCAAACCGGGAATAACCGTGGGAGAACTGTTTGAACACTCGGTTCAATTGGCGAAATCCCTGGGGTATGAAAGAAACCGTATCTGGGCCCACCGGGCCACAAGGTTTCTTTTATCGGCCACGGCATCGGCCTGGAACTGATCGAGCCCTATATTATGGCTAAAAATAAAAACAATCCATTGGAGCCGGGGATGACGTTTGCCCTGGAGCCCAAACTGGTCTACGAAAACGAATTCGCCGCCGGCGTGGAAAGTGTATTTCTGGTAACGGAAACCGGTGCGCAACTGATCAGCAAGGCACCGGTAGAGATATTTATATGCTCCTAAGCTCACAGCACATTGTAGGGTAGCCCTAAGCGGATGGCCCCACTATTATTTAAATTCCAAATAGCAAATCACAAATAACAAACAAATTACAATGACCAAAATTCGAAACTCCAAACCCGCGTATGATCTTGAAAAAAACATTTCATTGAATTGATAAAATTTTTTCATCAACTCTTGAAAAATCAGAATGATGGATTTTCGACATTTCTCGAAGGTGTTTTGGTCACAGGGTGTTGGAATTTGTAGATAGTCCAAAGTGGTTACCCCAGTGCGACCCGGAGACCACCCCTACTTCTAATAAAAATGGATAGAATACATTAATTTTAGGCATTTTAGCGCAATTTAGGCAATTTAGGCATTCCAAAAACAGAGGATGAGATGATAATGGCGAAAACCGGAATATTAAGGCCAAGGACAAGTAAAGAAGCCCACGGCTTAATGAAAGTTGCGCTGGGTGAAGAAAAAGCCGATCTGGTCATTGTAAACGCCGATGTGGTCAATGTTTATACCGCAGAAATTTTAAAAGACCGTGCCATCAGTGTCAAAGGGAAATGGATCGCCTACGTGGGCCAAAACGTCGAGGACAGCATCGGACCACAAACAGAGGTGATCGATGCCAGGGGACAAACGGTTATACCGGGTCTGATTGAAGGACACACCCACATTGCCTGGTTGTACACCGCCTATGAATTTCTCAAACATGTTCTCCCGGGGGGCACCACCACGATTGTTACCGAAACATTTGAGGTCTATCCGGTTAGCGGTTACGACGGCGTGGTCGACTTCCTGGAATCACTCAAGGATCAACCCATAAAAATCTTCGGGACTGCCCCTGCAATGATTTCAACCAGTCAGGCCGCCCGGGGAATACCACCTGCAACTCTTGAGAAACTCCTGGCGCGAGACGACATTCTCGGCCTGGGAGAATCATACTGGCAGGCAGTGCTGCAGGAGCCCGATAGAATATTGCCGTTGTATGAGCAAACCTTAACGACAGGTAAAAACCTTGAGGGACATTCGGCCGGCGCCGGCGATAAAAAGCTGGCAGCCTATGTCGGCTGTGGAATCTCGTCCTGTCATGAGCCCATCAATGCCGAGCAGGTTCTGGAACGTTTGCGACTGGGTTTGCACATAATGATCCGCGAAGGCAGCATCCGACGGGATCTGGAGGAAATATCCAGAATTAAGGACACCGGCGTCGATCTGCGGCGCCTGATCCTGTCAACCGATGGGGTCGAGCCGGAAGATCTCATCGAAAAAGGTTACATGGAATTTGTCCTGCAGAAAGCCATTGATTGCGGTTTTGATCCGGTAGCGGCCATTCAAATGGCCACCTTGAATGTGGCCGAACACTTCTCCCTGGATGC